>WNGL01006821.1_pt1 | contig 18183 bp, 19 predicted proteins | sample 5400591 | NCBI WGS metagenome assembly WNGL01 (sample SAMN13153377, study PRJNA577476) | soil metagenome | isolation source: 80 cm soil or saprolite under Garry oak tree replicate 1 | place: USA:California | collected 2016-06-15 | reverse complement strand
CGAAGCTACGCCGACCCCACGCGCGCCGGTGGTGGCGACTCCCAGGCCGACGCCGCGGCCCGGAGTCACCCCGACCCCCACGACGCTGGCGACGCCTGCGCCGACGCCCGTGCCTCAGCCCCGAGCCACTCCGACCCCGGAGCCGGTTCGGACGGTCACCGCCACGCCGCCCCCCGCGACTCCGACCCCGGTCGTGGCCACCCCCACCCCGGCGCCGACGCCAGCCCCCGTGGCCGTGACCCCGCCGCCCCGACCCGCCGAGCACGCCGTGCTCACCGCGGTCTCGCCCCTGGCGGTGAAGCGCGGGATCACCACCATGCTGGACGTGCGAGGGACCGGTTTGCGGTCCGATCATCAGGCCCGGATCGTCCGCGTCAAGGAGGCGGTAACGGGGGTCAGCGTCGTGCGCCAGAAATGGGTCGATCCGACGCTGATCAAGGTGCTCGTCAACATCGAGACCGGGGCGACTCCGGGGGCCTATGCGGTGGCCCTGGTCGACGACCAAGGCACCCAGACGAACGGCCTGAACTTTACGGTGAGCAAGTAAGTACCTCGAGCCGGGGGGTGTTGCTCCCTTGGGAAGGGCTCTACCCGATCGACTCCTAGCCGAGGATCTTCAGGCCGTCCGCGACCGAGACCAGGATCGAAGCCAGCGTGAGCAGGAGGCAGACGAGCGCGGCCAGGACGTGGTCGCCGCGCTCGGGCCTCAGCGGGTCGAGCCAGCGGGCGGCCAGGTAGCCGCCCGCGAAGCCCCCGAGGTGGGCCCAGTTGTCCACCCCACGCATTACGAAGCCAAACACCGCCATGCCCAGGGCCAGGCTCTTGGCCTGCTGGCTGATCATGGAGCCTCCGCCCCGGTGACCATAGTGCAGCAAGGCGCCGAGGAGGCCGAAGATGGGCGCCGAGGCCCCCACCGTGTAGCCCGCCCCCCGCAGGATGTCGGGCATGAAGAAAAAGTAGGCGCCCGCGATGCTGCTGGCCAGGAAGCCGGTCGCCCCCGAAACGGTATAGATGATGACCGTGCGCCCGGGGCCGTAGAAGCGGGCGGTGGGCGGCGCGAGGTCGCGCACCCACATCATGTTGAAGGCGATGTGCAGCACGCCTCCGTGCAGCCAGGCCGCAGAGAGGACCGTCCACCAGCGTCCGAAGCGAAAGACCGGCACCGCCCCGCTCGCCCCGAACAGGAACAGGCTTTGAATGCTCGGGGACAGCATCGACAGGAGGCCGTCCATGCGGATGCCGCTCACGTCCGCCGCCAGCGAGGCCAGGTAGAGGGCTCCGCAGGCCCACAGCACGAGGTTCACGAAGCCCATGTCGTCGCCGAGGGTGCGGAGGACGGCGGTGAAGCCCCACAGGCCGGGGTTGCGGCGGCCGCAGGTGAGGCACTGCGCGTCGTTCACCCCGACGAGGGTGCCGCAGGAGGGGCAGAGGACCGAGCCGGTTCTTTTCATTCTCGACCCCCCTCCCTATCCCTCCCCGCGCGCCGCACCTTCCGCCGATTGTAGCCGTAGCCCCGGGCGCTTACCGGCCGGGAACGGGGGTCGCTTAGAATCGTCGCGTCGTCTTGCTCGATCGAGGTGCTCCTGATGCGTCTTTCCGGCCCCCCCCGTCTCGCCGCCCTGGGCCTGGCCCTGGCCGTCGCGGTCCCCCTTCTCGACTGCTCGGCGGCGCGGCCGGGCAAGCCGCTCCGCCGGACCGGGCAGCGGGTCTTCGTGATCGGCTTCGACGGGATGGACCCGACCCTCGCCAGGAAATGGATGGACGACGGCAAGCTCCCCAACCTGAAGCGCCTCGCGGAGACGGGGACGTTCTCCGTCCTCGCCTCCACCCAGCCCTCCGAGTCGCCCACCGCCTGGTCCAGCTTCGCCACCGGCGTGAACCCGGGCAAGCACAACATCTACGATTTCCTGATCCGCGATTTCCAGACCTACCTCCCCGACTTCAACATGATCCGCAAGGAGCCCCCGAAGTTCCTCTGGGGCCTTATCCCCACGAAGCCACCGCGGGTCCTCTCCACCCGGGGGGGGACGTCTTTCTGGGTCCACGCGGCCAACGACGGGGTCAAGACCACGGTCCTGACCGTGCCCGTGACGTTCCCACCCGAGGACCTCGCCCACGGTTCGATGCTCGGCGGCCTGCCCCTGCCCGACCTGCGGGGAACTCTCGGGACCTTCTACTACTGGGCGACGGACCTCTCGTCCTTCGAGGAGGGGAACACGGAGTTCGGAGGTTTCCTGAAACGCCTGCTTTTCGACGGCAGGTTGGCGGAGACCCTGCTCAAGGGACCCGAGAACCCCATCCTCAGGCAGGAGGAGGCGGCCCTCAAGGAGAAGAAGAAGGGGGCCGGCCTCACGGACAGGGAGCAGGAGCGGCTCGAGCAGCTCGCCACCGGCAAGGACATCAACCTCCCGATGAGGGTCAAGTGGAGCGAGAGCTCGGGGACGGCCGACCTCGAGATCCAGGGCCAGAAGCTGACCGTGAAGGCCGGCGAGTGGAGCCCCTGGGTTCCCCTCTCGTTCAAGATCAACTTCCTCCTCACCGTGCGCGGGATGACGCAGTTCTACGTGGCCCAGGCCGACCGCGAGCTGCAGATCTACGCCTCCCCGGTGAACATGGACCCGCGCAACCCGCCGATCCCGATCTCGAAGCCCGACGGGTTCTCCGCGGAGCTCGCGAGGGAGATCGGCCTCTACCGCACCCTGGGCTGGGCAGAGTCGGCGGACAAGCCGCTCAACGAGGGGCGCCTTGACGAGGCGGCCTTCCTCTACGACTCCGACCAGGCCATGGACGACCGCGAGCGGATCATCTTCCAGGGCCTCAAGGACGACGACTGGGACCTGTTCGTGGCCGCGATCGAGACCACCGACCGCGTCTCCCACATGATGTGGCGCCTCATTGACCCCCGGCACCCGATGTACGACAAGGAGCTGGCCGCCAAGTACGGGGACGCGATCGAGAAGGTCTACCGCCGGGCCGACGACCTCGTGGGCCGACTCGTGTCCGCGGTCCCGAAGGACGCGGCCTTCATGGTCATGTCCGACCACGGCTTCCATTCCTTCCGCCGGGAGGTCAACCTCAACACCTGGCTGGTCCACAATGGCTACATGGCCTTCCAGGGACAGGAGAGCGCGCGGAAGGGCCTCGAGGACCTGTTCGGCCGCGGCCGGTTCTGGGAGGGGGTCGATTGGTCGAAGACCCGCGCCTACGCGGTGGGACTCGGGCAGATCTACTTCAACCTGAAGGGGCGCGAGTCGCAGGGGGCGGTCTCCGCGGGAGCGGAGTACAAGGCGCTCCAGGAGGAGATCGCCTCGAAGCTGGTCGGGCTCAAGGACCCCGACACCGGCGAGCCGGTGTTCCGCGCGATCTACAGGCGCGACGACATCTACAAGGGCGAGTTCCTGAACAACGCCCCCGACCTCCAGGTGGGATTCAACGACGGCTACCGGGTGGGCTGGCAGGACACCCTGGGCAGCATCCGGCGCGCGGTGGTCGAGAACAACAACAAGAAGTGGAGCGGGGACCATTGCGCCACCGCCAGCGAGATCAGCGGCGGGGTCTTCTTCTCGAACCGGAAGATCACGACCGCCGAGCCGAGCATCATGGACCTCTCCCCCACCATCCTGAAGCTCCTGGCGGTGCCGCTCCCGTCCGACCTGGACGGGAAGCCCATCATGTGAGGGTTCTCCCTCGTTGAAGGCCGAAGCACTCCTCCTCGCCCTCCTCGCGCTCCAGAGCGCGGTGCCGTCTCCCTCGCCGCCCCCGGTCTCCGTCCCGACGGAGGGCGCGCCTTCCGCCCCCGCGGGGGGAGCCCCCACCATCCCCGAGGGCGAGGACCGGCTGCGCCAGGTGCGGGAGCGCCGGGAGGCGCTCTCCCGGGAGCTGGAGCGGCTGCGCGGCGAGGAGAGGAGCCTCCTCGGCGACGTGGAGCGCCTGGAGCTCGAGGTGCGCCTGCGGGGCGAGGAGCTGCGCGAGATCAGGATCGGCCTCTCGCGCACCCAGGCGCAGATGGACGTCACGGTGCGGCGTGTGCGCGACCTGCAGAAGAGCCTGGACGCGGCCCGCCCCCTCCTCTCCTCCCACGCGCGCGCCCTCTACAAGCTGGGGGAGCTGTCCTACCTCCGGCTCCTGCTCTCCGTGGACCGCCCTTCCGATTTCTTCCGCGGCTACCGCTTCGTGACCACCCTGGCCCGCCGCGACAACGCCCGGCTCGCCGCCTTCCGGAGCGACCTGACCGCGCTCCACTCCCAGCGGTCCGAGCTCGAGCGGCGGACCCAGGAGTCGATCGCCCTGCGCACCCAGCTCGAGGGGGTCCGCCGCAACCAGGACGCCCAGCGGCGGCGCAAGAGCGAGCTCCTGACCTCGATCGTCGAGAGGAAGGAGATGCACGCGGCCTACGTGAAGGAGCTGGAGGAGGCGGAGGGCAAGCTCCGGGCCCTGCTCCTGGGGATGGAGGAAGGCGTGGCCGCGGTGCCCATCGCGGCCTTCCGGGGGACGCTCCCGTGGCCGTGCCCGGGCCGGGTGCGCTCGACATTCGGCCGGCACAAGCACCCGAAGTTCGACACCTACACGATCCAGAACGGGATCGAGATCGAGACCGCGGCCGACCGCCCCGCCCGGGCCGTCCACGAGGGGACCGTGGTCTTCGCCGACCGCTTCAAGGGCTACGGGCTCATGGTCGTCCTCGACCATGGTGGCAAGCACCACTCCCTCTACGCCCACCTGTCCGACGCGAGCGTGCAGGTCGGCCAGAAGCCCGGGCTCTACTTCGAGATGCGCTTCCAGGGACGGCCGGAGGATCCCCTGGAGTGGCTGAAACGACCCGACCGCGCCGAGCGCTAGCCGCCGCCGCCATCCTTGCTATACTGCCGTCATGAGCCCCCGCAGCCGCCTCCTCGTCGCCCTCGCGTCCACGGCCTTGATCGGCTACGTCGCCCTCGGCTCCCTGTTGGGCCGGGTCCTCGGCGACACCAGCTACGGCCAGCTCGCCATCTTCAACGAAGTCGTCCGCCTGGTGGTCGAGGCCTACGTCGAGCCCGTGAACCTCGACCGGGCCATGGCCGGGGCGCGCCTCGGCCTGGGCGACGCCCTCGACGGGGACAGCGGCTACCTCGATCCCGAGGAGTTCCGGCTGTACCAGATGCCGGTCCGGGAGGGCGAGGCCGACATCGGAGCCGTCCTCACCCGGCGGTTCTCCTTCCTCATGGTCGTCTCCGTGCGACCCGGATCCCCGGCCGAGAAAGCCGGGCTCCGCGCCGGCGACATCCTGAAGAGCATCGACGGGCGCCATTCGCGCCCGTTGGCCGTCCCCACGGGTCAGCGGCTTCTCCGAGGGGCCCCAGGGTCGGTCGTGAAGCTACAGGTCCTGCGTGCGGGGAGCGATCCCATCGAGGTGTCCGTGGTGCGGGAGCGGCTGACCGCCTCCGCACCCAAGGGGAAGCTCCTCGAGGACGGCACCGGCTACCTGAAGGTCGGAGAGTTCCCCGCCCGGGCGGCCGACGACGTGCGGGCCGAAGTGGAGTCGCTGAAGAAGAGCGGCGCGAAGAGCCTCGTGCTCGATCTCCGCGCGGCCGCCTACGGCGCCCCCGAGGAGGGGGTGAGAGTGGCCGAGGTGTTCCTGAAGGGCGGGGTGGTGGCCAAGCTGGCGGGCGTGAAGGTCCCCGAACAGGTGCTGTCGGCCGATCCCGCCCGCGGGGTCTGGGACGGCCCGTTGGCGGTGCTGGTGGACACGGGCACCGCCGGCCCCGCCGAGATCGTGGCCGCGGCCATGCTCGACTCGGGACGGGCGGCGGTGGTGGGTGAGCACACGTTCGGCCGCGCCGGCGTCCAGAAGGCGGTGCCGCTCCCCGAGGGCGGCCTCGTCCTCACGGTGGCCAAGTACTCCTCGCCGAAGGGCACTCCCATCCATGGTCGCGGCATCGAGCCGAGCGTGCCCGTGGCCTCGGCGGAAGAGGACGAGGAGGGCCAGGGCCCCCACCGCGACCTGATCCTCGAGAAGGCCCTGCAGGTGCTGCGCGAGGGCGAGGCCCCGAAGGCCGCGGCTTAGCGGATCAGCTCCTTCAGGTCCTTGCCGACGGTGAACTTGAGGGCGCGGCGGGCCGCGATCTTGATCGGCACGCCCGTCCGGGGGTTGCGGCCCGCTCGAGCCTTGCGCCGGGACACCCCGAAGGTTCCGAACCCCACCAGGGTCACCTTCTCGCCCTTCTTGAGCGCCTTGGTCACGTTGTCGAGCAGGGCGTCGATGGCCCGCGTCGCGCCGGCCTTGGTCAGGCGGGAATCCTTCGCCACGCGCTCGATGAGCTCCGCCTTGTTCATGTTCGTTTCCCGCCGCTGATGGTTGCGAACCGCTGGTCGCCCCGAAGCCCCTAGGGCTTGAGCTCGAACCGGACCTCCTGCATCTTCTCCTTGCCCGCCACCTTGTCGGTGACCTTGAGCTGGACCACGTAGCTCCCGGGATCGTACTTGTCGAGCGGGACGGGGCCCACCATCGTGCCCCCCACCGGCTGGTCGAAGGGCTGGTCGGGGGCCTTCGCCACCGCCGTCTTGCCGTCCTTGAGCACGGCGAGGCTCGCCACTCCCGAGGCCTTCCCCGTCAAGGGATCGATCTTGAGGTCGTAGAACTGGTAGAAGAACGACGGGGCGTCCTTCTTGGTGAGGACGCCGCCGAAGTAGGGCACCAGGCGCATGCGGACGATCGTGAAGGCGGCGTAGGCGTTCCGGGGATCGTCCGGCGCGTTCTCCGGCAGCTCGTCCACCCCCCGAATGATCATCAGGGAAGCCATGGAGAGCGTGCCCGTGTTGAGGTCCGGCACCTCGATCGGGGTGGTGGAGAGCGAGCCCTTGCCGGACTTCTCGTCGAGGGCCGCCGCCTTCAGGGTGTACTTGCCGGGCTTCAGTCCCATCCGGAAGGACGCCGCGAAGGAGCCGTCCGCGGCCACCTCGGCCGTCCGCGGCTCTTCCGCGAAGGCCGCCACCTTGCCGTCCTCTCCTACGGCCTGCGCCGCCACCACGACCTTGACGACCTTCTTCCCTCCCGCGTCCGCGGCCGTGAGGGCGGAGGCGTCGCCCCCCACGAGGCCGAGGACCGCGCTCCCGCCGTCCTGTACCTTGAGGTACGACACCTGGGCCGCGACCGGGAAGTCCTGGCGCGGCTCCTTCAGCAGGGTCTGGGCCGGGCTGGGCTTGGGGAGCAGGTCGACCAGCTTCGTGAGCCGGCCGTCCTTCACCCGGTAGTCGATGTTGGGGTGGAGGATCTTGGCCTCCGCGAGCCGGTTGAGCTGGTCGACGAAGCCCGGGGGCGCCTTGCACTCCTGGTCGAACCCGATCTGGGCCTTGCCTCCCTCGAATTTCTGGCCGGGGCGATCCCTGTAGGTCCAGGTCTCGGGCTGCCGGAGCGCGGGGCTCTCCCCCGCGGGGTCCTTCTGCACCTCGTCGGGTTTGCCGAGCAGGATGTAGACGCGCCCACAGTCGGTGGAGGCCGCGTCGCGCCCGGGGATCCTGATCAGCTTGTCCGCCTCCGCCTTGAGGGCCTGGTATTCCAGCTGATACTCGTTCTGGGGCGTCTCCAGGTCGGGATCGCGGCGTGCCCAGAAGACCTTCTGGAACTCCACGCGGTCCGCCTTGTCCTTGAGGCCGCGGTAGGTCTTCTCCTCGTCGGAAAGCAGGAGGGGGCGCACGCCGTCGAGAAAGGCCTTGTCCTCCTTGTCGAGCTTCTGCGCCCGCGCGACTCCGGGGAGGGACAGCCAGAGGCCGAGGATCAGGAAGGACCATGGGGCGCGGACAGGCATGGGGCTCTCCTTGCCGAAAGCCGGGATTCTAGTTCCGGGCGGCCCGCGGGCACAAGGGGCGAACGCGCTGCCCGGCCGAACCCGCGGAATCATGCTAGTCTTTCGCGCATGCGCGCGTTTCGTGGGTCGGTCCTTGCCCTGGTGCTGGCCTTCGTTGTCTCGCCGGCTCCCTCCTCGGCGGAGGCCGCGACCCGCCGGGTGCGCCGCTCGCCGAGCCGCGCGCCCGCCCTGCCCAACCTGATCGTGCCCGGGAGCGCGTCGAGCTGGGACCTCAACGTGGGGGAGGCCAGCCGCCGGGCGGTGGCGGGGACCGCGGGAGCCGTGGTGGCCATGGACCCGCGAACCGGCCGCGTGCTCGCGGTCGTGAACCCCTCCCGCGCCCTCCTGCGCGCCTACCAGCCCTGCTCGGTCTTCAAGATCGTGGTGGCGATCGCGGGGCTCTCGGAGGGCGTGATCACCCCCGAGACGACCTACACGTGCGAGAAGGGCTGCTGGATGTGGCCGGGTCACGGCCCGATCAACCTGCGGCGCGCGCTCGCCGTCTCCTGCAACCCCTACTTCGAGTGGATCGGCGAGCGGCTCGGCTATGAGAAGGTCCAGCGCTACGCGCACCTGCTCGGCCTGGGCGAGCCCACCGGCATCAACCTGACCGGCGAGACCGCGGGCCGCGTCCCCTCCTCGGTGCCCCTGGCCGGGGTGGGTCACCTGTCGAGCCACGCCGAGGGGATCGAGACCTCGGCCGTGCAGCTCGCGGTGCTGCTCTCGGCCACGATCAACGGGGGCATCGTGTTCCAGCCGCAGGTGGAGGGGGCGGAGGGCTTCGTTCCGAAGGAGCGCTGGCGCCTCCCCGAGGGGACGCGCCTCGACGGCCTCCCCGAGGGCTTCCTGGGCGCGGTGAACGAGGGGAGCGCGGCCAGCGCGTTCGACCCGGACGTGGTGGTGGCGGGCAAGACCGGCTCCTGCTCGCGCCTGGGCTGGTTCGCGTCGTACGCCCCGGCCGAGAACCCCGAGCTGGTGCTGGTGGTCTTCCTGCCCCGCGGCAACGGCCACGGCGCCTCCGAGGTCGCGGGGCGAATTTACCAGGAGCTCTTCCACCGGCCCGCCGTGCAGGGAGCGCCGCCCACGGCGGTGGGAGGCTAGCCCCTCAGGGCCGCTGGAGTTCGACGTCCACGTCCCGCGTCCTGCCCGGCTGGATCTCGATGTCGCGCTCCTCGGTGCGGAAGCCGGGCCGCACCACCTCCAGCCGGTGCCTTCCCGGGCTCAACTCGAGCGCGGCGGCCTGCCGGCCGCTGCCCTTGAACTGGCCGTCCACGTAAACCGACGCATCTTCCGGCCGCACCGTGAGGCGCATGCGCCCCAGGTCGGAGGCGGGAGTGCGGTCGTCCCGCGCGGAGGGGCGCTCTTCGTCGTACCGCTCGTCCGGGGCATCGCGGTCGCGGTCGGGGCGGTCGTCGTCGCGGCGGTAGCGGTCGTTGCGCCGCGCGTAGCGGTCGTCCACGTCCCCCGCGAGGTCCTCGACCGTCTCCCCCGTTCCCTTCTGCATTTGGTAGTGGATCTTGAGGGTCGACCCGGAGCCCACGTAGACCTTCATCCGGTGCGTCTGATAACCCTCGAGCTTGAGGGTGATCTCGTGGCGCCCCGGCGAGACGTGGAGCCGCTGGAAGAGGCCGTCGAAGTCGTCCACGATCCCGGCGTAGTAGCCGTCCACGTAGACGCGGGCCTCGGCGGGATCGACGAGAAGCCGCAGGTCGCCGCGGTCGCTGTAGGCGTAGTGGTAGAACGTCCCCCCGTAGGGGTAGTAGCCCCCGTAGAAGCCGCCGTAGGGCCCCCAGGCGCTCCCGTAGTAGCCGCCGTAGTAGCCCGGGTAGTAGAAGGGGTAATAGAACGAGCCGGGGTAGTAGCGGCCCCGATGCCCAGTGCCCGTGCCCGGCCGCGGCTGGCGGCGCTGCGCGGCGGTCAGGCCGCTCGAGGTGCTGCCGCCCGGCATGTAGGTCGAGCCGCCGCTCGAGCTGCCCGACCCGGACGACGAGCCCGAGCCGGAACTGTGCACGCTCGGCTGGTGCGCACCGGCGTCATGCGAACCTCCCGAGGAGCCGTCGCGCCGAACCGCGTTGTCCGCCGCCACCGATGTGGCGAAGAGCCCGAAGGCCAAGGCCACCGCGAGATGCCGACCGCTCATCGCTGCCTCCTGAAGTTCGCTCGAGCGAGCTTCCGACGACGAACGGTGCAAGAGACATGCCCAGTCGTCGCCCGGCGCCTGCGCCCGTAAGCTCCTTCGCATGTTCAGCCTGTGGGCATGATACCGCGCTTGTCCAGGGGACGGCTGTCCCACGGAAGGGACAGCCCCGCTTATACTGCCGCCCTTGAGTGCCCCACGCCTCCTCGTCTCCTGCGGAGAGCCCTCGGGCGACCTCTACGGGGGCGAGCTCCTGCGCCACCTGCGGCCGCGAATCCCAGATCTCGAGGCCTTCGGACTCGGCGGCGAGCACTTGCTCGCGGAGCAGGCGACGCTGCTCGGCCACGTCCGCGACCTGGCCGTGGTCGGGATCTTCGAGGTCGTGCGGCATCTCGGAACCCTCCGGCGCATCTTCAAGCGCGTGCTCACGGAAGTGGATCGCCGCCGTCCCGACGTCGCGGTGCTGGTCGACTACCCGAGCTTCAACCTCCGTCTCGCCCGCGAGCTGAAGCGCCGCCGCGTGCCGGTCGCGTATTACGTCTCGCCGCAGATCTGGGCGTGGAAGAGCTGGCGGATCCGCGAGATCCAGCGGAACGTCGCCCACATGCTGGTGATCTTTCCCTTCGAGCAGGCGATCTACGAGCGGGCGGGCGTCCCCGTCACCTTCGTGGGCCATCCCCTCGTCGACCTCGTTCGGCCGGCTCCGGACCGAGAGGCGTTCCTGCGCAGCGCCGGCCTCGACCCCTCCCGGCCGGTCGTCGCCGTCCTGCCCGGGAGCCGGGCCACCGAGTTGCGCCACAACCTGCCTCCGCTCGCGGGCGGCATTCGTCTCCTCGCCGGCCGCCGCCCGGATCTGCAGTTCTTGCTGGCGATCGCCCCCGCGCTGGACCCGCCGGCGCTTCGTGACGCGGTCCGCGGCTTGCCGGTGGCGCTTTTGGCCGGCCAGACCCACGCTGTACTCGGCGCGGCCACCGTCGCCCTCGTGGCGTCGGGCACTGCAACCGTGGAGGCGGCACTCCTGGGCACGCCGATGGTCGTGGTCTACCGCGTGTCCCCCTTGACCTACACGCTCGGAAGGCCCATGGTCCGCGTTCCGCACGTCGCCATGGCCAACTTGATCGCTGGCCGCGAGGTCGTGCGAGAGCTGATCCAGGCCGACTTCGCACCGGATCGCGTGGCGGGAGAGATCCTGGCCCTGCTCGAGGACCCCGGCCGGCTCGCCCGGGTCCGAGAAGAGCTGGGCGAGGTCCGTGTCCGCCTGGGGGCGCCGGGAGCCTCGGACCGGGCCGCCGAGGTGATGTTCAAGTATTTCTTTAGATCAAAGGATAAAAATCTTGACATAGTAAGAGGTTATATGTGATCTTCTAAGGCGCTTTCTAGCCATAAGGGGTCGTCATGAAGAAAAGCACGGTTGGCGCCTTCATTTCCGGGGTCGTCCTGCTCGGCTGCAACACGATCACGGAGCAGTTGCCCAGCCAACCCTCCCAGAACCCGCACGGGCCGACCCTGTCCATCCCGCTCCCCGTCTTCAGCATTCCCGGCGTGACGCCGACGCCGACGCCAGCCCCCAAGCCCACGCCCACCCCACTCCCAGGCCCAGGCCCCACGCCCACCCCGGCTCCCGGGCCGACGCCCACGCCCACCCCGGAGCCCGCCGGCCCGTGCAGCAACCCGACCCCGGGGCCGCTGGCGAAGATCGACGTGACGATCCACATCTACGGCGCGAACCGCCTCATCCTCGACAGCACCCCGCTCGTGGGGCCTGACGCCGCCTACTGCCTCAAGATCGGCTTCACGGACGGACGGCGATACTGCCCCCCCCGGCCCGAAGGGCACAACGAGCGGTACGCCTGCGACGGCATGCTGATGGGAGAAGCCGACGACACGGGACGCACCGGCCCGACCTGGTTCGTCAACCACAAGGCGTGCGTCATCGAGAACGGCTGCGAGAACCACCCCGACAACCAGTTCCTCTCCTTCGCATACACGAAGGGCTTGTTCGAGGCCTGCGCTCACAGCGGGCTTTGCGGCAGCCTCGTGATCAACTGACCTCGCCTTGACAGGTGCGGGGCCGTGTGTGACCTTGGGATCCGCCATGTCCAGGCTGGATCGAATGACGGTCACGCCGGCTCTCCTCGCAATTGTGGTCGCGGCCTCCGGGGTCGCCGCCTGCCACACGATCCGCGAAGAGGAGCCCACCCTGCCCTCCGCCACGCCCGCTCCGCTCATCCCGATCGCCCCCATCGGGGCCGCGCCCCAGCCCACCCCGCGGCCGACTCCGGGGGCTCCCGGCTCGCCGCCCCCCGACGAGGAGCCGCTCCCCACGACGCCCGTGGGCGGTGGCGGCTCCTGCTCGGACCCGCGCCCGCCGGCCGTCTCCCGCATGGACGTGGTGATCCACATCTACGGAGCGAACCGCCTCATCCTCGACGCGACCCCCCTCGTCGGTCCGAACGACGCGTACTGCAAGCTGATCGGCTTCACGGACGGGCGGCGCTTCTGCCCGACCCGGCCGGAGGGGCACCCGGAGCGCTTCGCCTGCGATGCGATGGTGGTCGGCAATGCGGCCGATACCGGACGCGCGGGACCAACCTGGAGAGCCAACGGCGGGCCCTGCGTCTTCGCCAACGGCTGCGAGAACCACCCCGACAACCAGTTCCTCGCGTTCGCCTACGTTTCGGGCACCTACCAGGCGTGCGCCGCCTCGGGAGTCTGCGGTACCCTCGACGTCACGCAGTGACGGGGGATTGACGGTTCCTTCTTCCTCGAGAGATCGTCGGGGTGCGGCGCGTGGGGGGTCTGCGGCGAGCTGCCGCTCCCGCCGGGGAGGGGTGGCGAAGCGTCCGGCGGCACACCCGTTGGTGGCCCTGGTCCGAGGCGCGCTCTCCCCGCGGCGCGCGCGGGCGGCCGGACCGCTCCTCGACCTCCTCGCGCGGCGGCTGGCGGCCCTCGCGGAGGTCGCCCGTGGCCGGCCGTGTCCGCTCCCCGGGGGGGCCGCCGAGCGCGCGCGCTGGCGACGCTTCCTCCGTCCGCTCGAAGGGACCTGGCACGACGGCGACGAGAACCTCGTTCGCGGCTTCCTCGACCGGTGGGGGCTTCCGGGCCAGGACCCGGGCGTGAGCGCGGCCCGCGGTCTGGTCGACGCGGCGGAGGCGCTCGCGCGCATCGAGCCGCGGCCGGAGACGCTCTGGTTCTACCTGTGGGAGATGGAATCGCTCCTCTCCGGTCGGGCGACGGGCCCCCGCACCCCCCGCGAGCAATGGGGCGCCCGCACCCCTCGGGAGCAATGGGGCCCCGGACCGCGTGCTAGAATCCCGTCCGTGCGGAATCGGACCCCCTGGAGGTCCTGATGGCCAAGAGGATCCTTGTCGTGGACGATGACGAGAACATCTTGAGCCTCGAGAGGACCATCCTGGAACAGAAGGGGTTCGACGTGACGGCGGCCGCGGGCGGGGCCGAAGCCTTGAAGCTCCTCGCGGGCCAGGTGTTCGACCTCGTCCTCCTCGACGTGATGATGCCCGAGATCGACGGCTTCACGGTCTGCCGGAAGATCAAGGAGGATCCCCGCCTCAAGGACGTCCCTGTCATCTTCCTGACCGCGAAGGGCGGGGGGGAGGCTCTCGCAGAGGGCTTCGAGTCGGGGGCGGTCATGTACATCAACAAGCCGTTCACCGCCAACAAGCTGCTCACCATCGTCAACACGATGCTGGAGTCGCCGGACCCGGGCTAAATCTCCTCGAAATGCGTCAGCCGCTTGAAGCGGCGGTAGCGCTCGTCGATCTCGGCCCGGGTCAAGGTGAGCAGACGGTCCAGGCTGAAGGCCTCGACGCAGAAGGAGGCCAGGGTGCTGCCCATGATGACCGCCCGGCGCAGCGCCGCGTCCCGCGGAGGGCCGGCCCCGGCCAGGTAGCCCAGGAAGCCCCCGGCGAAGGTGTCGCCGGCCCCTGTGGGGTCGAACACGTCCTCCAGGGGGAAGGCGGGCGCGGCAAAGGAGCCTTCCTCCCCGAACATCAGCACTCCGTGCTCTCCCTTCTTGACGACCAGGGTCCGGGGGCCCAGGGCCCGGATGGCCCGCGCCGCCTTCACGAGGTTCCATTCCCCCGAGAGCTCGCGGGCCTCGGCGTCGTTGACGAGGAGGATGTCGACCCGGCGCAGCGTTTTCCGCAGCTCCTCGGGCTTGCCCGAGATCCAGAAGTTCATGGTGTCGCAGGCCACGATGCGCGGCTTCTCCACCTGCTCGAGGACCTCGCGCTGGAGCACGGGGTCGATGTTGCCGAGGAAGACTGCCTCCGAGGAGCGGTAGCGGGGGGGGATGCGGGGCTCGAAGTGCTCGAAGACGTTCAGGTCGGTGCGGACGGTCTCCCGGGAGTTCAGGTCGTAGGAATACTTCCCCTGCCAGTGGAAGGTCTCGCCGTCCCTGCGATCGAGCCCTTCGAGGTCGATGTTCCGGCCGCGGAAAGCCGCGAGCTGCGCCTCCCCGAAGTCCCGGCCCACCACCCCCACGAGGTTGACGGGGACGAAGAACGAGGCGGCCACCGAGAAGAAGGACGCGCTCCCCCCGAGCACGCGCTCCGCGCGGCCGAAGGGGGTCTCCACGGTGTCGAACGCCACGCTGCCGACGACGAGTATGGCCATTCACCCTCCAGGGCGTTCACTTCATGTACTTGCCGACGATGGGGAGGAGCTCCTTCTTGACCTGCTCCGGGACCAGCTTCGCGGGGGTGACGAGCGCGTGCTGGAGGGCGTGCGCACACTCGCACTCGCGCGGGGAGCCAGGGACGATCCGACGCACGGCCGATTTCAGCACCGCCTTGGCGGTGGCCGCGTTCTTCCCCAGGTTGGCGATGACGGACTCCGCCGTCACCGAGTCGTGCTCGGGGTGCCAGCAGTCGTAGTCCGTGACCATGGCCAGGGTGGAGTAGCAGATCTCGGCCTCCCGGGCGAGCTTGGCCTCCTGCAGGTTGGTCATCCCGATCACGTCCATTCCCCAGGACCGGTACAGCTCCGACTCGGCCCGGGTCGAGAAGTGCGGTCCGTCGATGCAGACGTACGTCCCGCCCCGGTGGAAGACGGCGCCCGCCTCCCGGCAGGCCTCCGCCATCACGGCGGAGAGCACGCCGCAGAACGGGTGGGCGAAGGCCACGTGGGCCACCAGCCCGCGGCCGAAGAAGGTGGACTTGCGCTGGGTGGTGCGGTCGAGGAGCTGGTCGGGAATGACCATGTGCAGGGGCGCGTACTTCTCCTTGAGGGAGCCCACCGCCGACACGGACAGGATCCGTTCCACCCCCAGACGTTTCATGGCGAAGACGTTGGCCCGGTAGTCGAGCTCGCCCGGGAGGAGCCGGTGGCCGCGGGCGTGGCGCGGCAGGAAGGCCACGCGCCGGCCCTCCAGGGTGCCGATGATGAAGTGGTCGGAGGGCGGGCCGAACGGCGTGTCCACCGCGACCTCGCGCACCTCGGCGAAGCCTTCCATCTCGTAGAGCCCGCTCCCCCCGATGATCCCCAGGTCGGCGCGGTCGCTGCTCATGGAGCTCTCCTCTTCGGGGTGGTTGACAGGATCGGTGGGCCGGGGCGTACCATGCTTCGAGCCGCACATGCTAGCCGGCCGAGGGTCGGCCTGCAACGAAGGGTAGCCGCGCGTGAACGTCCTCCTTCTCTCCATGCCAGACTCGTTCGAGCACATGGCCACGATCACCGTCCGCATGCCGAACGGGGCCCTGACCTCCCTCGCCGGCAACCTGGACCCCCACCACCGGGTGGCGGTGGCCGACCTGGTGCTGGTCCAGAAGCACGTGGCGGAGACCGTGGAGCGCCTCCTCCGCGAGGGGGAGCCGGACGTGGTGGGCCTCTCCGTGATGACGTTCCAGCGTCGGACCGCCCGCCGCATCGTCGATCTCATCCGCGCCCGGCGGCCGTCTGCGCGCGTGGTGGTGGGCGGCTACGACCCGAGCCTCGCCCCCGACGCCTGGACCGACGGCACCGCCGACTTCATCGTGCAGGGCGAGGGCGAGCTCACGTTCCGGGAGCTGCTGCGCGCGCTCGAGGCTGGCTCCGGCTTCGAGGCGATCCCCGGGCTCACCTGGCGCGACGGGGACGGCTACCACGCGAACCCCGCGCGGCCCGTGAGCGCCCTGGAGAGCGGCGCCATCCGCCTCCCGAAGCGCAGCGCGCGGGTCCTCCGCGGCTACACCCTGCTCGGCCGGCCGGTGGACGTGATCGAGACCTCCCGCGGCTGCACCTTCGACTGCACGTTCTGCTCGATCATCGAGATGCGCGGCCGGAACTTCCACCGGTTCTCCCTCGAGCGCGTGCTCGACGACATCCGGGACGCGCAGGCGCATGGGGCCCGGGCCCTCTTCATCGTGGACGACAACATCACCCTCGACGTGAAGCGCTTCGAGGCGCTGTGCCGGGCCATCGTGGAGGCGGGCCTCCACCGGATCGACTACATGGTGCAGGCCATGACCTCGGCCATCGCGAGCGCCGCGGACACCCTCCCCCCCCTCATGCGGGAGGCCGGCTTCCGCTACGTGTTCCTGGGGATCGAGAACGTCCTGGAGGAGGACCTCGGGTTCCTGAAGGCGAGCGCGAAGAACGCCGAGCGCGAGCACGGGCGCCGGGTGGGCAACGCCACCGTCAAGGCCATCGAGGCCCTCCATCGCCACGGCCTCTACGTGGTGGGGGGGCTGATCGTGGGGAACCCCGGCGACACCCGGGAGTCCATCGAAGCGAACCTGGAGTTCGCCCGCCGCTACGTGGACTGGCCGTACATCCAGCACCCCACGCCCTACCCGGCGACCCCCATGACGCGCGACCTCGCCGCACGCGGGCTGATCATCAACCACCGGCTCGAGGAGTACGACGGCACCACCGCGGTCGTGCGCAGCGAGCACCTGGAGGCGGAGGAGATCGAGTTCCTGCGCTGGCGCGAGGAGCGCTGGATGAAGACGCGCCATTTCCCCGCCGCCCTCGCCCACAGCCCCTGGTTCGTCCTGCGCCACGCGGGGGCCATGCTGCGCCACACCTTCCGGGGCAGCAGCCTCAAGTCGTGGCTGGGCCTGGAGGACGACCGGGCGGTCTTCGCCCGCTACCAGGCCCTCCGGCGGGCCGAGCGGGAGTACGTCTAGGGGCGTTCTTCCTTCAGCTCGAGCAGGACCCCGCCCGTCGCGTTGGGATGGACGAAGGCCACCCGGCAGCCCCCCGCCCCCGGGCGCGGCTCCTGGTCGATGAGCTGGACGCCCCGGGCCTTCATCTCGCGCAGGGTGGCCTCGAGGTCCTCGACCAGGACGCACACGTGGTGCAGGCCACGGCGCCGTTCCAGGAACTTCGCGATCACCGAGGTCGGGTCGGTGGGCTGGAGCAGCTCGAGGTGCGACTCGCCGATGGGCAGGAACGCGGCCTTCACCTTCTCGGTCGGCACGTCGTGCACGGCCTCCACGGTGAAGCCGAGGGCTTCCCAGGCCTTGCTGGCCTCGCCCAGGTCGGGAACCGCGATCCCCAGATGGTCGATCTTCAGCGGCCGTTTGATCATCGAGCCTCCCCGCGCCCCGTCATGACATTCCCATCTTGCGCAGGACCGCGTCGGCGGCGGTGAACGGGTCGAGCTCGCGGGCGAGGAGGCGATCCACCAGCCCCTCCCGCTCCTCGGCGGTCACGACTCGCGACCAGACGTGCCCCTGAAGCCGATCGCGCACGGTCTCCTCGAGCTGGCGCCGGACCTGGGCGCGCCGCTTCCGGGCCAGGAGGCCCGAAGCGTGGGCTCTCCGCCGGAAGTCCTCGACCGCGGCCAGGAGCTCGGGGGTCCCGCGGTCCTCCACCGCCACCGTCTGGACGATCGCGGGCACGTGGCCGCCGTGGCCGGCGAGGGACAGCATCGACTCGATCTCGGCCACCAAGCGGCCGGCCCCCTCGCGGTCGGCCTTGTTCACCACGAACACGTCCGCGATCTCCATGATCCCCGCCTTGAGGGCCTGCACCTCGTCGCCCAGGCCGGGCACGAGCACGACCACGCTGACGTCGGCCGTCCCCACGATCTCGACCTCGTCCTGGCCCACCCCCACCGTCTCCACCAGGATCACGTCCTTGCCCGCGGCCGCGAGCACGGTCAGCACGTGGCCGGTGGCCGCGGCCAGGCCGCCCAGATGGCCGCGGGTGGCCATGGAGCGGATGAAGACATCCGGATCGAGGGCGTGGGCCTGCATGCGGATGCGGTCCCCCAGGATC
>WNGL01014634.1_pt1 | contig 18192 bp, 13 predicted proteins | sample 5400591 | NCBI WGS metagenome assembly WNGL01 (sample SAMN13153377, study PRJNA577476) | soil metagenome | isolation source: 80 cm soil or saprolite under Garry oak tree replicate 1 | place: USA:California | collected 2016-06-15 | reverse complement strand
CTCCCGGTCGTCCCAACCCCTTCCGTTTCGCCAGGGCGGCCGACAGAGCGTTTGACCTCGGGGCGCCTCCTGCGCCGCCGCGCTCCTTCGCTCGCTTCCACCCTCCACCCCGAGCCCCTCCCGCGCTCTCCTAGCGGCGCTACGCCTCCGGCGCGCGTCGCCCGCACGTGAATCGATCCGTCGCGCCGTCGCACCATCCGAGACGGCCCGCGGAACGCAAGCATTCACGCACGTCCAGGAGGGCAGATGACTGCGATGAGCTTCTCCAGAACAGTGCCGGTGGTGGTATGGCTTGCCGCCGCAGGTCCCCTCACCGGCTCGGCGGGCGCCACGCCCATGTGGCGGGGGCCGGGAGCGAACGGAGATATCGGCGGCACCGTCGCCGACAGTACAACCGGAACGCCATTGTCCGGGGGCGAAGTGCGCGTCTCGCGCGGCGGCAACACCGTCGCGATCGCGACCACCGACCCGTTCGGACGATACGTCGTCCACAACCTCACGCCGGGAGCCTACTCGGTCGAGGTCCGCTACCTCGGTTACCGCGCCGAGACCCGCCCGGTCACCGTCGGGGCGGAGGAGGAGCTGGCCCAGGTCGATTTTCGTCTGGTGGCCTTACCCATCAACCTCGCCGCCGTCGAGGTGAAAAGCGCGGTGCCGCTGGCGGTCGACACCCGCACCGGCAACCAGATCTTCAAGCAGAACGACTACCACGGCGCGCCTACGAACACGACATCCCAGATCCTGCAGCAGTCCATCGTGGGAGCCGCGCGCGCGCCGACCGGTGAGGTCCACATCCGCGGCCAGCACGCCGAGTACACGTATTACGTGGACGGCGTCCCCGTCCCAGCGGGGATCTCGGGCAGCCTCAACGAGCTGTTCGACCCAGAGGTGGTGAACCAGATCACGTTCCAAACCGGCGGCTGGGACGCCGAATACGGGGGCAAGAACGCCGCGATCGTCGACGTCACGACCCGGATCCCGACCGGCGGCTTCCACCTCGACGTCTCGAGCTACGGTGGCTCATTCTCGTCCAACGGCCAGGCTCTGAACGTGAGCACCAACGCGGGGAAGTGGGGGTTGTTCTTCTCCGGCGCCACGCAGACGACCGACATGCGGCGCGAGCCTGTCGTCTTCGACACCGCACGCAACGCCGTAGAGAACTTCCACAATCACGGAAGCGATCTCTTCGGCTTCGCGAAGGTCCAGTACGTCCCGTCCGACCGCGACGTCGTCAACCTGGACCTGAACCGGTCGCGGACGCGCTTCGCCGTCCCCTTCGACTCGGCCGAGGGGATCATCGACGACCATCAGCAGGACGTGAACGGATTCGCGAATCTCGGCTGGCGGCACCGCGGGAGTCTTTCAGAGCTGTTCGCCGGCGCTTTCTTCAGGGACGGGAGCCTCAGCTATGCGCCAGGCGTCACCGACCAGCCGTCGTTCGTGTTCTTCCCCGACACCACGCCCTACAACGTGAGCGAAGATCGAAACTTCAACACGACCGGTGTCAAGCTCGATTACACGCTCCGGCCGCACCATGGCTTGGAGTTCAAGGCCGGGACCCTGGCGTCTCTGACGAGGGGCCACGAGGATTTCGCGACGAGCGACTCAGCAGGCAATCCGGGGCCCGCTTCGAACTCCGACCTCAACGGGAGCGACGTCGGCGTGTACGCCCAGACGGCGATCGCGCCGTCTGATCGGTGGGAGCTCCGCACCGGCGTGAGGTTCGACAACCACAACGCTCCGTTCGCGGGGAACCAGAACCAGCTCAGCCCGCGGGTCAAGCTCAGCTTTCTCCCGAACCCGGCCAACACGTTCTGGGTCTATTACGCCCGTCTGTTCCTCCCGACCAACGTCGAGGATCTGCGGGCCATCACCAGCGTGGCGCAGGGCGGCGTGGCGGCCGCACCGACCCTTCCCGAGCGCGATCACTTCTTCGAGGCGGGATATGTGCACCGGTTCCCCCTCGGTGTCGTCGCCAAGCTCTCCGCCTACCACAAGCGCAGCTCCCCGGGGATCGATGACAACACCGTGCCTGGCTCGGCGATCGTGACCTCGGTCAACATCGCGCAGGTCCGAATCACGGGGCTGGAAGCCGTCGTCGAGGTTCGCCCCTCCGGTCCCGTCTCCGGGTACATGAACCTCGCGCTGAACCACGCGTACGGACGCGGCCCCATTACGGGAGGCTTTTTCCCCGCCGAAGCGCCGCCCGGCTACTTCGATCTCGACCACGACCAGCGCCTCTCGGGGCTCGGGAGCGTGGTGTATTCCCGGCGCGGGCTCTACCTGTCGGCGACGGGGGTCTACGGCAGCGGCCTGACGAACGGCAACGATCCCGACTCGACGTACGGGACCGGGCTGTTCGACTTCAACAAGTCGATCAAGGTGGATCCCAGCTTTATCCTGAACGCGAGCGCAGGCTACGCGCTCGCCGTCGGCAGTGTGGTCGTCAGGCCCCAGCTGTACGTCGAGAACGTCCTCGACCACAAGTACCTGCTCAAAGGTGCGTTCTTCAGCGGCGCCTCGGTGGGAAGACCTCGGAGCGTGCAGCTGCGGGTGAACATCGGAGCCTGACCACAACCCGGCGCCGGCGCGGTGTTACCGGATCGGAGGAGCGATGCTGAAACGACTCTCGGCAAGTGCGCTGCTCGCGCTTGCGGCGTGCGGAAAAACGTCGGGCCATCCAAACGCGGCCTCAATTGCTGCGCACCCGCTTGGGGGATGGACAGTGAATCGGCTCGGATGAGGGCCCACAAGCTTACGCCCCCGCGTCTCTTAGCGCGCAGAGCTTGACACCGGCGCCGTGGCGCCATAGCATAAGTCCTTCACCAAAAAGGACTTGTGTCATCGATGTCGATCCGCCGCCAGGAGGCCCTCGACTACCATGCGAAGGGCCGCCCGGGGAAGATCCAGGTCTCGCCCACCAAGCCCTTCAAGAACCAGCGCGACCTGTCCCTCGCTTACACGCCGGGCGTGGCCGAGCCCTGCCGGGAGATTGCCGCACGGCCGGAAGAGGTCTACACCTACACGATCAGAGGCAATCTGGTGGCGGTGGTGACGAACGGCACGGCCGTGCTCGGCCTGGGCAACATCGGCCCGCTCGCGGCGAAGCCGGTGATGGAGGGGAAAGGGATCCTGTTCAAGGCGTTCGCCGACATCGACGTGTTCGACCTCGAAGTGGGCTCCGAGGACCCGGAGGACGTGATCCGGTTTTGCCAATTGCTCGAGCCCACCGTGGGCGGCATCAACCTCGAAGACATCCGCTCCCCGGACTGCTTCTACATCGAAGAGAAGCTGCGTGAGATGCTATCCATCCCCGTGTTCCACGACGACCAGCACGGGACGGCGATCATCTCGGGAGCGGCGCTCCTGAACGCGCTGGAGGTCGTGGAGAAGGACATCGGGCGGATCAAGGTGGTGTTCTCGGGTGCCGGTGCGGCGGCGATCGCCACAGCCGAGCACTACGTCCGTCTCGGCGTGCGGCGCGATCACATCCTGATGTGCGACCAGAAGGGCGTGATCCACACGGAACGGGACGACCTGGATCGCTACAAAAAGCGCTTCGCGGCGCGGACCGAGGCGCGGACGCTCGCCGCCGCCCTGCGCGATGCGGACGTGCTCGTGGGTCTCTCGGTAGGCGGGATCGTGCGGGGCGACATGTTGCAGGCGATGGCGCCCCGGCCGATCATCTTCGCCCTCGCCAACCCGGTGCCGGAGATCATGCCGGAGGAGGCGAAGCGGGCCCGGGCCGACGCGATCATCGCCACGGGGCGGTCGGACTACCCGAACCAGGTGAACAACGTCCTGGGCTTCCCGTTCATCTTCCGCGGCGCGCTCGACGTGCGTGCGCGGAAGATCAACGAGGACATGGAGATGGCTGCGACCCGCGCGCTCGCGGCACTCGCCAAAGAGGAGGTCCCGGACTCGGTCATGCGCGCCTACGGGCTCGATCGAATCCGGTTCGGCCCCGAGTACCTGATTCCCAAGCCATTCGATCCGCGCGTCCTCTTGTGGGTGGCGCCCGCAGTGGCCTGGGCCGCGGTCGGCTCGGGCGTGGCGGGCCGGGCGATCGACGTCGAGGAGTATCGCGCCCGGCTCGACGCGCGGCTCGGCCGGGCGCGCGAGGTGATGCGCGGCCTCTCGACGCGAGCGCAGCAAGAGGTGAAGCGCATCGCGTTCCCCGAAGGGCAGGATCCGCGGATCCTGAAGACGGCCCGCATCCTCGCCGACGAAGGGATTGCGGAGCCGATCCTGCTCGGCGATCCCGACGTGATCCGGCGCCAGGCCGACGACGCCGGCGTGACGCTCGAGGAGATCGCGCTGGCCAACCCGCGGACCAGCGCCCACCTGGAGGCGTACGCCCGGGAGCTGTGGGAGCGCCGCCGCCGAAAGGGGATCACGTTGCACGAGGCGCGGATCCGGGTCCTCGACCCGATGTACCACGCGCTATTGATGCTCCGCGCCGGACAGGCGGACGCGGTCGTGGCGGGCGTCGAGATGCACTATCCCGACGCCATTCGCCCCGCCCTCGAAGTGATCGGCGCGGAGCCGGGCCGCCGGCACGTGAGCGGGATCTACATGCTCGTGCTCCCCCAGCAGACCTTCTTTTTCGCCGACTGCACGGTGAGCATCGACCCCGATGCCGAGACCCTGGTGGAGATCGCTTCGGCCAGTGCGGAGTTCGTGTCGCGGCTGGGGATCGAGCCGCGTCTCGCGCTCCTCTCCTTCTCGAACTTCGGCTCGGTGCGGCACCCCGCTGCAGAAAAGGTGCAAAGCGCGGTAGCGTTGTTACAGGCGCGGGAGCCGAAGCTCCAGGTGGACGGAGAGATGCAGGCTGATACGGCGGTGGTGGAGCGGATCCTCGCCGAGCGCTACCCCTTCGCGCGCCTGCGTGGCCCGGCGAACGTGTTGATTTTCCCGAACTTGGACGCGGCCAACATCAGCTACAAGCTGCTCGACCGGGTCGGTGGGGCGCAGGCGATCGGGCCGATTCTCGTCGGCATGGCGCAACCGGTGCACGTCTTGCAACGGGGCTCCGACGTGAGCGACATCGTCAACCTGGCCGTGATCGCCGCGGTGGACGCCCAGGAGCACGGGCGCCGGCAGCGGGCCTGAGGCCTACCTGGAAGGACGTCATGACCGCACAGGCTGCCCACCCCGGCTCCCACATTGGGACATGGCGGACCGGCCTCGAGGCCGCGGGGCTCATGCCGCAGCGAGCCACCCACTGGAACCTCAACCCACCGGCGCTCTATGAACATGCGCTGCGACGCGGGGAGGGCATCCTCACCGAGGGCGGAGCGTTTTGCGCCGTCACGACCCCCCACACCGGCCGCAGCCCCAACGACAAGTTCGTCGTGCGCGAGCCGTCATCGGCGGCCGATGTCTGGTGGGGGCGGGTGAACCAGCCCCTCGCGCCGGAGCACTTCGACCGCCTGCGAGCGGACGCCGCCCGCCATCTCGACGCGCAGGAGTTGTTCGTGCAGGACCTGTTCGCCGGGGCGGACCCGAACCATCGCAGCGCACTGCGGTTCGTGACTTCCAATGCGTGGCACGCCCTGTTCGTCCACAACATGTTCCTCCGCCCGACCCCCTCCGACCTTGCGGGCTTCGTTCCGTCCTGGCTCGTGCTGCATTCGCCCGAACTGCACGCCGATCCGGCCGAGCACGGCACGCGGTCGGGCACGTTCATCGTGATCCACTTTGCGGCGCGGACGATCCTGATCGGGGGCACGCGCTACGCCGGTGAGTTGAAAAAGGCGATCTTCACGATTCTGAACTACCTGTTGCCAAAGAGTGGCGTGCTGTCGATGCACTGCTCGGCCAACGTGGGCGAAGCAGGGGACGTGGCGCTGTTCTTCGGCTTGTCGGGCACCGGCAAGACGACCCTTTCCGCCGACCCCGAGCGCGCGCTGATCGGCGACGACGAGCACGGCTGGTCGGAGAGCGGGGTGTTCAACTTCGAGGGCGGCTGTTACGCCAAGGTGATCCATTTGTCTCGGGAGGGAGAGCCCGAGATCTACGCCACCACGCGGATGTTCGGCACTGTGCTCGAGAATGTGGTGGTGGACCCGGAAACGCGGGCGATCGACCTCGAGTCCGACGCCGTCACCGAGAACACGCGCGCTTCGTACCCGATCCATTTCATCCCGAACCACGTCCCCGGTGGGATGGCCGGACATCCGTCGCACATCGTTTTCCTGACATGCGACGCCTACGGGGTCATGCCGCCGATCGCGCGGCTATCCCCGGCGCAGGCGATGTATCACTTCCTGTCGGGGTACACCGCGAAGGTGGCGGGGACCGAGCGCGGGGTGACCGAACCGAAAGCGACGTTCTCGACCTGCTTTGGGGCGCCGTTCCTGCCGCTCCACGCCAACGTGTACGCCTCGCTGCTCGGCGAGAAGATCGCGAAGCACGGGGTGCAGTGCTGGCTCGTGAACACGGGGTGGACGGGCGGGCCGTACGGCGCCGGGCAGCGCATGCGGCTCGGTTTCACGAGGGCCATGGTGCGCGCCGCCCTCGCCGGCAGGCTCGATCGCGCGGCCACGGCGCCTGAGCCGGTGTTCGGCCTCGAGGTGCCGCTCCACGTGGCGGGCGTCCCGGACGACGTCCTGCTCCCCCGCTGCACGTGGAGCGACCCCGCGGCCTATGACGCGCAAGCGGCGCGGCTGGCCCAGATGTTCCGGCAGAACTTCGAGCAGTTCCATAATCAGGTCCACCCCGCGGTGCGGGAAGCCGGGCCGCGGGCGTAGGGGCGCAGCCTGCTGCGCCCCTACAGAGCGACGTACTAGGTCACCCGCTGGAGGGTCACGCCCCGTGCCTTCCCGCTTCGAAATCGTCCGCGACCCGCTCTGGAACAACATCCGGCTCGACCCCGAAGCGCTCGCGGTGGTCGACACCCCGGCCGTGCAGCGGCTCCGGTACATCCGCCAGCTTGGCCACGCCTTCCTCGTCTACCCCGGCGCCACCCACAGCCGCTTCGAGCACGCGCTCGGCGCGTATCATCTGGCGCGACGCGTCCTCTCCCAGCTCGAAGACGCGGGTGACGCCCGACTCGATGCCGCCGATCGGGCGTGCCTCAAGCTCGCGGCGTTGCTGCACGACATCGGCCACTACCCATTCTCACACGCGCTCGAAGAGGCGGGGCTACCACACCACGAAGTGCTGGCCGAGCGGCAGCTCTCGAGCGGGGCGCTCGCCGCCCGCCTGGCGGAGCTCGGCATGCCGGCCGGGCGGCTGCTGAGCCTGATCCAGAGTCCATGCGCCGAGCCCCTCGCGGGGCTCGTCTCGGGCTCGCTCGACGTGGACAAGCTCGACTATTTGTCGCGGGACGCGTGGATGTGCGGCGTGCCGTACGGGGTGATCGACGTGGATCGGTTGCTCACCTCGCTCACGATCGCCGCCGGACCGGACGGGCGAGCGGCGCTCGCGCTGCACGAGAAGGGACTCGCCGCGCTCGAGTCGCTGCTCTTCGCCAAGTACCAGATGTATCGCAACGTCTACTGGCACCACGCAGTCCGCAGTGCCACGGCGATGTTCAAGCGGATGGTGCGGCGCGCGCTGGCGGCCGGCCGGCTCGAGCCCGAGGCGGTGGCGCTCGCGACGGACGACGGGCTGGTCCACGAGCTGATGCAGGAAGACACCACCGGGCTCGCCCGGCTGCTGCGCGAGCGCCGGCTCGCGAAGCGCGCTCTCGATCTGCCGGCCACGGATTTGCCCGCGGACGCGCGCTCCTGGCCCGCCGAGGATCCGGACCTCCTCGAACAAGTGGAGGACCGCCTGGCGCGGGCCGTGGGACTCGAGCCGGGGGAGCTGTACCTCGACTTCCCTGCGAAGCCCGACATGCTCGCGCTCGATCTGCTCCTGGTCAAGCGCGACGGGACGGTCACTCCCCTCGCGGGCGCGGAAGCAGCCAGGCATCTGGGATTGCCGCGCGTCGCGGCGGAATTGTACCGCTCGGCGCGGCGACTCAGGGTGTTCGTGCTGGCGGCAGCGAGCGTGCCGGCACAGGCGATTGTGGAGCTCGTGACGCTGCCGCGAGAAGAAGTGGCGGCCAGGGTGGCGGGGGAAAGCCCGTTGTTGCGGTGAGCGGTAAGCTTACCGCTCACCCCGTCTCGCCCCGCCTCACGCCGGGCTGCGTCACCTGCGTCTCGTCGCCTACGGCCGCGTCGACCGAATCGATCCGGACGACGATCGCCGTGATGTTGTCCAGACCGCCGTACCGGTTCGCGTCGCGGATCAGGTCGTCCACCTGCTCCTGGGGCATCCGGCTCGTGCCGAGCACCTCGGCGAGCTGATGGTCCTCCAGCATCCCCGTGAGCCCGTCCGACGCGAGCAGGAACACGTCCCTCGGCTTGACCGCGCCGACGTAGATGTCCGGGGTCACGTCGTTGTTCGCGCCCACACAGCGCGTGATGACGTTGCTGTAGGGATGCGACCGCGCCTGCTCGGGGGTCAGGTAGCCCGCATCCACCTGCTCCTGCACATAGGAGTGATCCTTGGTGAGCTGGACCAACTTCTCGTCGCGAAACAGGTACCCGCGGCTGTCCCCGACCTGGCCGATCAGGAAGCGCGTACCGTACAGCACCAGCGCGGTGACGGTGGTCCCCATACCGCGCTTGTCGTGCTCGGTGAGGGTGCGCCCGAAAATGGCGCCGTTGGCTGAGCGGATCGCCAGCCGCATCCGATCGGCGATCTCATCGTCGCCCATGCCCCGGAGAGAGCCCAGTTCCCGGGCCACGCTCCGCACTGCCATCTCGCTCGCCACCTCGCCCGCCGCGTGGCCGCCCATGCCGTCGGCCACCACCCGCTGGACGATGGCCACGAAACCCGCTCCGAGAAGAATGATGAGCGCCGCGCTTGCACCGCAACCCGTCGTCTTCTTCTGGGGAGGCGGCGGGACTCGCCTCCTGCTGGTCTTTCCGCCCGGTGGCTGCACCTCGGACGCACGGCGCGCGGGTGCGCCCAGAGGTCTTTCGATCCGGACCTCCGGCTTGGTGGGGGCCGGCGGTGGTGGCTCCGGGAAAGCCGCGCTCACTCTGGTCCCGCTGCCTTCGATCACGGGCACGGCATCGTCGGTCGGCTCGAACGCGAGCTGCACGTCCCCGAGCCGCACCGTCGCCCCGGGCGCGAGTGGTGCCTCGTCCTTGACTCGCTCGCCGTCCACGAACGTGCCGTTCGTCGAGTCGAGGTCCACGAGCAGCCACACACCGCCGCGCAGCTGTAGCTTCGCGTGGGCTGTGGAAACCGATGGATCGGGGAAGACGAGGTCGTTGTAGTCCGCGCGCCCGATGTTCACGATCGGTGTCTTCACCGGCAGGCGCCGGCCTCTCAGCTCGCCGACCCGGACGAGGAAGCTCGCGAGCGGGCCGCCCCGCGCCGGCCGCTGCAGGGCTTCGAGGCCGTCCATCGTGAGCTGGAGCCGCTCAGCGGCGCCGGGGGGAGCCTGCGCGGCCAGGGGAGTCCCGGCGGCCGGACCCGCCTGCGGCGCGGGAGGCGCGGCCGCCGGGACGGCGTCCGCATAGAAGCGGAAGCCTTGCCCGCCAATCCGGATGACGTCGGCCCGCCGGAGGATCCGCTGCCCCCGGACGCGCTCCTCGTTCACGAACGTACCGTTGGTGCTCGAGTCCACGAGTAGGTAGCCCTGCGCCGTCTGCACGATCTCGGCGTGGCGCCGCGAGACGTCGGTCTCCGGCACCACCACGTCGCACCCCGCCTCCCGCCCGAACACGAGCGAGGCGCCGCTCATCACATACTCGCGCCCGTCGGTGAGGCTCACGACCCGCCCGCCGGTATTGCGGGTCGCTGCCCGCTCCGGCGCAGCCCTGCCTTGGGGAGCCGCCGTCGGCTCGGGCAGCTCCACCTTCTCGACGAACTGCGTCGTCCCGGCGCGGCGTTCGTCCACGAAAGTGAGCTCGTAGCCACCCACCTCCAGCTTGTCGCCGTGCAGGAGCGGGGTCGGCTCAACCCCCAGCCGTACGCCGTTGACCAACACCTCGGCCTCGGGCGTGGCCTTCCGAATGACGACCTGTCCGTCCGGCTGGCGCTCCAGCACGACGTGTCGCGGCAGCACGCCCGCCCCGCTGAGGGGGATCGCGCAGTTCGCATCGCTGCCGAGCGCCACCTCACCCACCGGGATGGTGAACTGCTTCCCACCGAGTTCCAACAGCGACATGTCGAGGGGCCTCTCAACCGGAAGAGCCGGCGCTGCAAGTTACGCACCGCCCGGTAACAGACGCAAGCAAACCGGGGGTTACGCAGCGTCCAGCCGTCACCCTTCAGCATCCGCCGCCACCCTCTCTTCCCGCCCCACCAGACCCCGCCGGAGCCAGTGCCAGAACAAGAGCGAGCCCGTGATCACCGTGACGTAGCTGTTGATGAACCGCCAGATGATGATATAGCCCGCGGTGATCTCCCGGGGCACGTAGATCGACATCACGGCCGCCGACAAGAGCTCCGCGAGCCCGGAGGCCCCCGGGGTCGGCGCGAAATAGAGCAGAAACGTGATGAAGGTCTGGAGCAGCAGAATGTCCACGAAGTTGGCGGGGATGCCGACCGCCCGCAGCGCCGCGTACCCCGCCAGCAGCTTGTTGGCGTGCGACGGCCCTGAGAGGAGCACGCACCAGAAGAGGGCGAGCCACCCCTGCGGGCTGCCGAATGCCACCATGCACTCGTGCGCCCGGTCGATGCCGGCCCGCAGTTGCCCGATCCGAGACGCGATCCGGCGGCTCCTGCCCTGGAGCCGGGTCGCAAGCCAGTGTACCGCATCGCGCAGCCACACGGGGAATATCATCGCGAAGAGCATCAGCACGCCAAGGACGCCGAAGATCGTCAAGCTCGTGCGAAACAGACCGTAATAGGTGATCCCCAGCACCACGTGGTGCCGGGCGAGGGACTTCCCGGCGCCGAAATAGATGGCGAGCGGGCCGGCGATGGCGAAGAAAACGACCGTCGCGACGAAGGTCATGAAGGTGGACGTCACCGCCTCGGGGAGCCGCACGCCGCCGCGCCTCATGGTCCACATCATCATCGGGCCCGCGCCCGTTTGGAACGGCGTGAGGTACGCGGCCCAGGCGCTCATGCCGCCGGCCAGGATCATGTCGCGCAGCCGCACGCCGGGATGCACGTGCCGCGCAACGACCCAGAGCCGCGTGCCCCCGCCGATCCAGTCCATCGACGCGAGCCCGAGCCCCAGGAGGAGCCATCCCCAGTGCAGCCCGACGAGGGCGCCGATGAACGCCCGAAAGTTGTTCCCGTAGAACAGCAGCCCGACGACGCCGGCGAGCGAGATCACGGCGAAGAGTTCGAGCCCGCGGCGCAGGAGGCGCGGCGTGAGGGCGAGGGGCATGTCGGGGCCAAACTACGGGTGTCAGGTGTTGGGTGCCAGGTGTCAGGGTGTTGGGTGTCTCGAGTACCCCTGCAACCCGACACCCGACACCCGGCACCTGTTATTTTACCTGGTTATGCCTCCCTCGCCCGACCGCGTGATCATCCGCAACGCGCGACAGCACAATCTGAAGGGGATCACGGTCGAGCTGCCGCGGCGCGCGCTCACGGTCGTCACCGGTCCGTCTGGCTCGGGCAAGAGCTCCCTCGCCTTCGACACCCTGTACGCGGAGGGTCAGCGACGCTACATCGAGTCGCTCTCCACTTACGCCAAGCAGTTCCTCGAACGGATGCCGAAACCGCTCGTGGACGCGATCGAAGGCATCGCGCCGGCGGTGGCGATCGAGCAGAAGAACCCCACCACGAGCAGCCGCTCCACGGTCGGCACGGCGACCGAGATCTACGATTTCCTCCGGCTGCTGTGGGCGCGCGTGGGGACGCCGTACTGCGTGAAATGCGGGCACGAGGTGAAGGCAGCTACGGTGCAGGAGGTGGTGGACGAGCTGATTCGGGAATGCGGAGTGGGCGACCCCGGCGCCGGTCCCGTCAACTCCGCGCTCCGCACTCCGCACTCCGCACTCGTGATCACTTTTCCCCTGCCCGCGAGCGCTCATCGGCCCGATGTGGATGTCGCGGCGCAGCTCCGGGCGGCCGGGTTTGTGCGCGCGCATAGTGGACCGGCTCGCCGTGCGGGAAGCGAACCGCGGGCGTCTCGCCGACGCCGTGGCCACGGCGTTCAGCGAGGGCGAAGGGGTCGCGCTGGCGCTCGCGAACGGCGACCGGCGGCGCTTTTGCGAGCATCCCACGTGCTCCACTTGCGGCGCGCCGGCGCCGACGCTCTCCCCGATTCTCTTCTCCTTCAATAACCCGCGCGGCGCTTGTGCCGGCTGCAATGGGTTCGGGGCCGTGCTCGAGTACGACGAGTCGTTGATCGTCCCAGATCCCCGGCGCAGCCTGGCGCACGGGGCGCTCGACCCGTGGACCAAGCCGCGCTACGAGGGACGGCGCCGCATCCTGCGTGAAGTGGCCCGCACCAAGGCCATTCCCTGGAGCGCTCCCTGGCGGGATCTCCCCGAGTCCCACCGCCACTTCCTGCTGCACGGCGCCAGCGGCCGCTTCCTCGGTATGTTCCCGTTCCTGCAGCGCCTCGAGGCCAAGCGCTACAAGCAATACATCCGGGTCTTCCTGCGGCAGTACCAGCTGGCGAAGACCTGTCCCGCCTGCGGCGGCGCGCGCCTCAAACCCGAAGCGCTGGCGGTCACGCTCGGGGGCAAGACGATCGCGGGCGCCGCCGCGCTGACCGTGGCCGCGTTACGTGACTGGGTCGCCGCACTGGACCTCCCGACGTTCCAGCGGACGGTCGCCGTGCATATCCTGGCCGAGCTCTCGGCGCGGCTCTCGTTCGTGAACGACGTGGGACTCGGGTATCTCACCCTCGACCGCCTCACCCGGACCCTCTCGGGCGGCGAGGCCCAGCGGATCGCTCTCTCGAACGCGCTCGGGTCGCACCTGGTGGACACCTTGTACGTGCTGGACGAGCCGACGATCGGCCTGCACCCGGCGGACACCGACCGGCTACTCGGGTTGCTCCGCCGGCTCGCCGGCGCCGGCAACACGGTCGTCGTGGTGGAGCACGATCCGGCCGCAATGCGCGCCGCGGACTGGATGGTCGAGCTCGGCCCGGGGAGCGGTGAGGCGGGCGGGCGCGTCGTCTACCAGGGCCCGGCCGCAGGGGTGCGGGACGCCGGCACGCTCACGGGCCAATACCTCGCGGGGGAAAAGCGCATCGGCGTGCCCTCGGCGCGGCGGCCCGCGAACCCCCGGCTCACCGTGCTGGGCGCGCGCCTCCACAACCTCAAGGGGGTGGACGTTCGCATCCCCCTTGGCACGCTCACGGTGGTGACCGGCGTCTCGGGCTCCGGGAAATCGACGCTCGTGCACGACGTCCTGTACCGCCAGCTCGAGGCGCGGCTCACCGGCTCGCACGGCGCCAAGCAGCACCTGGGCGAGCCGGTGGGCGAGGTGCAGGGCCTCGAGGGGTGGGAGGCCATCGGCGAGGTCGTGCTGGTCGATCAGGCCCCCATCGGCCGTACGCCGCGCTCCAATCCGGTGACCTACATGAAGGCCTTCGATGAGCTGCGGGCGCTGTTCGTCGCCGAGCCGCTCGCGCGGGCGCGCGGCTACGCGCCGAGCACCTTCTCCTTTAACGTGGCCGGCGGCCGCTGCGAAGCGTGCCAGGGCGCGGGCCACGTGCTCATCGAAATGGTCTTCCTCGCCAACGTGCTGGTGCCGTGCGAGGTGTGCCAGGGCAAACGCTTCAAGAAGGAGGTGCTCGAAGTCAAGCTCCAAGGGTGCTCGATCGATCAAGTGCTCGACTGGACGGTGGACGAGGCGCTGCGGCGCCTGCACCGCCGGCCCCGCCTCGCGCGGGCGCTCTGGCACCTGCAGCAGGTAGGGCTCGGATATCTGCGGCTCGGGCAGCCCGCCACGACGCTCTCGGGCGGCGAGGCGCAGCGTCTCAAAATTGCGCGGGAGCTCGCGCTCGCCGGCGCCGGCAAACCGGGAGCGCAGGGCGGGCGCCGGGGGCGCGGGATGCGGGGAACGCGGGGCACCCGCAAGCTGTACATCTTGGACGAGCCCACCACGGGGCTTCACCTCGAGGACGTGCGCACGCTGTGCCGCGTGCTGGACCGTCTCGTGGACGCCGGGCACACGGTTCTGGTGATCGAGCATCACCTCGACGTCATCAAACGCGCCGACTGGGTCATCGATCTGGGCCCCGGCGCGGGCGACGCCGGGGGCCTGGTGGTCGCCTGTGGCACGCCGGAGGAAATCGCGCGGCACCCGGGCTCTCCCACCGGTCGCTATCTGGCCGACCTCGCGTGAACCGCCGCCGGGCGGACGCGCTGCTGCTCGGCGCCACCGCGATCTGGGGGGTGAGCTTTGTGGCCGTGAAGGCGGCGCTCGCCTATGCCACTCCTCTCGCCTTTGTGAGCCTGCGCTTCACGCTCTCCGCCCTCGTGCTCGCGCCCGGCACGGCGGTCTCGCCGCGGCCGACGCGCGGCGAACTCGGCGGCGCGCTGCTCCTCACCGGACTCCTCGCGGTCGGGTTCGCCACCCAGAACATCGGCCTGGTGCACACGACCCCGGCGCGATCGGCATTCATCGTGGCGATCTCCTCGGTGCTCGCGCCTCCGATCGGGTTCGTCGCGCTCGGCCACCGCACCCGCTGGCTCACGGTCGGCGCGCTCTGCCTCGCCGGTGGGGGGACCTACCTGCTGACGGCGCCGGACGCGGGCGGGCTCAACCGCGGCGGGCACCGCCCTGGCCGTGGGTCTCGCGACTCTGCTGCTCGAGAGCCCTCGGCTCCGTTGGACGCCGGCGTTCGTCACGCTGCTTGCCTACTGCGCCGTGTTCCCGACCGCGGTCGCGCTGCTCTGGCAGATGCGCGCCCAGCGGTACATGTCCTCGGCACGCGCGGCGCTGATCTTCTGCTTCGAGCCGCTGTTCGCCGCGCTCACGTCGTGGCTCGTCATGGGGGAGCGCCTGGCCGGGACCCAATGGGTTGGGGGCGCGTTGATCCTCCTAGGCATGATCGGCGCATCCGCCCCCGGCGTCCAGGACCGGATCCGCTCCCCACCCCTCCGGTGAGGCCTGCCCTCGGGCCCGGGCCACCCTGGACGATACGTGGTCGCGTGTGCATGATTGTAGTTGCACATCGTGCACACGCGCCTGCGCGACGTTCGTATCACACAGAGGGCCTGGGACGCGATCATCGGAGGTCTAGAGGGAGGGACCGCACGCCCTACCCTCGACGGTGGTCCGATCCCAGGCCGTTTGCGTCGTGTCGCCCCACGACCGTCCCGGCTCCCGTGCTCGTACCCTTCAACTAGATTACCTTAGCTCTGGTGCCGAGGGCGTCAGAGGCCGTCAGCCCGTACGGGCTGCGGATGCCCTAGCCGGCATAGTTGGCCGGCACTCGCGATATTTGTGTCGCGCTCATTCCCGAGTAGCTCAGCTGGTAGAGCAGCCGGCTGTTAACCGGCGGGTCGCAGGTTCGAGTCCTGCCTCGGGAGCTTTCCAACCCTCAGCGCCCCAATCGCTTTCCGACGCCCAGTTTTCGCCCTCCGGCGTTGGTGACGGTTTGGTGACGGTTTCGGGTTCCCTTTCGGGGGTCGGGACGGCCCACGCCCGGTCGAGCATCGCGACCGCGCCGTCGAGCGCATCCTCACGCTCCTGCACGTATTCAGCGATCCGGTCGGGGTCGCGATCACCGATGTACTGGACGCCGAGCCAAGCATCGCCCGAGCCGCGCGCCACATCGCCCGCCACGCCGCGCCGGAACCCGTGCACGGCCCGCAACGGTCGGTGCGGCACGCCGGCGCGCTGCTCGGCCTTCGTAAGCGCGAGCCAGAGCGCCTGTGCGCCGTACACACCAGGCTCCTCGCGGCCGCACTTCTTGGTCGCCCAAGGCGAGTAGAACACCCACGGGCCGCGTTCGCCGTCGCGTTGACGCCACCAGCGCGCGGTGAGCAGCGCCGAATACGCGGCGAGGGTCACGGGCTGCGTCCACTCCCTGCCCTGCTTGTCATAGCGTGCACGCCAGCTGACGCGGCCCCGAACCCAGTCCACGTCGTTCCAGCTGAGGTGTAGGATCGCGCGCTCCCGCGCGCCCTGGAACGCGGCGATGGTCAGCGCCGAAACTGACTGCGTTTCGCGACGAGCTTGCAGGGACCGACTTTTCTTCTCGGTTTCGCGGTGCCGTATCGCGCACGCCGTGGTCGTCGATTCGGACGACCTCGCTTGAGGATCGCACGCGCGAAATCCGTCAGAGCCTTCAGGGCATTGCGGAAGAGGTGGTCAAGGAGCCAAGCCTCCTCGATGGCGAGTGGAACTGGCTGCTGAAAGAGACGACCAACCAACCCGAAGAATTCGCGATGATTCTCGGTCGCCTGGACCGAGGGCGGCAGCTCGCCAACCTGCTAGGCACGCTGGCGAAAGCGCACGAACGTGCCATGGCCTGGTATTCGCTGTACGAGATTGGGTACGGCGAGGCATCGGGAGACGCCGGTCACGTTGATCGTGTTGCCGACAGCCTTATCGGCGACTCGACGCGCGCCCGACAAGTGTTTGATCTCTTGATGCGAGCAGGCTACTCCCCGGAACGAACCGAGATTGTCGTGGATCTCCTCAGATCGAAGCGCATCCCCGGAGCGTCGATTCGATCCCTCAGCTTCTCAACCTGGCGAACCAACCTCACAGCGGAAGAGGCTCTCGCCTTGGCCACGGCAGCAACCGATGACCAGACTGCCACCGGTGCCGTTGTCGCTTTCTTGAGTCACTATCTACACGACGCCGCACCGGCAGCTCGGACTGTACTGCGCACCATCGTGCTTCGGGTTCTCGCCACGCCGCGTCCGCACGAGAAGCGACGCGGATTCGACTGGGAGTCGGAAGAGCTTGCGAAGTTGTTTGTTTCAGACGCGCCCGTGGAGGTTGGATCTGCCGTCCTACGGGACATCGCTGAACGCGAGCACGCTCACATCCGCGGGTTAAACGACCTCGTTCGCCAGGCATGGGATGCAGCACCGGACAAGCGCCAGTTCTTTGAAACCGTGGTGGCTCCTTGGATCGACGCTGAGAACGCCGGGGGTTGGTGGGTTCGGCAGGCGCTTGAGCACTTTCCTCTCCAGGAGCTGGGCGTCGACTTCCTCGTTGAGTGGGTAGGAGCGAAACCCGACCCTCGTGCACACAACCTCGCCACCGTGATCGGGGAACCGCTGGGGCGTCCGTCAGACTTGCACGCTGCTCTCCTTGAGAAGTTCGATGCCCACGGTGTTGGTGGCGTCTTCTTCGGTAGCCTGGTCTCGGGAACATGGATGGGACCATCAGCTAACTGGAGTAAAGGCAAACTCGCCGAGGCCCGAAAACTGCTCGCGGACGAGCGGCCAGTTATTCAGGAATGGGCGAGACGCGCGGTGACGGACTTGGAGCAAATGGTTGAGGCTGATCTTGTACGCGATGCGGAGGACGAAATCCGCCGCCGCTAGACTATACTCGGCCTCGCGACCTACTTCCTCTTTCCGAACGCCGCCTCAAGCAGCAGAAGCAACGCGAAGGCGACTCCTACGGCGACGAGAGCGGTCGCGACCTCCTGACCTATGTCTGGATTCTTGGCGGCCTTGCGGAACGACCGGAGCATGGTCTCCTGGTATGGCGACGGCGCGAGGAGGCCGCGCTCCCATTTGGAGACTGTCAGTGGATGCACGCCGAGAAGCTGCGCCAATTGGGTCTGGTTCAGCCCCAGCCGTTCCCGCACGCCAAGGACGTCGGTCGGCGTCACGCCCTAGCTGAACGTGCTGCAGCGACGAGGCCGAAACCCAGCAGGACCACTGGCACCAGGGCAGTCTCAAACACGAGGTGCGCGAGCAGGTTGCCGAGCCCTTGGTTCGGATCGTACTGGTCCCGGTGGACCACACGGCGGCCGTCACAGTACTCGTGCACGTGGACGCGGCTCCCGTCATTGTAGGAAAGCACCCAATCTGCGCACTGCCCCTCGGGCGTGGCGATCGACTCGGGGCTGAACCCCGCGTGCCTGGGGTGAGGAAGATGGCGGGGCGCTTCGATCTTTGCGCCCGCGGTAAGCTTCGGCCAGGCCAAATCGATCCAACTATTCCAACCGCCGATGATCGCGTACATCCTGCTCCTCGCGGCTAAGCCCAGGCTCAATCTAAGCCGTGGCTTAGAAGCAGTCAAGAGCGCGGCGACAGACCAAAGTCGACTCTCGTGCGCGCTGTTACTTTCAGG
>WNGL01003798.1_pt1 | contig 18193 bp, 16 predicted proteins | sample 5400591 | NCBI WGS metagenome assembly WNGL01 (sample SAMN13153377, study PRJNA577476) | soil metagenome | isolation source: 80 cm soil or saprolite under Garry oak tree replicate 1 | place: USA:California | collected 2016-06-15 | reverse complement strand
CTGACTCGCTTTCCGAGTTCGGATTGTAGTTGGGACATGACTTGGAAGAGCTTGCTCTGTGTCTCCTCGGTGAGCTGAATAGTGGTCGTCAAAGTCTTCCTATAGCGACTATAACCGCTATGGCATATATATGTTCCGCACCGAGAGATAACAAGCCGTCACATACGATCCGACGCCTGACAATGGAGTCGTTCGATTACTTGGAGTTGAGTCCGTGACCCTCTATGGTTCTGTCGCCCGTGAAGAGGCTGGCGGGGCCCCCGGGGCTTGAGTCCTGCTTTCTCCCTCACTCCTTTTTGGAGGGAACAACTCGCCCTTCTCTTCCACACGCCCAAATATTTTTCTTGGCCATTTCCGCTAGTAGAACGAGTTCTATTGCAAGAATAAGACTTGCCTGACAATTCGCTCATTGCTGTTGGTTTTTCACGGGAGAATATTCTCGATGTTGGCTATTCTGATTCTGTTTCTCCTGTAAAGATCTTCAATGTTTGCGTGGACGAGTGGCCATAAATTCCATTGGGTAATGATTTCTCGGACCTCTCGTGGGCTCATCCGCTTTCTCTCTTTCTCGATGAATCTGTTGAGGCGTATCGCGTTGAGCCTGCTGATTCCTTCGGGTCGTCGGAAGCAGAGTCTCAAGGCTACCATAGCGTTTGGGTTGGGTACCCAGAGCCTGAGTCCCCACCTCTTCCTCTCTTCTAGATAGTCTGCGAGTTCGGTGGGTGATCTTCCGTCGAGTATCTTATCGAATACCTCTATGAAGAAGGGTTTCTTTTCTAATCGTAGCTCTATCGAGTATGTCTTGAGGTCGCCTTTGGCCAATGGTCGCGACTGGATGGTGGTACTCCTCATCTCCAACCAGGGAATATGTGAGAGATGGTCGCGAAGGAGGTCATGCTGGGCGGGTCCGATCTGTGATGAGACGAGGTCTAGGTCCTTGCTCCGGAGCGGATTCTTTAGGTAGACGGACATTGCCTGAGAGCCGAAGACTATGAGATCGCCTAGACCATGCTCCCTGAGGAACGGATAGGATTCTGCTAGGACGCGCAGCCAATTCCTTGGCGGTGTCCGGATCTCGACTGGTCTCTTCATCCAGTGACTCCCAGCTGTTTTCCCGCGGCGGACACGATTGTGGCCAGGCTTAGCCTGTCGACGAGACCGGTCCCCCGGTTTCCCCGGCCGGGAGACTTGAGCAGTCTTATCGAGCCTCTGGTCGTGTAAAGGCGCTGTATCTTGAGGAAGCGTTCTCGCGTCTGGAGGAAGACTCTACCGTCCACGTCGTCTGGCAGGGAGGCGTAGGTGTCGATGATCTTCTCGACGAGTCGTCTGATAGTTACGCCGATTCCTAGGACGTCGCTCCTCCTAACAAGGTAGGCTAGATCAGCGGGACGAGTGGAGAGGAGAGCCGCGACGAGCTCCGTTCCGCCGGTTTCCTGGTCCATGTCTCTCTTGAGCTCGTAGGCTAGCGCGTCTTCGAGTCCAGTGATGAGTCTCGGATCTTCCCGATTCGAGGAAGCTGTAGCCCTTACTAGGGCGGCTATGTCTGATAGGACTGGATAGAGGTCGTTGCTGGGTATGTCCCAGTTGAGCCCGTGAACCGCCAGTGCTTCTAGGCCGGTCCAGAGCCTCGACTTGTTCTGCCGGAACGTGTATAGTTGCTGCGGGTTTACTGAGCCTACGTCCTTCTCGTGGACGCTGAGGAGTTGACCCTGTACGAGGAGGTCTAGGTACCGTCTGAGGGTTCTGTGCCATGATAAGATTCCTTCAAGAGTGGCCTGGACCAGGATCTGGCTGAAGGAAACGGGTCTGCTGGAACGTCGCACTATCTCGACGAGTCCGGTGGCAGTGGTCTCTCGGAGATGCGGCGGCAAGGATTCACGCCTCTGTTGATAGCTACAGAGGCATTACTTAACGCTGACCACGAGATGATCAGATAGAATGCAGACTTAGAGAGCGTTGACTGCGAAACGGGAGGCGCACTTGCTACTGACGTTGAAGCTTCAGGATTGAGACGAGTGAGAGGAAGAGGCAGACTGCTAGACCTGTGAATACGTAGACCCATGAGTCCCAGAGTCCTCTCGGGCCTAAGATGGGGAAGAAGTAGAGGCCGCTGGGTCCGTAGAACTGGGCGATACCGAAGAGCTCGTCTGCGGTGACTGAGAGTGCTACGAAACCGTAGCACGCGGCTCCGAAAACGATCAGCCACCATATCCGAGCCATAGAGTCTGCCTTGGAAGGGTCGTTGGGCCACCCGGCCCCTCTTCAAGATGACGTGACTAACGATAAAGGCTCGGACATTCAAGAAGCTAGGGCGATTCTCTACCGACTATTTGTTCGAGGCCACCTTCAAGAAGTTGATGATAGAATCAGCGACGTATTCTCTTTCCTCTGGTCCAATTCCATTATGGTTACCGAAGAAGAATGATTATCACATGAGTGAGCATTCTTTCGTTCAGTCTCGGATGCGACTAGGGTGGGCTTCTTTGCTACTTTGCAAGGATGTTTTCATTTCTTCTGTTCAATGAGGAGGACAATGACAACTATGCCCGCTGCAGCTACATCGTCAGGTAGGGCATCTTTCCGTTTCCGCATCCAGTATCGAGAACGATCCCGTTCGGTTCGAGTCTAGGGACCAGACTTAGTGCTCGGCGTCTACTTGCTTCGAGATTCTTTTCATAGACGTTATTGAAATAATGAAGCAAGCGTTGGTTCCCTTGGGCTAGATCAGGAGAAGAATTGGTCCTAAGTGGCCTTCAGTTCATTCTTTGTAGGTGGGGGGGTGCTGCGTTCGGCGATTCATTAGTGACTGAGGCACGATCTTCGCTCACACAGTCAAGTCTGCTTCGTATCGCGTCAACAAGTTCGATTGTTGGCAACACATCTCGCATCGTAATTTTTGCAGGGGTCCTTCGTTCGAAGGATTCGATTATGTTTGACAAAACGCGGAAATGAGGCTGATACGATTGTTGCTTGAATCGCCTTGTCATCAAAGACAACGCAAACTGTGAAACGCGCCTCAATTCCCCTAGAAATTCGTCAAGTGGTGAAGTGTCACCAGTTCTCAAGAAAAACATATCGGGTTGAAATTTCACAGTCGCATCAGATACCGAGCCGGAAATATCGAACCTAGTAAAGCTCGCAGATGAAAACCATTTGAAGTTGAATGTCGCAGTCGAATTATTGAACTCGACAAGAGCCGAAATAGCGGTGTGCATATTGAGTGAGGGTTCGAAGGTCGATTTCACACCTAAGACTCTCTTGTGTCGACCTAAGAGAAGAGTAGACAGGTCAATGAGATGGAAGGCCCATTCGTAGAGGAGCCCCCCAGTTCTGTTTTCGTCCCACGCCCATCGGGGATTGCCGTAAATTGAGCTTCCGTGTTGAACGCAAGTAAGGTCTTCAAGAGTGCCGATCCATCCCCTTTGAATTGCTTCCGAGAGTTGTAGCGATGCGTCCCTGAATCGATAGTTCAATATTGGATAGATCTTCGCCTCAGATGCCTTCTCAAGTTCTATGAGCTTCCTGGCGGCACTTTCGCCAACAACTGTTGGCTTCTCAACCATTACGGAGACTTGCTTGCTCAGGCATTGGCTGATGTTCCCCTCGTGTGTGAAGCCAGGTGTTGCGATGTCCACTATGTCCAGTTCTTCACCTCGTAACATCTCGGTGAGCTGCGTGTACTTTCTAGCCGAGGGGAATTCAGCAGATGCCAGTGCGAGGGGTTTGGGGCCCTCATCGCAAATTGCTGTTATTGTTGCGTTAGGTATGGCTTTGAATGCTGGAAAATGATACGAACGAGCGACGTTCCCCGTTCCAAGGATTCCGATGTTCATCGCTGAAACGAGTTGCGGATGGGTTTCATAATGTGATAAAGAATTGTGTTGAATCCCAGTCTATGATCACTAAGAGGACCGACCCCTTCCTTCCGAGAGAGAACATACTTCGTGCTTCCTAAGCCGGACGCCTCAGCAAGGCGCACATGGCGGACAGACCTGGGACTGAATCCAGCTATTCTCGAGCAGACTGAGTCAACCGCTACTATATCGGAACCCCCCATGAACAATCCTAGCTTCTTTGGACGGCCATACGCAGGCCCTCCGTTTCCCTCATGGCACAAATTGCCATCAACAATAGTCAGATCTGGTTTCATCGCGAGGTTTGCATCGACAATTGCTTCGTCAAGAAACGAGTGGAGGGGCATCTTGTTTTTTTGTCTCAGTAAACCGAATTGGTTTTTGAGCGCACACGTAATCTTAGTTTTGCCATGAGTCTTGAGCTTTGGGTGCGTAATGAACAAGTCCGCATTCGCTATAACCTCTGGGACCTCGCCCTTGCTTGAGTGTAGTCCGCTGATTTCTTTGGTCGTCCATTTTCCACGTCGAGGATTAAGAGTCTCTGAATTGTACTTCTTTGCCAGTTTATCGAATCCTAGGAAACCAAAAACATTGTCAGCGCTCACGCCCGTCTGATCACCTTCTATCAGAGTTATTCTCGCATCAGTGTACCTCTTTCGAAGCTGGAAAAGCAACGCCTCCACAACCAAGGGGTCCGAGGTTGCCCCTGTTTCAGCACGTCTGTATCCGCACAGATTCAGCTTGATGCAGATAGAGTCGGCGTCGGAAGGAAGCGCGAGTTTCGAAAGAAGATCATCCATTCCATCCCAGATGTTTCTGGCGCTGGTTAGGTAGACTGCGGGGTCTATTCAAGATCCCCCATTTTCAGATCGTTGGCCAAATACGCCCTCCCCAAGATTTACGAATCCGCTAACGAAAATCCCTTAATAAAAAGGAAGTCCTTCATGAGAAGAAGTAGGTCGCAAAGTGATGATTCTTGGTTTCCTTGCCTTCCAGTTCTAAATCGAGTCTTGGTCCAAACGAAGTGGCTTTTGCCCAGACGGCGCGTTGCGTTGTGGGAGGTTTGGTCGTCTTTATTGTCTTCTTCAACTCTATGATTATCCGGTGCGTATATCGAAGGCTGACCGCCCTCGCTGTCCTAATTGTGGCTGGCCCTTCTTCACTGATCCAGTGCCAATGGAGGGCATCGAGAACCCACTGGCCCATGTGTACAAGATGCCATGCCAAGTCGTAGAGGTATCGGCCAAGAAAAAGAAAGAAACTCAGTAAATTACTCTATCCTTATTTTTCCAATCTCCTGCTTGCAGCGTCTGCTCGCACCGAAACCAGGGGGTTTCTCGGAAAGGAGGAAGACTTGAGCGAAAACAATAGCTCGGTGTTTCAATATCTTGGCTTCTAATCTGATCGCTTCTCGAGAAGGACTATGAACCCTGAAGCTAGCGACGGAAAGTTGGAAAAGACTCTTTCAATGAATCGCAGTCTCCTGACGAATTCCAGACGGTATCCCTGAACTCTCAATAGGGTAAGATGGTGGAGAGTGATGAAATCACAAAGACCCGGAAGCGTGAAGAGCCTAATATGACCGACCGGTATTCCACCCTGGCCGAGGATCGAAAGGCGCCTTCCAAGCACTCGAAGAGTGCTTACCTCAGTGCTTACAGGCTGTATTCCAGCGAGCAGCAAGAACCTGTTGTACCAAGCCGCGAGATTTGGCGTCGTAATTATCATCTTCCCGCGAGGTCTCAGAACTCGCTTGAGTTGTTCAACCGCAAAATCGGGGTTGTAGAGATGTTCTATTACCTCTGAACACAGGATGAGGTCGAACGAATCGGTCGCGAAGGGCAGGGGCTCTGAGGAGGCATCGAGTTGAATAGCATTTAGTCCCTGATCCTTCGCAGCTCGGACAGAAACAGGTGAGATGTCTACTCCGGTGTATTTTGCTCCAATATCCTTCACGATGGCTTCCGATATGGAGGGGTCCTCGAAACCCAGTTCGAGGATGTCGTGAGGTTGGCACTCTTTCACGAGGGAGAGGGTTTTTCTGAATCGGTCATTGATTAAGGTATGATGCGCGGAACCTCTTAGCGGAAACTGCCTTTCGTAGAGGTTCTCGTAAAATTCCTCAGCCACCTTGAGACTTCCTCCATCGTTTCGATAGGACTGAAGGGAGCGACGAAAATAAAGGAGTGGTCAACAGCGACAAGCCCGCGATGAATCCCATCGACGCAGCTGTGACACCAACGCCTGCCAGGTATGACCCTTGCGGAGCAAAGCTGATATGGATTGTGAATTCTCCGGTCTGTTCAATCAACCAGCCATTGGCCAGTCCATCGATTTGAAAGTGGTAAGTTGGAGAGCCACCATCCACCCGCGCTGTGAACCCTGGATCAAAGCTCGTGAAGTATGTTAACACAAAGGGGTAGTCGGCTCTCGCGTCGATGATTACATTCGTTGGGTCCATCGTTGTTACGATTAGAGAAGGAGATTTAGAAGTCGAAGTGCTCACTTCACGCAAGGCACTCGCACCAGATTGTCCTACGAATCTTGAAAGAGTAACGGCATCGAGGGGTGTTTCGAAGCTACTTAGTTGAACAAAGTCTATCAGATCCGATAAATCTCCCACTTGGTTTGCCAAAATCAATCTTGAAAAACTAACGGTGAGGGGTCCTGAGTAAGAAGTGTCCAGTCGGTTCGAAATGGCGAATCTAAGCAGTGTGACATTCGACTTGACGCCATCGATTCTGTAAACAAGATAGTTTTGGATATCCAATTCGTAATGATTCAGCAAGTTGTGCGCGGGAGGGTTCTCCGCATATAGCGGTACTTCCCCATCGACTGTGTTGAGCGTGAGAGCTATGCTTGTCGGGCTTGACGTCTGCGCATCAACGATCAAATATTTGGTTCCTGTTGGAATCGAGATATTCTTGGACAGTTCCGCGAAGATGTACTGGCCACTTGCCGGCAGCGTGGCGACGAGGTGATTAGATTGAAATGTTAAGGAGCCGTTGATTGAGACTGGCCCATTGGAGAAACTTGGACCTAGCTGCCAGCCATTTTGGAAATCATCTGTATTGACAATTGATGCGGGATTCGTGAGAGTCCCGTTTAAGATCGTAATCTTGTACGAGCCTTGAATCGTGCTGACGTCTTCCATATTCTTGAAGAGTCTGAGGTCTCCAAATACCCCCACCTGCACTAGGTCTGTCTGATGCCCTAGCACGGATAGCGTGAGTGGTGCGGAAGGGAGATCATAAAATTGCGTGTCCACAGACTGGTCAAATATGACATATGATGCTCCAAACAGGCTCAAAACCTTCCCTAGGCTTGTCGTGCGGTTCGAATAGAACTCGCCGTATGCGGCCTCGATCATGTCCGACGCGGATGAGAAAGAGTACTGACCGCCGCTTCCGGTTATTATCGGATTTGAGAATATGTAGGGATAAATGTTCGCGCCCTGATAACCCCAGAATGTCGCCATATAGGTACCGGAGTTTGGCAATACGAAAATTCTGCTCGTCGGGTCGTTGCTAGAAAGCCAACGGCTAGCTTGAAAATAATATTCTGGAATCTGATATCCTTTCATGCTTGGTACATACCAGTTTCTTGTTATCTCACCAGATATCATTGGCTCTGAGGCAAGAGCGATCATAAGCAGTACGAGAAGGATCACGCCTAAGCTACTTATGCGGCGAAGGGTAAGCTTCCCTCCTTTAGATTTCGACGAAAAAAAATTCACAAAGCAACCAAGCAGGATAGCATAGCCCAAAGCTACTACTGCCAGAAAATACCGTGGCGGATTCCTGAAAAGGGAGAAACCGGGAATCGAAACGATCAGACTGTACAGGAGTCCTAGCGGAGGATTAATGCCCGTCGCTAGAACGATTCCAACAAGCGACGCCCCAGCTATCGAGAGTTTACGCTTCTTCGAGGGACCTAAAATAATGGCACTGAAGGCAAATACTGGTATGGCTGAAGTCGCGAGGATGGTAAAGGGATCAGAGAAATAGCCGACGGAATAAGGGACGTATAGACGCCCAGCATATCCCGCGAGGAACGACCAATCTCCAAGCAACCGGGAAGTGGCAAAGATAGAATTCTCAGTATTTAACGAAGGGGAAATCGCTTGCACACGGTTGGAAAGGCTGATAACGACATCTGCTTTAGACAATGCTAGAGCGAGCCAATAGGCATTCAGACCGACGATGACGAGCAAGGATGAAGTCATAAACAATAATTGTTTCAGACGAGAATCGGGCCGTCTTAGAAAGTGAAGCGCAAAGATCCCAATCATAAGTGTGGCTGTTATGATACTGAGCCCCACTTGTGGGAATGTTATCAGTGAGATCGTGAATGCTGTGCCCGCCAAGACAGAATACTTGAACGTCTCTTCTTCACGGAGACCTCTCAATGTGAACCCTAAACACCAAGGGATAATCGCGTATGCAATGATTTCCACGGGGTTTTCTATGTAAAGCATGATAAACGGATTGACTACGAAGTACAGACTTGCAACGACCTGACCTAAAGAAGGGTTACGGGTTTGTCCAATGGCCGCCCAGAGATACCGCATCCCAAAGTAAGCCAGCAGGAGCGTCATAAGGACAAGAAAGAACTCGACCGTTACAGGGCTTCCCGGGAGGAAGCCGATTCCGGAAAAGAACACAACAAGAAGAATCCTTGGCGTAGGAAACAAGGTGAACAAAGAGAACAGGCCGAAGTCTTGGTTTGGATCCCAGCTCTGCGAAAAACGTGAGAGATATTGGGCTGGGTTTGGTGGGACAAAGAAATCACCTGGGAATTGCGAGTCAAGATTTTGAAACCAAATCAAAACCATCGCTAGTATCAGTAGAACCGGCACCCAAGTATAGAGTACGTTCGATAATCGCGCGGACCGGAAGCGACCTGAAGGTTCAGCTGACGTCGATAGTGGTCCGCTACTCAGTATTCCCTCACTTCGCTGGTGCGCTTTGGACTTCATGTTGATCAGATGTGAATCTTTGCCATTCCTGACACGCTGTGTAAGCACGTCCGGCTCAAATACACTAATCCTTGATACGTCCAATTGTGAATCGACTTAGCAATGCCAATTCTAGAGATGAATGATCGCGGCCTTAGGGACGTCAGGGCCTGGGGCACAACTCCCAGCAAGAGATGAATGGTGCATTAGTATGGTTTGATGTTTTTGAACCTCTGTGGTTATAGTGGGAAGATGAACTGCAAAATAAATTGGGACACAGAAATTTCTTGACAATTGGGTGGAAAAAAGAGGGTTTCTCGATGCGTGATCGCCAATCTTGATTCACAGTGAGATAGGCGATCTGCTTTGAAGATCCGGTTTTCTCGTAGGGTTCCAATCGCGTCTTTCAACCCATGGCCAGGAAGAATGGTTCGATAAGAGAACTGTTGCTTCCACGATTCGTATGCATTCCTAAAACGATTGTCGAGGTATGTTTCAATTCGTTCGCTAGTGGCTCGTTCTAGCAAGAAAGTTGTACTCTTATAAATGATAACAAGAAAGCAGCGAATCGGACATGAGATCTTACGGTCTGAAGTCCGTCAAAGACCAGTATGAAAAGTATCCATACCCGAGCTACGATCAGCACGAGGCAATTGTCATTGCAAGTTGGCTCAAGCAACGAGGATTGCAAGCCAAGAGGATAATTGACATAGGATGTGGCACCGGACTTTGGTCGATTGCTTTTGCCATGAACGGTTCGCACGTCACCGGTGTAGATTTTTCTAGTGCGTCCCTTGCTCATGCTGCCAAAATGGCGGACGAATGTGGAGTATCAATAACGTTTCGACGTGCCGATCTCTTCAGTTTAGAAACCTCGGAAACATATGATTTGGTGTTTTGCAACGGCGTTCTACATCATACGGCGAACGCTCATAATGGTTTTCATAGAATCAGTGGATTGGTGGATAGAGGCGGTCTCTTGGCTATCAGCCTATACAATCGTCTCTCGCCATTTCGATTGGTCAAATTTTTTGTTCAAGGATTCGGTCGAGGAAGCATTGAGGCGAGAAAGCTCGTTGCTAGAAGCGTTGTCAGTTTGCCGCTTTCGACAGAGATTCTTTCTTTCTCAGGTCGCTCCCAACCCGGTCCGTCTTCGTCAGTACGTGAATACATCTCAAGGGACGAAAACCTTGTGGATCTTCTCTGCCATGCTCACACATCGTATCATAGTGTGTGGGAAGTCGAAAAGTGGTATGTTGACGAGGGATTCCAGTTGATCAAGAGATTTCCCTCGGGTTCAATTTCGGCCGCGATTCTTCCCAATTTGATTTTCTATACTGGGAAGCGACCCGGCTCCTTGACGTCGTCCTAACGAACTGAAGACAGAACGGTGGTCAAGCCTTTGGTCCTTTTTGATGGCGGACGTCCGAGAAAACTGTTTCAATAAGCTGCTCAATCAGCCAAAGAGCGATTCATGTTCCTTAGCTGGCCAACTCCGGCTGCACAGAACTCTAAGGATTTCAAAACCAACAGCCCAGTCCCATGCTTCGGGTCACGTCCCATTGCTCTCAAACTGGGGACGAGAATTCGCGATAATGGATTCACCTGCGCGAGCCCTGTACGCGGATGATTCTTTAGATACTTTCCAAAGGTCTTACCGTACCAATACTTCTTCCTTAGAGCGATGAGCAGCATGAGGTCCCCTTCATTGTGTGACATTGAAGATCGAGTTCTACCAATCGTGAGGCCTCGAAGCTTGAGTCGATTGGTCAGATCCCAATCTTCTCCGGCTTCGAGTCTCTCGTCATATCCACTGAGCGAGAGAAAAGTTGCCCTACGGAAACACCGAGGTGCCTCTGTTAATTCGTTTCCGATGGAGAGTTGTTTGTCTAATGCCTTACACTCTGCCCAAAAGCCGAGTCCAATAGAAACCTCGGGTACGACCAAGGCGTGATGTGTTTTCAGGCCTTCGATGCAATCACTAATCAGGTTCTTTGGGAGTCTCATGTCGGAATCTACAAACAAGATTCCGGACGCAGAGCACTGCTCGACTCCTACATTTCGGGCCGCACTGCGATTGGCGTTTGTTTGAAGGACGATAGCTCCTTTCGTTTTCGCCAGTTCCGGAGTGCCATCCACGCTAAACTTGTCAATAATCACAACCTCTTTGGACGGCTTCGTCTGGTCGATAATCGAATCCAGGCATTCTGAGATAGTTCTTGATGAATTGTAGGTAGGAATAACTATCGATAGATCTTCCATGATTCGTCGTACACTCAATGTTTGACTGCGTTCGTCACGATCCCGTCAATCATGTTGCGAAACGAATTTGCTGACTGATCCCACGAATGGTCGCCTGCCCATTTCCACGCGTTCTGGGAGAGTCGCTCCCACATGTCGTCGTCAGCGAGAAGGCGCACCACATCTCCAGCGAAAGCCCGATCATTGGGATACGGAGCGAGTAGTCCGGTCTCATTGTGAAGGATTGAATCTCTCGACCCGGGAACGTTCCAGCCAACCACCGGGGTGCCTACTGAGTTAGCTTCTATGACGGACATTCCAAATCCCTCTCGTTGTGAAGGAGAAATCATGACTCGCGACTCACTGTACAACTTCAGCTTGCCCTCGTCCGATATTCTGCCGAGGAACTTGACATTATTTGATATTCCAAAATCGCTCGCCATCTTTTCCAGTTCAGTTTGATAAGGGCCCGAACCCGCAATAACCAATCTCGCCTCGGGGGATTCCCTAACTATTCTCCTGAAGGCCATGAATGCTAATTGGACTCCCTTGTATTTCATCAACCTCGTGACGCATGCGACAGTGTTAGGAGAGCGCTCTTTCAACGTCGTCCTCGGATGGCTCGGCAAAGTGCAGCCGGGGGACACCACTTCAACATTGCTTTTTGGGATACCAAACTCCATCAGCTCACGGGCAGTGCTTTGGGAGACTGCAACAACCCTTGACCTAGAGTAAAGTCTGTACATGAGGGGCTCCGCGAAAAACCCAATGTCAGAGAGTGGTCTCGGAAGCTCTTGGTAGAATATCTCGCGCACCAACTGATGAACTATTGTTATCCGAGGGATTCGGGTGTACAATGGAGTAAGCCATGGCATTCCAACATCAGAGTTATCGATCAGTAGATCGGTCTTTCCTGCAAACTTTGCGAGATATCTTGCGGGCAGGAAGATTCGGTGAAATGGCTCTGGAAAGTGCCGGTATTCTATCCCATCAATCTCTTGGACAGATTTGTTTCGAAGGCCTCCGCCTCCAGATGACAGAACTGTGATCGAGTGACTATCCGTGAGGCGACGAAATATCTCATGCACATATCTACAAGCGCCGCCTCCTCGAGGATGGATTACGCTGCGACGGCTCAGAACTACGATTCGGGCCATTTGACGGTTTACTTCTCAACGTACCCCGAGGTTAGGCGCCTGTCCGGTAACCCGACCTTCCGTTTGCACGTCCCCATTCGAAGGGCGTGTGAGCAATCAAACTAAGGAGCATCATCGAATGATAAGTAATGTCCCGTATGTTCTTGGTTCCTCCTAAGAAATGCCCATTCTGGTAGTACTTTGATTGCCCAGACTTCCTTTCATGCAGAAATACAGGGAACTCTGCGGACTTGAATCCTCTGATGCTCAATAGAGGGACCATCAGAGGCAGTCCATAATCAAAGAGTGTCCCTGAATCTACCGTTTCCCTTCGCACAACCTTGATCCCACAATTCGAGTCCTTCAGTTCCATCCGAAAGAGTAGCCGGACAGTCTTATTGTAGAGCCGGGAGAATGCAGTTCTGGAAGCCCCGTACCCATTGTAATCGCGATTCCCGTTTACAAAGTCTAGGGAATTATCTAACATGCCTATCATGGCAACAAGATCCCTCGGATTATATTGCAGATCTGCGTCAAAGAACGCTATCAATGCCCCTCTTGCCTTCCGAATCCCCTCCCTCAAAGCGACGGGCTTGCCGAAGTTTCCTCCGAGATCAACGATCCTGACAGAAGAGTTTGACATTGAGAGGCGGCGAGCTCGTTCAAGCGTGTCGTCTGTGCTTCCATCATTCACAACAAGGATTTCGAAAGTAAACTGAGCTGACGAGAGTTCATCCGCTAGCTGGCAAACGCAGGCGGCGATGTTGCCTTCTTCGTTGTAAGCTGGAACTATCACTGAAACGAATGGCGTCGTGTTGCTCATTTCGTCTTTCTCGGAAGTGCCCAACCAGCATCGCCGATTTTTCTGTAGTCGATTCGCTTCTGCTGGAAGAAGTCTCTGTAACTCTGCCAGGCACCCTCTGCGTCCAGGACGAAAGTACCCCGCTTGATAGATTTCAAGAGCGCAGGAACGGGAGTCTCTGTATACTCAAGGTGAGGAACTGACACGATTACAGAACCGAATTTTCTCAAGTCTTCTGGATAGCTGAAAGTTCCAACTCCCGCAATGTCCTCTATCTCTTTCGCAGAGTAGAAGGGGTCCTGAATCACTACATGCTTTCCCGCTTTCTTTAGAACCTCGGCGAGCATTATCGTGGGCGAGAGAACGTGGACCTTCAGATTGCGCTTGTAGCTCAGGCCAAGTATGCCAACGGAGCTGCCTGACAGGCTCTTTGCAATGAGTTCTCCCACGAATCTAGTCTGGGACCTATTGACTTCGTTGATCTGTGACAGAAGCTCAGTATGCTCCCCTTTGCTCCGGGACCCCTCAATGAGGTACTCAGGAGCTAGGGGAATACAGTATCCTCCGGTCCCCATTCCCGGATAGTGAGCAATATAGTTCCATTTCGTCGCCGCTGCGTTGATCAGTTCGATCGTGTCGATGTCCGGAAAGGCGCGAGATAGGGTGTTGGCGAAGGCTATGTTGAGGGCTCTGAACGAGTTCTCAGTGGATTTGACCAGTTCAGCAATTCTGTGATCGGAAACAGGGACTAGTTTGGAGCAGATGATCCCTAACACGTCCATGGCGGCTCCTCTCGATTCTTCGTCTAGGCCTCCGACAACTCTTGGGATCGTGTGGACGTTGAGCCCTGGATTGTCGAACCAGTCACGCCTTGGAGCTACAGCTACCTGGAATTCCGCTGGAACGTCGCGTCCTGACCTGCGGAGCGTAGAGACCAGGATCTTGTCACATTGTCCAGGCGAGAGCGTTGACTCGACTATCACCAGATCCGGCCCGTTTTCGACCTTCTTCGCCGATAATTTCTTCGACACGTCTTGCAGAGCACCGTCCCACGGTTTGCCCTTCCGTTCTGTAGGAATCGAGATGAAGTGAACTTTGATCGACGAGTCGTCGATGATGTCTTTCATCTTGCTTGTCGCGTGCAAGAGACCGTTCTTGACGAGTGGTACCGCAGAGAAACCTAACCATTGGCCGAGACCTGGGAGCGAAATTTCTCCGGCGTTGATGCTCCGGACCGTTTCCGGGACAATGTCGTACCCGACACACCTTATCCCATTCTTGGCATAGTAGGCCATGGTGGAGAGGCCAATGTACCCGGTCCCCCAGACGGCGATCTTGGCCTTGTGACTACGGAGTCTCTTCTGGAGGTTCAAGCTACCAGCTCCCTATCATGGGCGGATACGATCTCTTGTGTGATGAATTCTGAAATCTCGACAGAATGTCACGGACCTTCCGTTCGTCAATTCCTAGATTCTTCGCCGTATCTTCTGGGCTCGCTTTCAGGTCGAAGAGGCAGACCAGTGCTCTATCCATTTCTTCATAGTCAAGGGGGATCTCGTCTGTCGCTCTGTGGCCTTCCCAGAGGTTCGGAGACGATGGCTTCTCTACTACTTCCGGCGAGATGCCGGCGTGTTTCGCCAGGAATCTCACCTGTGACTTGTACAGGTGCGCGATTGGAAGAAAGTCCACGCCCCCATCCCCGTATTTTGTGAAATAACCGATGAGGTCCTCACTCCTATCCCCGGTACCAGCGACGAGGAGGTTTTTCGCGTTCGCGAGATAGTAGAGGCTCATCATCCGCATTCTTGCTTTTAGATTGCCTCTCGCTACTTGATGCTCGATCTTGATAGGAAACGTCTCGGAGAAACGCCTGATAAGAGGATCCAGAGTCAAGTCAACAGTCCGGATGCGAAGGTTATTTGCAAGCTCGCGAGCGTGTCGAGCGTCGATTCCGTCGCGCATTCTCTCTTCGAACATGAAGACCCCTGTCACCTTCCCGGGTCCAACAGCCCTAACGCAGAGCGTAGCTGTTAGCGCACTGTCTATTCCACCGCTGAGACCTACAACGATTCCCGCACATCCGGAAGACGTGAATGATGTCCGAACGAAGTCGACTATTCGAGAAATAGCCGTTTGAGGGTCAAGGGCTAGCCTCTTTTCGACCATCTCTCTCAGCCCTACCGACTCCGTGCTCTGGATCAAAGTTGTTGACCCCTAAGTTGAAGGGTTGATAACGCTAATTGTATTGGTTGGTGCATGCCGCTTTGTCGAAATACTCCAACCAATTGCGCCATTGGCTTAGCGATACTCATAGACCGCAAGGTCTCCAAACCTCACCACTAGCTTAGCACCGACTGGAAACGACCCTGGGAACCATCCAGCTCCTTCGACCCACCAGACTGTCAGGACGTGAGCATAGGATCCCGTTTGTTCGATCGCAGAAGTTGGGGAGCTTAGATAACTGTTCAGTACTTGCTTGTCGGGCGAGAGATAGGATCGCGCCCAGCCATAGAACGCTTGTTGCGTGATTAAGACACTATTCGAATCTAGGTGCGAGTCCACCCAGACCATCGCATTCACAACGTTCGGATAATCAGAAAGCGGCAGGCTGCTCTGAACCATTGAAGTAGGAACATACTGGGGAAACACAGTGTAGATAGTCAGCGCCGATTGAGCTGGAAGGATGGCATATGGTATTGCAGAGCTGGAAAGTGAGACGATGATTACTACTCTTAGCGCGCTTGCCCAATTCCTGGTCGCGAATGCGCTTTGGACCCGCAATCTGGAATAGCCCTCGTACGCCAGAAACAGCAGAGGCAATGAGAGGAGCAGGACCCATCTATACCCAATATCTTGGAAAACATGCCCCGGCATTACTGAGAGCGCCAGCCCGATTCCACACGCGATGGTCCAAGGGACGAAAACTGACCTTTCGCGGAGCTTGATTCCAAACAGGACGAGTGGCACCACGAAGATGTAGGCATAAAAGAGGAAGGAGAGGTTGGTTGTGAGGACCGATAAGTTGGCGCCGGGTCCAAGGATCGAAAGCCCCGGAGCCAGCGCCGTTTGCATCGTTGCGTACAGAATTAGCAGGAAGAGCGCGATTGGCGAAAATTGAAACGAGAAGAGCCTTGAGTTCTTTCTTATCGAAGGATTGACGAGTGTCGCCAGTTGAGTGCCCACTACCAGGACCCCGACAAGTTGGTTAGAAAGAACAGCGAGGGATAACAGCGAAACCCTGCCGAGCGCTGACTTGGCTGAAGCCGGGAATCGGATCGACTCTGCAAGAAGGAATAGAGTAAGTCCAAGTTCGGCTTGGTAGGCGTCCCATGAGATCCGCATCGTAACAAAGTACGCTGAGATGAAGAGCACCGCGTAGAATGCTTTCTTTCCTGACCAGTGAAATCTTCTCTGGCAGAACGTGAATATCGACCAGCCGAGAAAGCCATAGAGGATCGGACCTAGAATCTTGAAGATCCAGACGAGACTAACCTTTGCAAGGACATACACGGGCAGGACGATTGCATACATTAGCGGCGGGGACGTGATTATTCCCCATACGTTCATGCTGCCGGAGGCCAGGTCGAGGGAGTTCGGAATGTAGTAGGCGATAATGTCCCATCCTATCGGGTAGGGTCCGACGAGGATCTCTGGGATTGCTCGGATTCCGAGAGGAACAAGAAACGCGGCTAAGAGAAACTTCTGTTTCCAGAGGGCGTCTAGTAGCCCGGTCCTTCGGACGGGCGAGGCAGACTCAGGAGGCTCGAACGAGACGATCCTTTTCTTCACGTGGCAATAACCCGTACTGGGTTGATGTTCGAAAGAGAGAGTCTGGTTATAGGAGGGAGACGGGGTATCCGTGAGTCTTCAGCTTCTTGTACTGGGTCTGCTCGTCTGCTGTTATGCAGACGGTTTCACGTAGCTGAGCAAGCGCTACTGGGATCGCGTCGTACATTGTGACCTGTCCCTTGTAGGCAATTGCTGAGGCTTTGCTCATGAGTATAGGGTCAACGGGCCAAGTGTCAAGGTGAAGTCGGAGGAGGTCCCCCATTGCCCTGTTCAGTTTCTTCTCGTCGTAGTTAGGCTTGTAGCGCAGGCCGTTGGCCACCTCATGGTAAAGAAGGTCCGTCACCCAGAGCCGTACTGTGCCCTTGACGTGCTGGTTCATCAGCTCAAGCGCCTTGTCTGTTTCCTGTTCCTCGCTGTACCATTTGACGGCGACTGAGGAGTCGACTACTGTTTCCTGTCCGCGTCCCGCCACTTTCTGATCTCCCGTGCCCCACTCCATCCGGGGCTCTTGCTCTCTTCTCGGAGCCTATGGATGTCTTGGGCAGCCTCCAGCATCTCTCTCCTTCTAACAGCCTCTTCAAAGGCCTGCCTTGCAACCTCACTCCAGTTTACACCGCCCACGTGCTCCATCTTCTTCTTCAGATCTTCAGGGACGGAGACTGTCACGTTAGCCATTTAGACTCGATACAGGATACGCCCTGTGCCCGCTATAAGTGTTCTCGAACCGTGTTGCTGACACGGTTGCCACGCACCTGGGCCCTTGAGAATAGCAGCCCAGGTCAGATGCCAAGATCCGGGACCCTAAGACGCAGAGGCTTCGAAAGGAGGTTTTGAGAACCGTCTTGGTAGCCATTTTTTGATTTCTCAGAGAGGTCAGATACATGCAAAAAATCGCCGTTATGAAAGGATAACTTTTCTTCCAGTGTTATCTTTCTCATTTCTGATATCTTTTCTAGACCCCTCGGGGCATGTCGACACAAAAAAACTCCTTCGCACTTTGAAGCCCAGAACTCGCACCCAAACCGTCCAACCATGCGTCTGGCCATTCTACCTGGAAGCCTTGCCAACCATCACTCTAGATCGCAGATAGTAGTAGATACTATCCTTCCAGTCAAGAGCCCTCTTCTTGCGTCGGACGCTCCTCACAAGAACCTTCTCCAAGAATTTCCTCCCCTATACCCCGGCCAGTTCTCTCGCACGCGCACGGCCCAGCGCCGACCCGCGCCAGAACGACTCGTCAAACCGCCACGAGAAGGCATCCGGATTCCCCCACCCAACAGCCAACACACTAGCCCGTAAAGCTAGTTCTCTACCTACAACTAGGACCCGTGCCGTACCCTGTTCCATTGCCTGCGCCAGCTTCACCAGAATCCGCAACAACGTCTCCGTCAACCGTCTACTGCGCACATTGTCC
>WNGL01007702.1_pt1 | contig 18198 bp, 18 predicted proteins | sample 5400591 | NCBI WGS metagenome assembly WNGL01 (sample SAMN13153377, study PRJNA577476) | soil metagenome | isolation source: 80 cm soil or saprolite under Garry oak tree replicate 1 | place: USA:California | collected 2016-06-15 | reverse complement strand
ACAAACCTAGCTCTCGGTACAGCTCATCACTGCGACTTTTGTACTCTTTGCGCAATCGCTCCCGTCGTTTGCTGGCTTGTGCTTCTCGTTTGCCTGCACTTTGCGCCCATTGCTTCAAGCGACTTAAACGTTGCTCTAGTATTACAACGAGACTTTACCAGCGCAATCCCTGCAACTGGGCAAGGAGTCGCTTGCGATGGGAGCAATAGGCAGCGTACTTGTGTCGCTGCTGATAAGCGATCAGATCCAACACCGCAGGCAGATCGAGCACGGGCTGCGGCAGCACCACCTGCAAGAGCAAGCGCACCTGCGCGACGCTGAGCGGCAGAGAGAGGTGCGCGTCCAGGCTGGGGACCTCATCGGGCGTGGGCAAGGGGCGGGTCGTCGTGGGGCGCAAGAGCCCCCTCTCTCAGCGCCAGCTTCTGCTGCCACCGGACGAGGAAGTGATGAGCCAGCATGACGAGCGTCATGTGATGGTGCCACCCGCGCCAGAAGCGCAGTTCGTACTGATCCATGCCCAGTTCCCCCTTGCACTCGGCAAAACACGTTTCGATCGGCCAGCGCATTCCACTTACGCGCACAAACGTGGGAAGTGGCGTCTCGAGAGGAGCGTTGCTCACGTAGAACTTCCATTCCGGCTCCGAGGCTTCACCGCTGACTTTCCGCCGGATCACCACCCAGACCTCCGGGCCAGGCAGGCGATCACGAGGCAGCACGGCGCGCAGCACGAGGAAATCGGCGACCAGCGGGCCTTTGTGCCCCTCTAGCAGCCGAAAGCGCTGCCAGGCGGAAGAGGGCCACTGCCGAGCCAGCTCCTCCACCGTCACTTTGGCCGGGCTCGAGGGATGCAGCCGCTCCCGTCGGGGGGCAGGTCCTTTGCGCGAGCGCGTCTGGGGCGGCACCCAGCTGCTCGGACGTGGGCGATCCGTTTGCCCATCGGTTTCCACCAATGGCCAAACCTTGGTATCTCGCGGCACCTCTGCCAGATACCAAGAACGCGGGCGAGTCGCCATACCCCTCGTCGCAGACCACCCAGCGCGCTCGCAGCTGCCCGGCTTGCATGACTCCCTCGACCAACTGAGCTGCCAACTCATGTTTGGTCTGAAAGCAGATGCCTTCGGGAATCCGGCAGTCCTGCCACAGGGTCCGGTGATCCTCACCAAACCAGGATTCAGGCAGGTAGAGACGCCGGTCCAGTAAGGTCGCGCCCTTGCGGCTGGCATAGCCCAGGAAGACCCCCGCCTGGCAATTATCCTTCTTGCCGGTGTGTCCGCACCACTGAGGCGCGACTCCCGCCGAATGCTGTCCATGTTTAGGAAAGTCCGAGCCATCGACGATGAGCACGCCATCCTCCTCACTCAGCGTCTCGTTCACTAAGCGCTGGTGTTCGGCCAACAGGGCGTCATCATCCCAGGCGCCTTCCCCAATGAACTGCTGAAGGGCGCGCACCTCCCGCTCCGCATATGGTCCCACCCCCAACAGGCGCAGGGCCATCGCTTCCACATTCTTACGGGGAACATCAGCCGTGAGCAGTCCGCGCAGATAGACCGCCGCCCAGTCGCGCTGTTCGCGTCGATAGAACAACGGAGCAAAGTGCTGGTGGTAGGCAACCAGTTCTTCGGCCAGGGAAGCCACCACATCCCTGGTCAATTCCTGCACAGCCAGCCGGCCCGTAGTAGGTGGCTGGTCTGCGCTTACATCGATCACAAGAGACATCGGGTTCCACCTCCAGGAACAGACTTCCTTTCAGTCTACCACAAAGTCTCGTTGTAATACTAGAACTCCAAAAAGAACAAGCGTGTGATGGGCATGTGCAAGCAAGGGTTGTGGAGCACTCCGCATGCACATCGCACATGGCACGCTGCAAGGCTCTCCTCTTACTCTCCTGTCCCCAACTCGGTAGGTCCACGCCTACTTGCCGCTGCCTCTTCGTGCAATCGGCTCATGCTTCGGGCACCTTGTGCTATCTGCTCCTCGGCCATTGAGCGGTATTGCTGTGCCGCTTTCTGATCGAGCAAGAGGTAGGACATGGTGTGAATAGTCAGAGAGGCCATGATGTCATCTACCACTGGTGGGTAGTTGACCGGGTTCACGCCACCTGGTCGGGGAATGTAGTGCAGGTCCCAAAGAATTCTGGGCCACCACGGTGGACAGAGGGGCTCATCCATTGTGTTGCTCCTTTTCTGAATGAGAGAGGTACGGTTGCGAGTCAAGTTCAGTTCTTAATAGATCTGCTCGCTACATGATGTACGTTTGCGTCTGGTTTTTTTGCAGGTGAAGGTGCTCATACTAACTTGCGTTCCGTGTGATATAATGGAGAAACCGATGAAAGAAGGGAAGAAGACCTGTTGTGGGAACGAGAGTCACACGAGCCGCAGCTCATTATCCAGTGGAAGACGTCAAACGTCGCATGAAACTGGATCCACGCTCTTGGGTTCGAGAGCGCTGGGGGATCATTTATCACGCCTTGATGGCTCCGCGCAAAGCCGAAGAGATCGCCAGAGATACGGGGGTGTCAGTCACGACAGTGCGCCGCGTCATTTCCAGCTATAACCGCTTGGGACTGGCCGCGATAGAAACGCCAGGCAAAGGAGGGCGTCGTCATGAATACATGAGCTTGGAGCAAGAACGCAGCTTTCTGCAGCCCTTTTTCGCACGAGCTGCGCACGGAAAAATTGCCACGGCAGAAGACATTCAGCGCGCCTTTGAAGCGGAAGTGAAGCATAAGGTGCATATCACGAGTATCTATCGCTTGCTGGATCGTCACGGCTGGCGTAAGCTCGTGCCGCGTCCACGTCATCCCAAAGCCAATCCAGAAGAGCAGGCTGCTTTTAAAAAAACTTTGCGCAGGCGGTTCAAACGGCACTGGCCACACGCGATCCTCTTGACCGAAGACCAGTGTTAAAGATGGCAGAAGATGAAGGCCGCTTCGGCCGTGTGAGCATCCCCAGACGTGCTTGGGCTCCGCCTGGCGTGCGGCCCCAAGCGCCACAGCAAGTCATACGCGACTATACCCATGTCTATGCGGCTGTGGCGCCGGCGGAAGGGAAAATGACCTCGCTCATTCTGCCCTCTGCCGATACCGAGATGATGAATCTGTTTCTCGAGCACGTGTCTACCACGTTTGCCAAGTACTTTGTGGTGATGCAAGTCGATCGAGCTGGGTGGCATCGGTCAAAAGCTCTCAAGATCCCGGCGAATATTCGACTCATTGCTCAGCCTGCCTACAGTCCAGAGCTCAATCCGGTGGAACATGTCTGGGAAGAAGTGCGCGAAAAACACCTGGCGAATCTGGCCCTTGCCTCTCTCGATGAGGTCATTGACAAGGTATGTGATGGACTCAATCAGTTGGAAGCTGATCCGGAACGCCTCCGGTCGATGACCTACTTCCCGCATTTTAGAAGCGTCTCTTAGAACGCAAGTTGGTATCAGCTTGTGAAAGGCGGAAAAATGATGCAAGGAGAAAACGTCTTGACGGTACGTGATGGCATATCGAGTTTAGGCAGAGAGGAAACATATGCAGGTGTTGAGAGGAGGTAACAAAGTGGCCAAGCTGGTCGGTCGTGGGGTGGATACCTTGCTATTAAATGTGTACTACATAGATGCCGATGGCAAGCCAGAGAAGCGAGGGTATTGTCAACTTGCCGAAGTGCAGAAGATCTGGCATACTGATTGCATGGAAACAACCATCACTGCTCCCCATTACAAAGGCTACCGCTTCCCACCTGAAATTATCAGTCACGCTGTCTGGCTGTATCTCCGCTTTTCGCTCAGTTTTCGCAATGTTGAAGAGCTTTGGCACACCGAGGGATTGTCGTGACCTAGGAAACGATTCGACAATGGTGTTTGAAGTTTGGGCAGACCTATGCCAATGAATTGCGTCGTCGTCGCCCTCGCTGTGGGGACAAATGGCATATGGATGAAGTCTTCCTCACCATTGGCGGCGAGAGCCACTATCTGTGGCGAGCAGTAGATCAGGACGGCAACGTGCTCGATATCTTGGTCCAGAGTCGACACAACAAAAAGGCTGCCAAGAGATTTTTTCGCAAGCTCCTCAAAGGACTGCAATACGTTCCTCGTGTGATCATTACTGATAAGCTAAAGAGTTATGCGGCGGCCAAGCGCGAGATTTTGCCAGGAGTAGAGCATCGGCAGCACAAACGCCTCAACAATCGGGCAGAGAATTCGCACCAACCAACACAGTTACGAGAGAAGAAAATGCGGAAATTCACATCGGCAAAACAGGCCCAACGCTTTCTCTCAGCTGATCGCGCCCATCTCTGGGCAGTTTCAACCACGACGACATGTGTTGAGTGCAGAGGAATACCGTGCTACTTTACAAGGCCGCTTCCAGACCTGGAATGATGTAACTGGCGTGAAACTGGTTGCATAATCACAAATATCTCCCACCTCTCATTGCCTTTCAACGTCTTTTCTCGCTATAGCCCATCAATAATATTTCACTTCTACAAACAGGTACTTGACATTGACAATACCGCCACCTGTACGAAAAAATGTTATGGCCCCTTATTCAGACAACAGATGACCGCTCCAAACCTTCTCTTGTACGTAGAAGCAACCCTAGTGCTCTCCGTTCGGTAGAGTGATCCGAGCCAAAGAGTCGGTTAAAGTGCATATGTATATAACTACTGAAGAGCATATCCATAGTCTGACTCAGTTGGCCCTGCTCTGCCAGGCCCAGCAAACGCTCTGCGATGGGGGCTAGCATGATGGATTGCGTCGTAAATGCTTGCACAACAGACTCCCCATCTGATTCGTTCACCAATCGACTCTGGTCATGGAGCAATGAGCGCAACACTGTCTTCCTTTGCCGATACTCCTGGCCCACTTCGTTCCTGGAGGTAACATGTTGCCGGAGCCATTGCAGTCGAGCCGTTTTAGTAAGCCCAAGACTCGCCAGAAGATTGTCAGCGCTCAGGACTGCCAGCGTAATCCGATCTAATTTCAGCACACGCTCCTGGATAAGATAGATGAGTTCACTGACCGTGCGACTATCGATAGCGAAGATTGACTCCGCAACCTGGGTACCAGCCGTTCCTCCATAGCGCTCCACCTCGCGGTCGTAGGTGTCGAAGACGAAGCGTGAGCAGAAACCTTCATCCATCAATCTCGTAGCCCAGATGCAGAGCTTGGGTAGTAACTGACTGGTGAGTCGCTCCGGCTCGCCACGGAAGCGCAGCCGCAGATGCAGGTCTGGGTCATTGTAGCGGAGAAAGAACCACTCCTTGGCCAATCCTGAAGCCAGAGCTTCCTCGGCAAATATGCGCAGGGGATAGGCAATCAGATCCTCTTCAAATGTATTTGCGCAATAAAGTTTGATGAACAGCCACTCGCTGCCGGGCGGTCTCAAACAGTTGGCTGCTAAGGCAGTCTGGGCAGGCGGAACAGGAGCTGGTTCACCTTGATGAGATGGAGCACTTGAAGACGCTCCTACATTCTTATCCTGCTTATTCTGGACATACGTGCCCTGAAGAAGGTCATGGTGTAGCACTACGGACGCAACAAGCTCTGTCATATAATGCCCTTCTGGCCCTTGCAGCCATGCCTGGTCAGGTCCAGGAAGAGCTTCTTGCAGCAGGAGATAGCCGCCATCGCGCAGGTGTCGTACCTCTGTGCGCAATTCCTCAACCTGACTTGCGCTCTTGAGATCCAGGAGGAGCCGATTATCGCCAAAGCTCAGGTACACATACCGTGGGACTTGCCAATGCTCCCGCCAGCCCTCAAGTGCTTCCCTGAAGGTTCTGGGCGAGTCTGGTAGTAACCCTCCACGGGTGAGTGTATCAATACGCCACTGAGCTTCGCGCAACACGACCCGCCCCACCTGCACGCGAGGAAGCGATGGAAAGCTCCTGGCTGGTCCCCAATCAAAGGAACTCAACTGGGCAGCACTTTCTCGACTCAGTTCTGCCAGAAAACGGCAAATTGCTGGTGCCTGCATAGTATTGAGCATATGCCCTGCGGTGATCACAATGTCTGTGTCCTCTGCCAGCCAGCGGACATAGAAGCGGTTATCACGAATACCTACCACCAGTTCATCGAGAGGAATCACCTTGCAGGTATCCACGCCTGGACTTACCCCTATGGCAATCTCGTGGCTGCGTACAGCTGGACGAATGACCACGTTTGCTGAGTGGAGCCGCCGGGGAAGATAGACGAGTTCGGCCAGGAGTTTATTTGGAGTATGCGCCTCTTCAGCATAGGCAGCACGCTTCAACGCTTTCTGAGCTTCTGGTCCAACCAGGTCGGCAAATCGTCCCAGATTCCTTCCCGCCGCTTGAGCACCAAGATTAGGACCAATAATGATTTGGAACTGTCCCGCATCTATCGCCTCCACGGAAGAAGCTGCAACAAAGACGTTGAGATCCAAAGAGGGAGGAGTCGTCGCAAGCGAAGGAGTCCAGGTCTCAAGTCGTTTGAGCGTATCCTCATCCAATTCTATGACTGATTTATGATCATGCAACGCACTCGTAGCAAGGTCGAGCAGAGTCTGCGAACGCAGAGCCGCCTTGGCTTGAGCAATTCCGTTATTGCCACCGCTGTAGGTTGCTGGAGAGCCAAGCCCGAAATTGGGATCAAGCAGCTCTAATAACGGTACCTCACGGTTCTGTCCATAGCGAGATACAAACGCCCTGCGATAAGCGTTGAAGTAGGACAGACCATTGGGTGATGGCGTCATCCTGAGCAGCAATTGGGCGGCATGGACTACCTCTGCGCCGACGGCCTGAGCAATATGCTGACCGCGAAGCGTAAGAGCCATGTCTACCTGTACAGGCGTTTCGGCTACGGCCTTGTTCACCTCATTGGCCCTGGCTACCAGTTGTCGGTAGGTTGCTACTCCCTCCTCTGCTGGCAGTGTATCGTAGGTCGCTGCCGCTTCTAAAATGGAGGCTAAGTGCGTGCGAGCTTCATTCGCGGCTGGAATATCGCTGAGACGTTGAACGACATAGCATGCCGGGCTGTCAGTCGTCAATGGTGGACGTAGATCGGTGAGTAACACTGTTTGCTCCCAGAGTCCAGTGATGAGTTGTTCGACTTTCTCAGAAGTCGCCCCTGGCGTTGTCGAGAGCAACTTGTCTGCCAGGTCCTGGTAGGGGATGGGTTCGCGAGCCAGTGCCAGTGCCCTTTTCACCACTCCTGATGTTCGCACAGAGACCGCCAATGCCGAGTCAGATTTCCCGATCGAGGAACGTTCCGTCATGAAGACCCGATCCCCACGGATGAAGGCCGTCGGATTCGTGACGAAACGGAGATGTTTGCGAACTTCGAGATGAGACTCTAATTCCTGAACAAGGGTGAGCAACCAGGCCATGTCCGGTCGCGTTCTCGTGTGCGGCGGCTCTACCGCCAGAGCAAGATCGGTCACTTCTCCCCACTGGCCCAGCGCAACGCCAGCAAAAAGTCCAAAGGGCGTCGGTCGGGTTGACATGCGAATCAGGAAGCGCAGCAACTTCCCTTTGAGGTGGCCAGCGTCCTTACTGGAAGGTGAAGACCGTTCCAGGTCATCCAGTAATACGTTGCTTCCCACCGCCAGGGCCCACCTGATGCGCGGGTCAGCTGGTGCAAGGGAGCCACTCTGGAAGTAGGCATGATGAGTTGAACTGCTGTCTATCTCAGACTGGCTCATCTGAGCGCCCAATGCGAGATAGGCTTCGATGGGCAGCAGAGGCGCTCGCACCATCACAAAATTCAGCAGTTCATAGAGCGGACTCGCAGTGGATTTGGTTTGAGTCGCTGGTTGCTGTGCGCGAGCAAACCTGGTCCTGGGCTGTTGCATAGACTCTCCACCTTATCTAGGATATCAGAAACAAGCGGTCCCAGCCTGGTTCGATGGGAGTAGCTGCCGCCAGTAAAACCAGGACTACCCCTGGTACACCGTCGAGTAAACCTGGTTGGTCAACGCGATTCCCACCGGGCTCCAGGCTATAGTAGCCCAGCAGGGTATCGGGTTGGTACAAAGAGAGCAGTTGCTCACCGAGGGCATGTGCCGCCTCAGTAAATTGAGGCAGTCCCGTATCATGGGCAAAGCGCAACACGATCTGTAAGAGACCGGCCACACCATGACAGAAGGTGGGAGAATCGATACGGCGTACCTCAAGGGGACGGCGATACACTGCTTCCATAGTCTCGACAGCTAGCTGTCGATATTCCGAGTTGTGCAGAGCCTCACCTGCAAACCAGAGGGCGCGTGCCACACCCGGGCTACCATAGCACCAGGCGGTACGGCTCGGTTCAAACGGAGAAGCAGATTCTCTGGACAAACACGGTGGCACCGTCCCATCAGCTTCCACGCGCACTGCTGTGGGCCAGTTCAGGCCCCATTGGTCATCCAGGCGGTGCTGCCAGAGCCACGTTGCGACTCTGACAATAGCCTCCTCCATTCCATCAACTGTTACACCAGAGAGATGAGCGAGAGACAGCAGGCCTAAGGGACCAGGGATGCCGTGCGCTAAGCCACAATTGAGGTTGCCATTGGGGTAAAGAGGCATGGTTTTCTCGTCCCCAAGTAAATGCACAGGCGTATACCAACGGGGTAGCCCCTCCTCTGCTCCAGTTAATGCGACGAGACTCCCGAGAACGGCTCTCAAGGCGGCTGCTACTTGTGGCTCATCCTTGCGGCACAAGAGATACGCCCCCACCCCGCTGAGACCAGAGATCAGATCAAACTGACCAACTGAAACATCTTTTTTCTGTATGGCCAGTCTGTTAGCAAGACCAATTGCCTGAGGGAGCAGTGCCTCCTCGACAGCAGCCAGGAGCTTGCGGTACCGTTTTCCACCCTGGGAGAGGGACCAGGTGGCAAAGGCCAGACCGCTGAGGCCCCCAAACATGCCTGCTGGCAGAGAGGATCGCTGCTCCATATCTCGCACAGCTAGCTCGAGATAGCCGTGACCAATAACATCCCAGTCATCATCAGGGAAACAGGCATCCAGGTAACGGCACATAATAGCCAGTCCTGCATAGCCCTGGGCCACCCCCGAAGGTTGCCAATGGATGGATTTAGGGTAAGCGGTTTGCTGCATGGCCGCCACAACAGCGCCTTCTACGCGCTCCCGTTCCCGCAAGCGGGTCGCCACGTGTAGAGCGATATCCACTGCTGTAGCAACCTGGCCTGACGTGAGAACTGGTTGCCAGGAACAACCATATGCTTCGAACACTTGAGACCTTTCTTATCAACAGATCCAGGTTAGCTGGTTACCATGGTAACAGCGACGGGATTACAGCTGCTCTGACCATGGCAGGTGTCACAGACTCATCTAACCCTTTACAAAACAGGGGGGACAGGTAACACCAAAGTCACAGGTGGGACCATGGCAGGTGTCGCAGGTGGCCTCCCCAGGACAGGTATCGCAGGTGATCTGACCATGGCAGGTATCACAGGTGTGCTGCTGACACTGAGTGTCGCAGGTGCAGGTGTCAGAACACGTCGGCTGATCGCACTGAGTTTGGCAAGTACCAAAACAAGTGGGCTGACCGCACTGAGTTTCGCAGGTGCCGCACGTTAGCTGATTGCATTGAGTTTCGCAGGTGCCGCACTGAGTTTCGCAAGTGGCAGGACAGGTGTCGCAGGTGGGACAGGTGTGACAGGTCTCGGTAGCAGCACCGCCACCACCCCCGCCTAGCGGCTGAGGCCGCCCAGCTAGGCTACTGCCACTAGCAAGACGCACATCAAGGTCGAATTCATCATGCTTGCCCATTTCTTTTTCTCCTTGCACTTGAAAATCGTCGCCCCGGTTCCTGTTCTATGTACCCTACTTCGTGACTAATTGCTTCTTCGTTGCCGAACCGGAAAAGGCTCAGGGGTTATTGGCTCTGGCATCGCAGACACAGGTCTGGCAGGTGTCGCAGGTGTTAAAAGGACAGGTATTAGTGTCAAGAACGCAGATCTGATCAGGACAGGTGTGGCAGGTCTGATCAGGACAGGTCTGGCAGGTGTTAGGACAGGTATCGCAGGTAGGACAGGTGTGGCAGGTCTGATCAGGACAGGTCTGGCAGGTGTTCTGACCAGGACAGGTCTGGCAGGTGTTAGGACAGGTATCACAGGTGGGACAGGTGTGGCAGGTGTCGGTAGCGGCACCGCCGACAACATCGTCACCACCGCCTGCTGGTTGAGGCGACCCCGCCAGATTACTGCCACTAGCAAGGCGCACATCAAGGTCAAATTCGTCATGCTTGCCCATTTCTTTTTCTCCCTGCACTTGAAAATCGTCGCCCCGGTTACTGCTCTATGGATTCACCGGGATTGCTTAGCGCCTCCACTCATCTCTTGATGGACCTCGTTGGTCCCCGCTCACACTCTGCCCCAGCCCACAGTTCATGCCGGGGCAGAGTGTGACATCGGGTTCAAGCGTTCTTCCGATGGGTGGGCCCTTTCACCACGTTGAGATTAGAGTTCAGGCAGTCTAGCTTTACACATAGGAAGCGGGTCATACGGACGCCCTGCCTTACAACGCTTTCAGACATGCGCCGCTTCCCTGGCATGCTTGGTCCCCTTGAGCTTTCACCGCCAGGTATGCCAGTAACCCAGGAACCTTTTCCCTAGTTCCCCCTGCTTGCAGCAGGAATATCATAACGCGCCTCACGGCGCACACTGTGCAGGCCACTTTCACGGCACACGGTTCTCCAGAGAGATGGCTCCACCTGGTATCGGGCTGCTGCAGCATCCACCGCACCCTTTGGGTTCTGTCCATCTTCTCCTACACCCCTTCCCCCTGTCCTGGACATTACCCCAGGCATTCGGGTACTATGGGTGTTCTGTTCCCATGCGGCTCTCGCCGTTTAGGGAATCCATCGTCTCACGCTTACGCTGGTTCGTATTTGGGTAGCCCCGTTCGTCGGTTTCCCTGTTCATGACAGGTAGGTGGAGCAAGGCATCTTTTACGGCACCACCGTGCTTCTGTCGTAAACTGCTCCATATGCCCTGTAGTTCCATGTGGCATAGCCCATCTGCAAAAGCCCTCGACTAGGGTCCAGGCAATTCAGCCCTCACTTGGAGATCAAGCCTCCCAATAGCGGGCTGATAATAGTTCCAGAGCAGCTTCTTGTTCGTGCGAGCAGCCTGCGCTGCCTGTCTGATGTCCTGAATTTCCTGGGTCGTCATAGAACTATAGAGGGCGGGGAAACTCCATCCCTCCTCTACCAGATGAAGATTCAGATTGGTGTTCTGGTTGTTGATTTTGGTACCGATGGTGCCGATGAAACGCCCGTAGGCGACAAAGACCTCGTTGGGCTTATTGACTATGGTAGTGACGGTACACTCAACAGGGGACACATCGTCGTTTTGCAACAGGGTCTTGAGATTCACGGTCGTGGTTTCCCCCATATGCTGACGATATCGCTCATTATATTGCTTAAAGAGGTCATACTGCCAAGTAGGGAGAAAACCGACCTCTTTTGGCTTTTGTGGTTGATAATGCAATTCAAGTGCATCAATCCCTTGAAGGCGAATCTTGATGTATTCGCCACTTTCATCGCTGTGAATAACGTTGTCGTCCTTTCCCTCATCGTTTTTAAAGACCGCATTATCGAAGACATGCGTCTCCTGCGTGGTCCCTGCACACTCATCGGTGAAGGTGAGGGGTCTCTGCAGCGTGACACGACAGGTATCGGCATCAGATTCTTGATGAGGCCAGAATTGTTTGGGGTCAATAGTACCCCTGACACTGAGCAATCCCATGGTGCTATTCCTTTCTGCTTCCTCTCGGCTGTTCACTTTGTAGACGTTTGGGACCAACCTATTTGGAGACCATTCAAATTCGGGTGCTGGCTAGCCAATTCCTCTGGTTTTGAATGATCTCCTATTCATGTCTCGATTCGTAGACACTCCGGCCGATATTAACTTAAGGCAGGGCCGTTGCTACTTCGTCCATCGACGAGAGATGCTGGAGGGGACCAGACGTTGCCGTCGAAACGAGACCACCAGAGGGTCTCGTCGTCTCCTCCTTTCCAGGCCATGTAAAGCTGACCACCTCTGCCTGCTAAAGCGGGGCTGGTGTCGCTTTGTCTATCGGTGAGAGACTCTGGTGGGGTCCAGCCCTTGCCACTGAGATGCGACCACCGGAGAGTCTCGTCGTCTCCCCCTTTCCAGGCCATGTATAATCCGAGCCGATTGCCTGCTAAAGCGGGGCTAGTGCTACTGTGTCTATCAGTGAGAAGCTCTGGTGGGGACCAGGCATTGCCGTCGAAACTCGACCACCAAATAAAATCGTTGTTTACCCCTTTCCAGGCCATGTATCTTACCCCGAACAGGTTTGCTAAAGTGGGGCTGGCGCTACTGTGTCCCTCTGTAAAAGGCGTCTGAGGGGACCAGGCATTGCCGTCGAAACTCGACCACCAGATGAAATCGTTGTCGACCATTTTCGATGCCGTCCAAGCCATATAGACCATCTGCTTTTCCTTTCTGTCTCCATGTCTTTCCTGCTTTTGCAGGACTGGCTGGATGAAAGCCCCATCAGGTTGCACAGCCACTTCGTGCGGAGACGAACGTGTTTGTCTCCGCACCGTTTTGACCTTTTTCAACCGGTTGGTGGTGTTGCTGAAGCATTCAACCCGTCCATGTGGAGACTCCAAATTATGACAGGATGCGTGCAGTCTTGACCTGCGGTATCAACAAGGGAGTGTTCCTGCGAATTGCACCACCGTCAGATCCTTGTGGGCGGCCTTGCGGTCGCCGCTACTGAGTATGTTGACGTTCGTTAGCGTGTTCGTGAACTGATCATCAGCGTGGTGCACCAGCGCGAGCACACACTGATGCTGATTGCCGACCAGGTTTGCAGGTGGAGGCAGCATACTGGAAGGCAGGCTGAACGCAGCAATCTTCGGAAAGCCCACCCGCACGTCATTGAGCGTATCAAAGCCGACCGTGCGCCAATCGGGAGTAGTGATGGGCAGGCCGTTGCGCACGTTGACATCGAAACCGGCAGGCAGCGACGGCAGGCCCGCCGAGATGTTTGCCAGGAGCAGCATTACCCGCACGTTATTGGCGGGCGTCACCCCCCGGTTGTGCACCTGGACGTACACGCGAGTGAGGATGTTGGCGCTTGAATGCGTCGCCACATTCTGAAAGTCGTCACTCAACGTGTCCACAAACTGCAAAAAATCTATAGTGTCAGTCGGCGGAAACTGGTACTGACCCGTGGCGTCAGGCGTATCCAGCTTAATATCCGGCCCTCGCCCGAACTCGACCGTCTGACCCAAAGCCGTCGGATCGGGCAAGCCGTTGACTGCAGGGAAGCGCCCCTGGTCTAATTGCGTGCTGCGTATGTAGAGTTCGATCCCCGGACTATCAGTATCTGTCAGCGTACGCTCATAGACGCCACGCCCGTAAGTCGCGGCACGCAGGAGGCGGCGAGGATCGTGCAGAGCCAGATCCGTGACGGCTGCAGGATTGGCTGGGTCCGCGACAATGGCGTTGGCCTGGACATCCAGGAGGCTGTTCGGGTCGCCGGCAGCCGGGCCGCTCCGCTGTTGCCACTGCTCCCCGTCAAAGTGCCACACGTGGCGATAGTCGCCAAAGCCACTGAACGTCACATACACCGAGGCGCCTGTGGCATCTGCCGGATCAACAGCAATACTGGTAATACTCCCATCGAGCGGTAACGAACTCGCTCCACCTATCGTGTCGAGGCGAGTACGTGTCCATCCGCTTGCTGTGCGGTCAAAGCGGTAGACAGCGGCATCGGTGTATGGTATCCCGGCGTTTTTTCCCACAAAAGTACCAGCGTACAGTCTGTTCGGGGAAGCGAAAGCAAGGGAGCGGATTGGCCCGACGAGGCTATCATCGGCTAACGTTCCATTCGGGATAGACTGCCAGCTATCACCGAACGTCGTGCTGATCCACGGCCGGATCGAACCAAACGCGACCAGATCGGCGTCCGCAGCTGCGGTAGGGCTGCCGGGATTGGGCGGCGTGCCAGCGATGGGTGCCACCGTTATCCTGCGTGCCGCCGAAGAGGACTGCATCCTCGGTGGGGTGCTGGCCCAGGTGTTCCATTGTCAACGTCTGCAAACCCATGTTGCGTGCTGTAAAGATATCACCGGTCCCAGTGGGATGTGTGGAGGAGAAGACTCCGCCATCACAGCCGACCCACATGGTATTGGCATCGTCGGGGGCGAAGACGATAGCGTGGACGTCAGCGTGGATAGAGTTGCCGATGTAGATCGGGGTCATGCTGGCACTGGTGTCGCTGACGGTCACCTCGCAGCGATAGAGCGACCCTGACCCTGACCGGGTTGTTGAACCGCCCAGGTAGATGCGGTTGACGTTGTCTGGTGCTACCGCAATGGCAAGGTCATAAAACCCTTGCCCAGGCTTATTGGGTTTGGGGCCAAACAGCGCGGTGGGCACGCCGATGATCTGGCGCCAGTTACCATCAGCGGTGTCGATCCTGTAAACACCATGCACGTGAGAGTTATCGCTGCGGGCAACCAGAGCATAGACCACGTTCGGGTTGTTTGGCTGTACAGCCACGCCGATGCGCCCTACATTTGCCGTGGGAAACCCGGCACCGATCTGGTTCCAGGTATGACCGTCGGTGGAGCTGTAGACAGGGCCGCCCCAGAGAGCAGCGTAGAAGGTGGTGGCGCCGCCACTGGTGGCAACAACCACGCTGGTAGGGACTTCCCTGGTGTCGTCACCTCTCAGGGTCTTTCTCGCCCAATGGAAGCCTCTCATGCCCTTTGGCTCGCGGCGATACACGCCTCTAAGGGTTGCTGCGACGACGCTGTCAGCCTTCGCGGGATCCACTGCCAGCGCAAAAAATGCAGTGCCTTCCAGAGAGGGGCTATCAGGGGCGGCAGATTCGGTGGTCCACGTTGGTGGGGTAGTGGTGCCGTTGTCTGTGACGATGGGTCCAACCCCAAAATAAGTGGCCTCATCGCCCTGGCCCGAGCCGACATAGACCCGGTCAGGTTTGGCCGGGATAAGAGCAAGAGCACCAACTGAGAGCGAGTCGGAGCCAACCGGTCTTGGACCAGTGGACGGGGTGGTGGGATTGAGATCAAAGGCATCCATCAGCGAGCGCCACGTCTGCCCAGCGTCGTCAGAGCGCCAGACACCCCCATTAGCGGCACCGATGTAGATGAGGTTCCCACCAGGCGCGACGACGATAGCGGTCGTACGCCCGCTGATTGCTGGTTTGACGCCGCCCTGGCCCTGGCGCACGACGGAAGGGCCTATCGGAATCCAGTTATTGGCAGGCGGAGGCTGGGGTGCTTCAGGCGCTTCCAATTCTCCTGCTCCTGACTCAGGCAGTACTGGCGCACGCTGTTGGGGTTGCTGGCGTTCTCGGTAATCCCGGACTAACTGACGACGAAAGTCGGGGGGGAGCGGGGATTCCTCAAGAGGTTGTCCAGGTTCTCTCGGGATCACCGGAGCGCGCATCCGGGGTATACCCCTGGGCGTGAGAGGAGTGAGACGTACTTCCAAGAACTCACGGCCCCGCTCGCCAGGGCCGCCTTCTGGCTCGGCCTCGTGCTCGAAGGGCTGTTCTTCTTGATGATTGGCAGGCTTTTCGGGAGTACCTTCTTTTTCAGTCATTTTCTCTCCTTTAACGGTTCTCGCTAAGAACTTCACTGTTCTGTCAAAATGTGGTGGTCACTTTGCGAACCGGGACGCTCACTGCTGATTAGGAGTTTCCTCCTGTTCGTACGATCGTTTCCGTAACGCGACTCGCGGTTCACTTGCCGCTCAGGTTCAGGATAGAACCTCGTAAGTCAGGAAATGGCAGACCGGGCTCTGCGCCACTCGTAGCTTGCCAGAGTGAAGAGCATGATCGTCACCACTATGAAAGCTCCAACGATCAGCCACTCAAGTGCTCCACTGCTGTTATCAGGGTCGACACCGAAGACGAACTCGATCCAATCTCTCTGCACTAAAGTGATTACACACAAAACACTGGTAACAATTGCCATGCCCGTTTCAAGCCAGAAACGCCATCTCAATGCATTCCTCATGGGTTCAACCTCGTCTTTCGCAAAGCAGCTCTGCTCAAAAATAGGAGGGAGTGGTAGCACATCACTCCTTCAGCCAACTCAAGTTACAGAGGGCCAAGTAAGAAAAAGGTGTCAGAAAGTATTTCACTCGTACAGAACTTTTTCTATCTTCTTTTAACTCTGATTGGAGTTTAGACGAATTTTTACTACTCACCTGCTGTCAGCAGCCGCACTACGAGCGTGAGAAGCGGTCACAAGACACTGATGGCGGATTTCTTGCGATATTGGTATCATATCAAATCCGCTTAATCACTGTTAAAACGCTAAGAAAATGAACTTTTCTCATATGGATTTCTTGTAGCTTATGCTGATTTTGATGCCATCGCGAAAGTTGTGTAGCGATGCGGCGTAGAGAAAAGGTCCACGCGTTGTTACGGCAGCAACTCATCATCCTGCGTCGGCAAGTCAAACGACCGACCTGCAGGAAGACAGATAGGTTTCTCTTGTTGTTTCTGGCGAGGATGATTCGGACTTGGAAGCAGGCACTCTTCATTGTGCAGCCGGAGACCTTGCTTCGGTGGCATCGAGAACTCTTTCGCTTATTCTGGAAGCACAAGTCAAAGGCTGATGCGAGACAATCGAAAATCTCCCCAGAGACGATCGCATTAATCAAAGAGATGGCAAGCAATAATCGGCTCTGGGGAGCGGAGCGCATCCGAGGCGAGTTACTCAAGCTGGGTATTTGCGTGTGCAAACGCACGATCCAGAAATACATGAAGCATGTTCGCCTACCTCGCCCGAGAGGGCAGAAGTGGGCTACCTTCCTGCACAATCACGCTGCTGATAGGTGGACCTGTGATTTCCTACAAGTCACTGATCTCTTGTTCCGTTCGCTCTTTGCGTTCTTCATCATCGAACTGAAATCGCGGAAAGTCATCCACGTGGGTGTGACACGGTTTCTTACCGACGTGTGGACCGCTGTATTGGCTACTTGGCATATCCGTTCAGAAAAAGCCACTGCAAGATGGATAGAGCGTGCCTTCACTGGTTGCAGATGGGTGTGCAAAGACGATACAATTTGAGGACGTGAACAGGTGCTCACAAGCCTACATGAAAAGCAACGGATCGTTCTGAAGGAGCAGCGCATTTGTGAACCTGATTCATTTCTGTCTCAAGCGGCTCGTAGGTACGTCTGTGAGCGTACTGCGTACTCGCTTTGTGCTTTGGACAAAACCACCCACTTCCTCCTTGCCCCTTGGAACTCTCACAGATCTTGCCAGAAGCAAAGCGGAGCTCCTGGCGGAAAATGCCCTTCTACGACAACAACTCCTCATCCTCAAGCGGCAGGTGAAACGACCAGCATGCACGAAGAGGGATCGCATTCTCCTCGTGCTCTTAGCAAGAGCTGTTCGGGCCTGGAAGCAAACGCTCTTCCTCGTTCAACCAGAAACCCTGCTACGGTGGCATCGTGAGCTCTTCCGCCTGTTCTGGAAGCGCAGATCGAAAACGGATGCTCACAAACCGAGAGTTGCCGTAGAAACCATCGCCTTGATCAGGGAAATGGCGACGAAGAATCGACTGTGGGGAGCTGAGCGGATACGCGGTGAATTGCTGAAATTGGGTATTCATGTCTGCAAGCGAACCATCCAGAAGTACATGAGGTACGTTCGTCCATCATCTGCTGGAGGACAGACGTGGGCCACCTTTTTGCACCATCACGCCGCACAGATCTGGGCTTGCGACTTCTTACAGGTCACGGATCTCTTCTTTCGACCGCTCTTTGCGTTTTTCATCATCGAACTCAAATCGCGGCGGGTAGTCCACATAGGCGTGACAAGGTCTCCTACCGATTCCTGGGTGGCGCAACAACTGCGAGAAGCTACACCGTATGGGCAAGCGCCAATGTATCTGCTTCGTGATAACGATGGCAAATTTGGGCCTTGCTTTGCTCGTGTGGCAACAACGAGTGCTATCGAGATTCTTAAAACCCCATATCATGCACCCCGTGCCAATGCCGTCTGCGAACGCTTCATGAGGAGTGTGAGACAAGAATGCCTTGACCACCTGTTGATCTTCCGCGAGAAGCAACTCCAGCGCATACTCAATCTGTATGTAGCGTACTTCAATCAGGCACGACCGCATCAAGGTATTCAGCAACAGCTTCCCGAGCCCAGTAGATCGTCTCTTTCCTCTCATTGTGCAGCGGACAAGGTGATGGCTGTTCCGATTTTGGGTGGGCTCCACCAT
>WNGL01008425.1_pt1 | contig 18203 bp, 16 predicted proteins | sample 5400591 | NCBI WGS metagenome assembly WNGL01 (sample SAMN13153377, study PRJNA577476) | soil metagenome | isolation source: 80 cm soil or saprolite under Garry oak tree replicate 1 | place: USA:California | collected 2016-06-15 | reverse complement strand
TCACTCCGCCGGCGCTTCGTCGGGCGTGCTGTTACGGCTGGCCAAGAATCCCAATGCCAATCCACCCACCGCCAGAATCGGGATCAGCTTCTTGATGCCGATGGCGCGGATCACCTGGATGCCGACCGCAACCAGCATCGGATCGGCCAGTGCGGTTTGCACGGCGGATTTGGCGTTCTCCTCGACGCGGGCTTTGACCTGGTTCTTGTGCACCATGTAACAGCCGGCTGCGATCAGTGTGACCACAAAGAAAATGCCGGCCCCGGTGAGGCAAGCTTCGATCGGGCCATATTTCTGCAGCATGAACATGAACGCCGCGGCGCAAAGAAACGATGTCGTGACGAACAAGGCTAAGGCTGCCGCCGCCGCCAGCGATGTCAACCGCAAGGCCGTGCTGGTCTGATCCTTGAAATCATCGATCATTCGCGCAAACATGGGACGCCTCGATTCAAAACAGCATCATCAAACGAACTGGCGGCGCATTGTGCGCCGCCATTCGTAATCGCGGCGGTCGCGAACGAGATGCCTGTCGTCACCCTGTCGTTACCTCCGCCAAGCCTTTACCTGCGCCAAGTCGCGCCAATCAGGAAGCCGAGGCCGAGCGCGATCCCAACGGTTGCAAGCGGGCGCTGCGTAATGACATCTTCCAGCGATTCCTCGATCGAATAGGCGGCGTCCTGGGCGGCGTCCATCATGGCGCTGCCGCGTTCCGACATATCGTCGACCGCCGAATCGACATTGGCGCGGGCTTCCTTGTAGCCGCGGCGCGCCTGCTTCGTTGCGGTGCCGGCGAACGAATTGAGCACGTCGGTGATCTGGTCGGTCAGGGCGGAGATATCGTTTTTCACGGCTGTTACATCCTTCTCGAGACGTTCATAGGTCGCTTTGTCCGTCAGATTTCTCATTCCGATCTCGCCATCCGTACTCGACATCGAAAGCTCCCAAATACTGAAGTGAGGTACGGAACAAACGCTTCGCTTCGCGGGAAGTTCCGTGAAGAGAACCCCGATCAGTCCGGCGGCAGCTGCGGCGAATCGACCGGCAAGAGATGATCCTTGAGCACGAGGGCCACGATCAAAAGCGGCGACGACAGGAAGCCGCCCATCGGTCCCCACAGCCAGGTCCAGAACGCCAACGCCAGGAATACAGCGAGCGCGTTCAGCTCGAGCCGGCGGCCGATGATGGTAGGAGTAATGAAATGGCCTTCGAGAAAGATAATCCCGACAAAAGCGAGCGGGGCGATCAGGCCCGCGCCGATCGTGGAGAATGCGATCACGCCGACCACCGTCAAGATCGCGAACATCGCCACCGGGCCGATGATCGGAAAGTAGTTCAAGGTCGCGGCCAGCGCGCCGAGCCCGGCCGGGTTGGGCATGCCGGTAATCGCGCAGATGATGCCGGTCGCTGCACCGACACCAAGATTGATCATGGTCACGGTGATCAGATAGCCGGCGAGATGCCCCTCGATTTCGTTCAGAATCCGCAAGGTGCGCAGCCGGGTGGAATGATCGGCAAAAGTCAGGATCAGCGCCCGGCGCAGATCTCTCCAACTGGCAATGAAAAGCACCAGGATCGCAAAGAACAACAGGAACTCGCTGAAGGTCGGCGACAGGAATTCGATGGCGGGCTGGACCCAGTCGAATTTCGGCATCTGAAGCGACGAGAGCCCGTCGGATCCGCCGAGCATGGTCTGGAGCTGTTGCCACAGCGCCAGCGGCCGGTCGAACACGTGCAGCTTATCCTTCAGCAGCGATCCCAATTCCGGCAGGCGGTTGCTCCATTCCATCAACGGGGACGAGATCAAGCCGACGATGAAGGCGCCGGCGGCGCCCACGGTCGTCACGATCAGGACCGCCGATACCGAGCGCGGAATGCGATGCCGCTCGAGAAATCCGGCGGCCGGCGACAGCATGGTGCCGACCACGAATGCCATCACGACCGGCAGAAAGAACGCCTTCGCGGCATAGAGAACGGCGAACGCACAGATGACGAGGAGCGCGACCAGCGCGAAGGCAACGACCTCGGCACGGCGAATGACCGGCGGCTGCTCGCTCTTGCTGTCGGGCAATGGCGTACCGCCCGCCTCGTTGGGCCCACGTTCATTAGGCCCACGTTCATTGGGAAGGACACGCAACTGCTCTCTCCCCGCGCGACGGCGAAACTGGCTGGAGTCGTAAAGGCACGCTGCCGGGCTCAAGTTCGCTCCAACCCGCGCTCCAACCCGCGCCTGTTATGAAAGTTCCATCGCGGAAGCGTGAGCGAAGCCTGCTTGACGGCATCAGGTCTATTTGTCCGACAGCGGAACTGGTGAGCCTTGATGACGTTTGTTGTGCGGAGCATCAACGCGATGCGCATCATCGACGGGGCGGCACATGGCGCAGAACCTCACAGGCAATCGCAGGCAATCGCCGCGCGCGACCAGCACGCTGATCTTCGCCGGGGCCTTGCTGCTGGCGCCCGCCCTTCTCTCCAGTGCGGCGAGCGCGCAGGTTCTCGGCTACGCCTCCGCGTCGCGAGGTTCATTCCCGTCGGATAACATGCTCGCGCCAGCCCAGCCGGCGCTGAGCGATGAAGGCGATGGCTCGGGCGTGGTCCCAGAGCGGCTGCGGCGCGCCGTGATCGCTTTCGACAGCCGCGAAGCGCCGGGCACGGTCATCATCGATACCGGCAACACCGCGCTTTATTATGTGCTCGGCCAGGGCCGCGCCGTTCGTTACGGCGTCGGCGTCGGCCGCGAGGGCTTTACCTGGTCCGGCGTGCAGACCATCAGCCGCAAGGCGGAATGGCCGGATTGGCATCCGCCGGCGGAAATGATCGCGCGCCAGCCCTATCTGCCGCGCTTCATGGCGGGCGGTCCCGGCAATCCCCTGGGCGCGCGCGCGATGTATCTCGGCTCCAGCGCCTATCGCATTCACGGCACCAACGATCCCTCGACCATCGGGAAGTTTGTTTCATCGGGCTGCATCCGCCTGACCAATGAAGACGTCGCCGACCTGTTCAGCCGCGTCGATGTCGGCACCAGGGTGGTGGTGCTGCCGAAGAATTCGCCGCGCCTCGAAGCCAGGGGGCTGGAAGCACGGGCGATCCCGGTTCGTCCGGCGCCGGCGCGTTCCGTTACGACGACGTCGTCCTCGGGCCGCCAGGCAATGAACCTTTCGATGTCGACGCTGTATTGAGCGTGAACCTGCCGGAGTCGAACATGAAGCGCAGATCAGGCACCTGGGTGGCTTTGGGCGTGGCGGCGTCAGTGTGCGCCGTGACCCTCCCGGCGTATGCCGAAGACTTTCTCTCCGCGCTGTTCGGTGCCTTCGGAGGCGGCCGCCCGCATGCTCCTTTCATGCCGTTTGGCCGCGAGGGCGGCCCGATCGGTCCACAAGGCGATGGACCTGCACGCGCCGGCTATTCCGGCGGTGGGCTAGCCTATTGCGTGCGGACCTGCGACGGCCGCTATTTCCCGATATCGGGACCCGACCGTCAGAGCCGGGCGGCATCCTGCAACAGTTTTTGCCCTGCCAGCGATACCAAGATCGTTTACGGCAGCAACATCGACAACGCGGCAACGGAGACCGGAAAGCCGTATTCCGAACTGCCGAACGCGTTCCGCTACCGCAATGAGATCGTCGCGGGGTGCACCTGCAACGGCAAGGACCAGGTCGGTCTCGCGCCGGTCAAGATCGAAGACGATCCGACGCTTCGCAAGGGGGACATCGTCGCAGGCAGCAGCGGGCTGGTGGTGGCCGGCCGCGGCGCCGACAAACGCGGCGCCTCGTTGAGCCTGTCGCCGGCTTCGGAAGCGGTGCGCGCGCGCTATCAGCGCGTACCGGTGGTGGCGCGGGAATAGCGAGCCGTTGACGAGCTAACTACGCCGCGCGAATTTTCCCCAGAAACTGGGTTACCTGGCTGCCCAGTTGCTGGCTCTGGGTTTCCAGCGTCTCGGAGGCGCGTTTCACATCGTCCGCCGCGACCGCGGCGGCGTCGGCGCCGGCTTTGACACCGGTGATATTGTCGGCGACGTTCTTGGTGCCGTGCGCGGCGTGCTGCGTGCTGCGGGTAATCTCCTGGGTGGCGGCGCCCTGTTGCTGGACCGCGGCCGCGATCGCGGTGGCCACTTCATTGACCTCGCCGATGATGCTGCCAATTCCCTTGATGGCGTCGATGGCTTCGCCGGCCACCTTCTGGATGTCGGCGATCTGCTCCGAAATTTCTTCCGTGGCTCTGGCGGTCTGGCTGGCCAGCGATTTAACCTCGGAGGCCACCACCGCAAAGCCCCTGCCGGCTTCGCCGGCGCGCGCCGCTTCGATGGTCGCGTTCAGCGCCAGCAGGTTGGTCTGGGCGGCAATGGTATTGATCAGGCCGACGACTTCGCCGATCCGGCCCGCCGATTTCGCCAGCCCCTGGACCGTGCCGTCGGTTTCCCGCGCCTGATTGACCGCGCGGCTGGCAATTCCGGCGGCATGCGCCGCCTGCTGGCTGATATCGTTGATCGAGGCGCTCAGTTCTTCCGACGCGGAAGCGACGCTCTCGACGCTCATCGAAGCCTCTCCGGACGCCTTCTCTGCAACATGAACGCGCTCATTGGTCTGGCGGGAGACGGACGACAAGCCCGCCGAAGTGTTTCTCATCTGACCTGAAGCGTCGCCCAATTCCTGCAGCGTTTGCCGCACCGTGCTCTCGAATTCGCCGACGTAGGCTTCGATCGCCTGCTGACGCGTGGCGGCGCCGGTATTGCGTTCACGCTCCTGTTCTTCGATCCTGAGTTTGTCCACGGCCTGCTGCTTGAAGGTTTCGAGCGCGCCGGCAAGCGCACCGATCTCGTCACGGCGCGCCGTGTAGCCGGTGTCGACGGTCAGATCGCCCGCGGCGACCTTCAGCATGGCGTCGCGCATATTGTGCAGCGGTCCGATGACGCGGCGGCTGACGGCCATCATGGCGCCGAACGTCAAGGCAAGCGCCGAAGCCAGCAGCGTGAGCTGCAAGGCGAGTGAGCGCTGGGCAGCGGAATGCTGCGTGGAGGTGTGTTCCCTGGCCGCGTCGAGCGCGGCCTCAGCGACGCCGACCGCAGCGCCAAGGCGTCCCACCGTGACCGGGCTCCACTGGTTCGCCGTCAATTCAGCCTTCTCTCCGGCGATCAGCGTATTCAGCAGACGATCGCGCAAAGCGAGATATTCCGCTTCGAAATAGGCGGTTTTGGTCGTGGCTATCGCGCTGGAGAGCGCCGAAGGTAACCGCATTCCCGATGCCGCCATTTCCAGCGCGGTAAATGCGATCTCGGTGCCGCCCAGGAATTTCTCATATTTCATGCGCGTTTCCGGCAGCACGCGTCCGGTACTGAGCCCAATCGAAATTATCAACGACGCCTCTCCGGCGGTGTTGCGCAGCAGCCAGGCGTTTTGCTTGATCGCCAGCAATTGGTCGATCATGGCGTCCTGATGGTTGACGTTGGCTGCGAGCGCAGCGGACAGTTTGTCGAGCGTCTCCAGCAACGCCGCCGTCGTCTCCATATATTCCTTGGCCAGCGCCGGACGACGCGAGGCCTTCGGCTTGCGTACTTCGTCCCAGAATTCCTTCTGCTGCGCTGTCAGCACCTTGAACAGGCGATCCAGCTCAGGCACCAGCGTTTTTTGCTGGTCGAATTCGACTGTCGCCAGTTGTCCGAGCGCATTGCCCATGGCGGGCATTTCGGTATCGCGAAGATTCCGCAGGTATTTGTCGATGTCGCTGTCGACAGGCTGATCGGAATTCAACAGCCGGTTGGTGGTGGATCGATCGGTCCGCAGATTATGCATGGCCTTGAAAAGGTTGGCCGAGGCATCGGCGATCACCGAGATGCGGCTCGTCACCTGCACCCGCCCCCAGGAATCCCAGGCGTTGAGCGAAAATCCGAGCACGACGCAGAAAGCCGTTGTCAGGATCACGGCCTTGAGCAGTGCGGATACGGTCAAGCGATTCAGCATAATAGGCCCCCTCAAAATTCCGCCCATTTGGGCAAAAAAGGGTAAATATTTAGACAGTACCCCTGCCGGTACTACTGCCGACCCTCGCTGCACTGATTCGCTAAGGAACGTTGAACGCCTAACGTACAGTTCCTTCTCCGGAACCCGGAAGCCTACCGGATTGCTTCGCTACGCTAAATGCAATGACGAACTTTGGTCGCCGCCTCCAACAAAAAAGCCCCGGCAACCGCCGGGGCTTTTTCGATCGCTCAATGACGTCAACTCACCTGAGCGTCTTGAACCAGTCGTCCACGTCCTTGTGGATCTGGTCCTTGGCGAAGCCGTAGCGCTGCTGCAGCTTGCCTTCGAGTTGTTCGCGGCGTCCTTCGATCACGTTGAGATCGTCGTCGGTGAGTTTGCCCCACTTCTCCTTCGCGGCGCCCTTGAATTGCTTCCAGTTGCCTTCAACCCGGTTCCAATCCATCGCCATCTCCTCCTGCGTTGAGACGGCGAATTAACCGGCGAACAATTCAAACGTTCCGACAGAAACTGCGGCATGGTGTCGTCGACACTCCGCCGTCTTTTTGGGTTGAACGATCATCCCGCCGCTTTGGCTTCCCTGCGTCGCGCCGTCAGGATGAACTCGGTGTAGCCGTTCGGCTGTTCGCGTCCCTTGAAGATCAGGTCGCAGGCGGCCTTGAAGGCGACGCCGTCGAAGCCGGGCGCCATCGGCCGATACAGCGGATCGCCTTTGTTTTGTCCATCCACCACAACGGCCATGCGCTTGAGCGACTCCATCACCTGTTCCCTGGTGATGACGCCCTGATGCAGCCAGTTCGCCAGATGCTGGCTCGAGATTCGCAAGGTGGCGCGGTCTTCCATCAGGCCGACGTCATGGATGTCGGGCACCTTGGAGCAGCCGACTCCCTGGTCGATCCAGCGCACCACATAGCCGAGAATGCCCTGGCAGTTGTTGTCGATCTCCTGCTTCACATCGTCGGGCGCCCAGTTCGATTGCGACACCGGAATGGTGAGGATGTCGGACAGCTTGGCGCGGGGACCGCCTTTCGCCAGTTCCTGCTGGCGTGCCTGCACGTTGACCTGGTGATAGTGCAGCGCGTGCAGCGTCGCGGCTGTCGGCGAAGGTACCCATGCGGTGGTGGCGCCGGCTTGCGGATGCGCGATCTTCTGCGCCAGCATGTCGGCCATCTTGTCCGGTGCCGCCCACATGCCCTTGCCGATCTGGGCGTGGCCCGGCAGGCCGTCGACCAGGCCGACATCGACGTTCCAGTCTTCATAGGCCTTGATCCAGGGCTGGGCCTTCATGTCGTTCTTGCGGATCATCGGCCCCGCTTCCATCGAGGTGTGGATCTCGTCGCCGGTACGGTCGAGGAAGCCGGTATTGATGAAGCAGATGCGCTTGGAGGCGTTCTGGATGCAGGCCTTGAGGTTGACCGTGGTGCGGCGCTCCTCGTCCATGATGCCGATCTTCATGGTGTTTTCGGGCAGCGACAGCATCTTCTCGACCTGGCTGAACAGTTCGCAGGTCAGCGCTACCTCGTCGGGGCCATGCATTTTCGGCTTCACGATATAAACCGAGCCGGTGCGGCTGTTGCGCGTCTTCGAGCCGCCCTTGAGATCGGGGATCGCGAGCAGGCCGGCAACGGCGGCGTCGAGAATACCTTCCGGAATTTCCGCGCCGGTTCCGTCGAGCACGGCGTCGGTGAACATGTGATGGCCGACATTGCGCATTAACAAAAGGCTGCGGCCGTGCAGCTTGAGTTCCTTTCCGTCCGCCGTCTTGTAGACACGGTCGGGATTGAGCGCGCGCGTCAGCGTCTTGCCGCCCTTCTCGAAGTCGGCCGACAGCGTGCCGTTCATCAGGCCGAGCGTGTTGCGGTAGATCAGCACCTTGTCTTCGGCATCGACTGCCGCGACGCTGTCTTCCATGTCAAGGATGGTGCTGACCGCCGATTCCATAATCATGTCGGCCACGCCGGCCGGATCGTCCTTGCCGATCATGTGGCCGCGGTCGATTCTGACTTCGATATGCATCCCGTTGTTGACCAGCAGGACCGCGGTCGGGGCGGCGGGATCGCCCTGGAAGCCGGCGAACTGCGCGTTCGACTTCAGTGCGGTGGCGTTGCCGCTCTTCAGCTTGACCGCGAGTTGTCCGGCGATGACGCTGTAGGAGGTCACATCGGTGTGGCTTCCGGTGGCGAGCGGCACGGCGGAATCGAGAAAAGCTTTCGCTTTGGCGATGACCTTGTCGCCGCGCGCCTTGTTGTAGCCCTTGCCGGCTTCACCGGCTTCATGCGGTACCGCATCGGTGCCGTAAAACGCGTCGTAAAGGCTGCCCCAGCGGGCGTTGGCGGCGTTCAGCGCGTAGCGGGCGTTGGTGAGCGGCACCACCAGCTGCGGTCCGCAAATTTTTCCGATCTCTTCGTCGACATTTGCTGTCTCGACCTTTTGGGTGGCCGGCTCCGGCAGGAGATAGCCGATCTCCTTGAGCAATGCGGTGTACGCATTCATGTCGAACGGCTTACCCTTGTTGGCGCGGTGCCAGCCGTCGATTTTCGCCTGCAAGGTGTCGCGCACCGCGAGCAATTCAGCGTTTTTCGGCGCAAGATTTTCGATGATGGCGGCGAGCCCTGCCCAGAATGCGTCAGGCGAAATTCCGGTTTTCGCGGTGGCTTCCTTGGCGATAAAATCGAACAAAACAGGGGCGATCTTCAATCCGTGGGCATCGATACGATTCATGATGGTTTTTTCTCAGGAGAAACGGCGGCTACGCGCAGCTTTTGGAGAAAACGGCAAATAGCGCCGCAAAGGGCAGCGTTCAGAGCCCTTTTAGCGCCAAATCCGGGGCCATGAGAAGGCCCTTGGCAGGCCTCGATTGCTCATAACAAGGGCTTTCCGGGAAGCCTCAAACGAAGCCTCAAATATTGGCAGCGAGGTCGACCAATTCGTCGAACAAAATGCCGGTCTCAGCCAGCATCCGTTCGATCTCGTCGGCCGCATCGGGGACCGAGCGTGCCGAGGTGTCGATCGCCAATTCGCTGTCCGTGGGCGGCTGGTAATCCTTGCCGATCCCGGTGAACGCCTGCAGCGTTCCAGCGCGCGCCTTGGCATAATGGCCCTTGGGATCGCGGCTCTCGCACACCTCGGCAGGCGTCGCGACATAGACTTCGCGAAACACCGTGTCGGCGATGCGGCGCGCCGCGGCACGATCTTCCCTTGAGGGCGAGACCGCGGCGACGATGGCGATGTGCCCGTTGCGGGCAAGGTGCGTCGCGACTTCGGCCAGCCGGCGAATGTTCTCGGTGCGATCGGCAGCGGAGAAACCGAGATCGCTGTTGAGGCCGGCGCGCAAGGTATCGCCGTCCAGCAATACCGGCGAACCGCCATTGCTGAACAGTCTGCGTTCCAGCGCGCGCGCCAGGGTCGATTTCCCCGAGCCCGGCAATCCCGTCAGCCAGACCACCGCGCCGCCATGACGATAACGCGCCGAGCGCTCGTCCGGGCGCAACGCGGATTCCACCGGCACGATGTCGACGGGAATGGCGCGTTGTCCGGCATCCACCGACAGCACCAGACCGCCGCCGGCAATGCGGCCATTGACCTCGATCACCAGGCGACCGGTGCGCGGATTGTCGGTGTAGGGATCGGCGGCAATCGAATGCGCCAGCGCGATGTCGATCTCGCCAACGTGATTCCGCGCGATTGATTTTGTTTCGACGCTTGCAAGTTCGCCGGGATCGACGGCCTTCTCGATCGCGACCACGGTGGCGCGGGTTTCCCGCGTGCCGAGCCGGACCAGGATCGAGGCGCCGGTTACCAATGGTTTGTCATGCAGCCAGAAAATGCGCGCGCGAATGCGGCGCGTATCGCGCGGGCTGGTTCCGACATGGCCGATCACGTCGCCGCGTTCGATGAACAGCTCGCGGTCGAGCGTGATGCCGACCGAGCGCCCGGCGGTCTGGCTTCCCTTGACCGGGGTCGCCGGCCAACCTTCGACGGATTTGATCTTGGCGATCTTGCCCGCGGGCATGATGACGATCTCGTCTCCGGCGGCAAGGCCGCCGGATTCGATGCGCCCCGCGACGATGCGGCGGTCGTCGAATTTGTAGATCGCCTGCACCGGCAGCCGCAGCGCCAGCGCTTCCAGCGGGCGTGCCGGTTCGAGCGCATCGAGCGCTTCCACTACGGTGGGGCCGTCATACCATTGGATACGCAGCGTGCGCTCGGCAACCCCGTCGCCGTCGCGCGCCGAAATCGGAATCACCGCCGTGGGCGTCACGCCAAGGCCGATCAGATGCGCGGAAATCTCCTCGCTGATTTCGCTAAATCGCGCCGCGCTGAAATCGACCCGGTCCATTTTGTTGACGACGACGGCGACCTGTTTGACGCCGAGAAGATGCAGCAGATAGCCGTGGCGCCGGGTCTGGTCGCGCACGCCCTCCAGCGCGTCGATGATCAGCAGCGCGCCGTCGGCCTGCGAGGCGCCGGTGATCATGTTGCGCAGAAATTCGGCGTGGCCGGGCGCATCGATCAGCACCACGTCGCGCGAGCGGGTGCGAAAGCTGATCTGCGTGGTGTCGATGGTGATGCCCTGGTCGCGCTCGGTCTGCAGTGCATCCAGCAGGAACGACCATTCGAACGGCATGCCCCGCCGCGCGCTGACGGCTTTCAGCATGTCGAGCTTGCCTTCGGGCAGGCTGCCGGTTTCGTGCAGCAGGCGTCCGACCAATGTCGACTTGCCGTGATCGACATGGCCGACAATGACGATGCGAACCTGCGGACGCGTGGTGCCGTTGGGGGTCGCGGATATCGCGGTGGGGACGATCATGTTCATTTGATCACTCAACTCAATGTCGGTTCAGAGATAGCCGGCGACGCGCAGCCGCTCGAAGGCGTCTTCGGTTTCGTGATCGAGCGCGCGGCCCGCGCGTTCGGGCACCTTGGTGCCGTCAAGCTCGATCAGGATTTCTTCGATGCTGGAGGCGGTCGATGCCACGGGATTGGTGATGTCGGCGTCGCCCAGCGAGCGGTAGCGCTTGCCTTCATTCGCCAGATAAAGCGGGATGATCGGGATGTTCTCGCGCTGGGTGTAGGCCCAGATGTCGGCTTCGGTCCAATGCAGGATCGGGTGAATGCGCAAGTGCGCCCCCGGCGGCGGCGAGGCGTTGAACTGGTCCCAGAATTCCGGCGGCTGATCGCGCACGTCCCATCCGCCTTCGGTGCCGCGCGGCGAGAACACCCGCTCCTTGGCGCGCGTCGCCTCTTCGTCGCGGCGGATGCCGGCGATCAAGCCGTCGAAGCCATATTTGGCGAGCGCGAGTTTTAATCCGTCGGTCTTGCGCGCGGCGGATCGCGCGGCCGGCGGCAAGGTCGGATCGATGGTTTCCAGCGGCGGGCAGGGTTCGATCTTCAGATCGAGCTCCCATTCCTTGCCGTAGCGATCGCGAAACGCGTACATCTCCGGAAATTTCTTGCCGGTATCGACGTGCAATGCGGGGAACGGCACGCGGCCGAAAAAGGCCTTGCGCGCCAGCCAGATCATCACGTTGGAATCCTTGCCGAGCGACCACAGCAACGCCAGCTTCTTCAGCCGCGCGAAAGCTTCCCTGAAAATGTAGATGCTCTGGGCCTCGAGCGCGTCCAGATGATCCATCGAGGGCGCAGGGGAGCGCCCATTGACCAAAATTTGCCGGAGCGGAGAGCCTTGCGTTGGGTTGGCGGGACCCAACCGGTCGTTGGCGGAATCGTTGTTGAGAAGATGCATCTCTGGCCCTTGGCCTTTGGGGACTAAAATTCTATAGTTGCACTGCAGTAGAGAAGAAATAATTTTCTCTTTGCGACGCTCGAATGAGACATATATAGAAAATAATTCCAGCGACTTGGCGCGGGCGAAATTGCGCCTGTTGGCAGCGGCGGGCGCGCGCATCCGCTGGTTCGCGACCGATGGCCATCATGATGTGAGCGGGTTGGCGGCTGCCGACGCGGCGCGGATCGAGCTTGCCGAAGGCGATCCACTGGCGGCCGATCTCCGCGGCGTGATTGCCATCCTCTGTGCCGGCGCGGGCCAGATCGGGATAGCGATGTCGGCGCGGGCAAAAGCGGTCGGCCTGCCGGTGAATGTGATGGATGATCTTGCGCATTCGACCTTCATTTTTCCAGCCGTCGTCGATCGCGGCGATGTGGTGGTTGCCGTTGGCACCGGCGGGACTTCGCCCGTGGTGGCGCGCCGCGTGCGCGAGCGCATCGAAGCGGTGCTGCCGGCGCGGATCGGCGATCTCGCTGGCTTCATCGGCCGCTGGCGCAAGACGATCCATGGCCGCATTCCCGAATTTGCGCTGCGCCGCCGCTTCTGGGAACGCGTGGTCGACGGCCGGATCGGCGCGCTGGTTCTGGCCGGGCGCGGCGACGAAGCCGAAGCGGCGCTGAAAGATATTGGTGACGCATCGGCTTTTGCCGGCGCTTCCATGTCGGGTCAGGCGGAGGGCAGGGTGACCTTGGTCGGCGCCGGCCCGGGCGATCCGGACTTGCTGACCATCAAGGCGCTGCGGGCGCTGCAGGATGCCGACATTGTGTTTTATGACGAACTGGTCTCACCCGAAATCCTCGATCGCGCAAGACGCGATGCGTCACGCGTGCCGGTTGGCCGCCGCGTCGGCAGGCCGGGCATCGGACAGGATGCGATCAACAGACTGCTGATCGAGGCTGCGAAGTCGGGGCAGCGCGCGGTGCGTCTCAAGGGCGGCGATCCTTTTGTCTTTGGCCGCGGCGGCGAGGAAGTGGAAGCGTTGCGCGAAGCCGGTGTTGCCTATTCGGTTGTGCCGGGAATTACCGCGGGTCTTGGTGCCGCCGCACAATTCGAAGTACCGCTTACCTTCCGGCGCGAGGCGCTCCGCATCACCTTCCTCACCGCGCACAAGGCCAAGGATGCCGATGCCGTCGATTGGTCGGTCCTGACCGACGAAAAGATGACGGTGGTGGTCTATATGGGAATGACCGCCGCTCAATCGGTGCGCGCCGGCCTGCTCGCCGCGGGACGCTCGCCGCAAACCCCGGTTGGCGTGTTCGCGCGCGTAACGCGGCCCGACGCGCAAGCCGCTGTCGGAACGCTGAATGAATTGCCGTCGCTGGTCGAAAAGATCGACGGCGGTCCTGCCGTTCTCATCATCGGCGACGTCGTCGCGCACTCCGCGCCATGGCGCCGTCAGAATCTCAACCATGTGATCTCAGAACTCCTGGAAGCTGCCGAATGACCTCTCCCCTTGAACAGAAAAAAATCAGAATTACCGGGCCGTCGATGGTGACTGCCAACCGTACCTGGGATGGTGTGGTGATCTATCGCACCGCCCGCCAAGACTGGTCGGCGGACTTGTCAGACGCCGCGATCGTACGCACTTCCGATGAAGCGCGGGCGTTGCTTACGGAATCGGTCGCCGACGACGTCGGCGCGATCGGCGCCTATATCGCGCCTGTTGAAATCAAGGGCAGCGGCAAGATCAAGCCCGGCAATCTGCGTGAACACATCCGGTCGGAAGGCGTCACTATCGATCTTCCGGTTCCGGCATAAGGCTTTACCCATGTATGCATATGACGAACTCGACCGCACGCTCATCAACGAACGCGTCACGGAGTTTCGCGACCAGGTGAAGCGCCGGCTGTCCGGCGAACTCACCGAGGACGAATTCAAGATGCTGCGGCTGCAGAACGGCGTTTATCTGCAATTGCACGCCTATATGTTTCGCGTGGCGATTCCCTACGGCACGCTGTCGTCGAAGCAGTTGCGGGCGCTGGCGCATGTCGCACGGCGCTACGATCGCGGCTACGGCCACTTCACCACCCGGCAAAATATCCAGTTCAACTGGATCAAGCTTGCCGAACTGCCGGATGCGCTGGCCGATCTCGCCGAGGTCGGCATTCACGCCATGCAGACCTCAGGCAACAATACGCGCAACGTCACCTCGGACCAGTGGGCCGGCGTGGCGCCCGGCGAGGTCGAAGATCCCAGGATCTGGTCCGAACTGCTGCGGCAGTACACCACGCTGCATCCGGAGTTCTCGTTCCTGCCGCGCAAGTTCAAATTTGCGATTACCGCTTCCGATCACGATCGCGCGGCGATCAAGGTGCACGATATTGGCCTCAGACTCTACAAGAACGAGGCGGGTGAAACCGGATTCGAGGTGCTGGTCGGCGGCGGCCTCGGCCGCACGCCCTTCATCGGCAAGACGATAAAACCGTTCGTGCACGGCCACGATCTGCTGAGCTATGTCGAGGCGATCCTGCGCGTCTACAACCAGTACGGCCGCCGCGACAACATCTACAAGGCGCGCATCAAGATCCTGGTGCATGAGCTCGGCATCGAGAAGTTCGCCAGGGAAGTCGAGGAAGAATGGCTGCAGATGCGTGACAGCGCGCTGGCGATCGATGATTCCGTCATCGAGGATCTCCGTTCGCGCTTCACCTATCCGGCTTACGAAAAGCTGCCGCACATGCCGGAGGAACTGAAGAAGGCGGCGCATGATCCGCATTTCGAGGCATGGCGGAAGAATTCGGTCGCGCCCCACAAGGTGCCGGGCTATTCGATCGTGACGCTGTCGCTCAAGCCGGTCGGCGGACCGCCCGGCGATGCCACCGCCGACCAGATGGACGCGATCGCCGATCTCGCCGACAAATATTCCTTTGGCGAGATCCGCGTCGGCCACGAGCAGAATCTCGCGCTGCCCCATGTCGCGCGGCGCGACCTGCCGGTGCTGTGGAAGGCGCTGGACAAGATCGGCGTTGCGACCCCGAACGTCAATCTGGTGTCCGACATCATCGCCTGTCCGGGACTGGATTATTGCTCGCTCGCGAATGCGCGTTCGATCCCGATCGCGCAGGAATTGACCCGGCGCTTCGCCAATCACGAGACCGCCAACATGATCGGGCGGCTGCACGTCAACATTTCCGGCTGCATCAATGCCTGCGGCCATCACCACGTCGGCCACATCGGTATTCTCGGCGTCGAGAAGAACGGCGAGGAGTTTTATCAGATCACGATCGGCGGCCGCGCCGACGAGAAGGCCGAGGTTGGAACGTTGATCGGCCCTGCCGTGCCCTATGGCGAAGTCGCCGATGTGGTCGAGGATATTGTCGAGGCCTATCTCGCGCTGCGCGCCCGGCCCGACGAGCTTTTCATCGATACCGTGAAGCGGCTTGGCGTCGAACCGTTCAAGGAGCGCGTCTATGCCACTCGTTAAAGGCGGAAAAATCACGACCGATCCGTTGATCCTTGTGGCCGACGAGGCCGATATTCCCGGCGAAGGCGCCATCCTGATCTCCGCCGCGCGATTTCTTGGAGATGCCGAAGCGCTTTCGCTTCGCGCCGGACGGACCGCCGTGATCTGGCCGAACAACCGCGACGTTGACGATCTCGTGCCCTATCTCGGCCGGCTCGCGGCGGTGGCGCTGGTATTTCCGACCTTCCGCGACGGCCGTGCCTACAGCCAGGCGCGGCTGTTGCGGGAGCGGCATGGCTTCAGGGGCGAGCTGCGCGCCACCGGTCAGGTGCTGCGCGACCAGTTCGTATTCATGCTGCGCGCCGGCTTCGACGCCTTCGAGGTCAAGAAGCAAAGCGACGCGGAAGCCTTCGCCGCCACGGTGAAGCGCTATTCGGTGTTCTACCAGCCGACCGGCGATGGCAGGATTACCGCGCTGCACCGGCGGATGCAGCTGCGTCATTCGGAAAGTGCCGGCCAGTGAGCGCTCTTACACATCGGGAGTTATCGGAGCGGACCGCACGCGATTTGCCGCGGGCTGACGAGCTCGATCGCGCGCTTGGTGACGCATCGCCGGCGGAGGTGATCGCGGCGGCGCTGCAGACCGTCGGCCGGGAGCACCTCGCCGTGGTCTCTTCGTTCGGCACTGAATCGGCAGCACTGCTGAAGGTGATGGCCGACGTCGATCCCGCAATTCCCGTGGTATTTCTCGATACCGGATGGCTGTTCGAAGAGACGCTGGCCTATCGCGACACCCTGATCGCGACGCTGGGCCTGCGCGATGTCCGTTCGATCAAGCCTTTGGAAGAGACGCTGTCTCGCCAGGACCCGGATCGGGAATTGTGGTTCTCCGACCCCGACGCCTGCTGCCGCATCCGGAAGGTCGAGCCGCTGGCGCGGGCATTGGCGCCGTTCAGCGCCTGGATCAACGGACGCAAGCGTTTTCAGGGTGGCCTTCGCGCCGATATTCCGGTGGTCGAACAGGATGGCGTCAGGCTGAAATTCAATCCATTCGCGAACGTCTCGCGCGAAGCGATCGAAGCGATCTACGCACTTGCAAAACTGCCGCCGCATCCGCTCGCAGCGTCAGGTTTTCTGTCGGTCGGGTGCATGCCCTGCACCAGCCGGACCTCGCCCGATGAAGATGCGCGGGCAGGCCGTTGGCGCGGCAGAGCCAAGACAGAATGCGGCATCCATACGGCGGAGACTTCATAGGACAATGACGCTGCAACACCGCAAACAATGAAATGCGGTTTCGTTGACTTAAGGCTGCTTCGTCGCGAGTTATGTCCGCCTGCTTTCGATGACATCCTTCATCAAGCCGAATGGAGACCGAGATGGTCCGTCGTATTCTCCCCCTGGTCGCGGCATTGCTCTGGACAAGCTCGACATTTGCCGCCGATGTTTCGCTGCTCAACGTATCATACGACCCGACGCGCGAACTCTATGTGGATTTCAACAAGGCGTTCGCTGCCGCCTATCAGAAGGAAACCGGCAAGAGCGTCGAGATCAAGCAGTCGCATGGCGGCTCAGGTTCGCAGGCGCGCGCTGTGATCGACGGCCTGCAGGCCGATGTCGTCACGCTGGCGCTCGCCTATGATATCGACGCCATCGCTGGCAAGGGGTTGATCCCGGCGGACTGGCAGAAACGCCTGCCGCAGAACGCTTCGCCCTACACATCGACGATCGTGTTCCTGGTGCGCAAGGGCAATCCCAAGGGCATCAAGGATTGGGACGACCTGATCAAATCCGGCGTCAGCGTTATCACGCCGAATCCGAAAACCTCGGGCGGCGCGCGCTGGAATTATCTTGCCGCCTGGGGCTACGCGCTGAAGAAATTCGGCGCCGCCGACAAGGCGAGGCAATTCGTCGGCGACCTCTACAAGAACGTGCCGGTGCTGGATACCGGCGCGCGCGGCTCCACCGTCACCTTCGTGGAGCGGGATGTCGGCGATGTGCTGTTGGCCTGGGAGAATGAGGCGTTCCTGGCCCAGCGTGAATTCGGCAAGGACAAGTTCGAGATCGTGTCGCCGCCGTTGTCCATCCTCGCGGAACCCCCGATATCTGTTGTCGATACCGTCGCCGACAAGAAAGGTACCCGCGCCGTCGCCGAGGCTTACCTGAAATACTGGTATACCAGGGAAGGTCAGGAAATTGCCGCACGCAATTCCTATCGTCCGCGCGATTCGGAGATCGCGAAGGAATATGAGAATTCGTTCGCAAAGGTCGAATTGTTCACGATCGACGACGTTTTCGGCGGCTGGACCAAGGCGCAGAAGGAACACTTCAGCGAAGGCGGCGTTTTCGACCAGATCTACAAGAACTGATCCGTCGAAGCGAAATCAGGGGGCAATGTGAGCGGAGGCGCGGCACGACGCAGCACATTGCCGGGGTTTGGTCTCACCATGGGCCTGACGCTGACGTGGCTCTCCGTCATCATCCTGATCCCGCTCGCCGGCCTGTTCCTCAGGACTTTCGAACTGAGCCTCGATCAATTCTGGGACATCCTCACCAGCCGACGTACCCTGAATGCGCTGAAGATTTCGTTCGGCCTCGCCTTTGCCGCCGCATCGGTCAACCTGGTGATGGGGATGATCATCGTCTGGGCACTGGTGCGATACCGCTTTCCGGGCCGCCGGCTGTTCGACGCCATCGTCGATATTCCGTTTGCCTTGCCCACGGCGGTAGCCGGCGTCGCCCTGACGTCGCTGTTCGCGCAAAAAGGCTGGCTCGGGGCGCCACTTGCCGAACTCGGCATCAAGGTGGCGTTCACGCCGGTCGGCATTTTCGTCGCGATGATCTTCATCGGCATTCCCTTTGTGGTGCGAACGGTGCAGCCGGTGCTGATCGACCTCGATGTCGAAATCGAGGAAGCCGCCGCCAGCCTCGGCGCCAACCGCTGGCACACGGTCACCAAGGTGATCCTGCCGAGTTTGATCCCGGCGCTGCTGACCGGATTTGCGCTGGCCTTCGCGCGCGCGGTCGGCGAGTACGGTTCGGT
>WNGL01003793.1_pt1 | contig 18204 bp, 27 predicted proteins | sample 5400591 | NCBI WGS metagenome assembly WNGL01 (sample SAMN13153377, study PRJNA577476) | soil metagenome | isolation source: 80 cm soil or saprolite under Garry oak tree replicate 1 | place: USA:California | collected 2016-06-15 | reverse complement strand
TTACAGAAGCATGACTACGCGGCGGCCGCGGCGCAGTTGCAACGACTGCGCAGTACGCCGCGGCTCGAACCGACGTTCAAGACCGCTTTTCACCTAAAGTCGACGCAGGCGCGCTACGCCCTTGAGCGACGAGCCTGGAGTGAGGCGGTGCAGATCACTCCGCGCCAGCCTGCAACTCTGAATTGGGATCGTTTCCCCTGGGCTGAGGCGATCGCTCGCTTCGCGCGAGGTCTGGGTGCCGCGCATCTTGGTAGAATCAACGAAGCGAAAGCAGAGAGCGAACGCCTGAATGAACTCGAAGTTGTGAGCACAAAAATGGGCGAAGAGTTATTTACGCGAAACATTCGCATGCTGCGCCTGGAGCTAAACTCCTGGACAGCTCACCTTGAAGGACAAGAAGAATCCAGCGTTTCGCTGCTGCGTCAGGCTGCTGACCTGGAAGAGTCGACGCCCAAACACGCTGTCACACCCGGACCGACGCTTCCAGCCGAAGAATTGTTGGGAGATCTTCTGATAGATCAGAAGCGTTTCGCTGAAGCACTCACTGCATACCAGCGTTCACTTGAACTCTATCCGAAACGTTTTAATAGTCTGCTTGGGGCTTCGCGTGCAGCTCACGCTCTTGGCAAATCTACGTTGGAGCGCGCCTATCGTCGGGACCTTTTTCGAATTACTGATGGCCGGCTGGGTCTGAGGAGCAATTAAGCTTTGCCGCGCATCGGCAAAACTTCTTACGCACCGTCCAAAGTTATTACGACTTTTCCTCTTGCATGCCCTTCTTCCACCTGCCGAACAGCGTCAGTAGCATCACTCAAGCTGTAGCGACTATCGATGATGGGTTTTAATTTCCCGGTCGCGATCAGTTCGCCCAACAGCGTCAGATCGTCTTGACTTGATTTCGCGATGAACATGACAGCCTTCTGACTAACGAAGAGAGACAACAAGAGCGCTTTAATCATCTGCGCCAGAAGACCCATCAACGACGCGTCGTGCGGCGCTCCGATCATGACGGATCTTCCATCAGGATTTAAGACGCGCCTGCATTCTGAAAACGAATGATTCCCAACGCAGTCGAGAATCAAATCGTAGCGTTGATTGCCCGTAGTGAAATTGTGTTGGGTGTAATCCGTGACCTCATCCGCGCCGATTGATCGGACCATGTCGATATTCCTGGTGCTGCATACGCCGGTCACGTGCGCGCCGAACGATTTGGCGATCTGCACCGCGAACGTGCCCACGCCTCCCGCCGCACCATTAATCAGGACCTTGCTGCCCGGCTGAATCTTTCCCTGGTCGCGGAGGCCCTGCAACGCGGTCAGCCCCGCGACGTTTACGGCTGCGGCTTGCTCGAACGTGACATTGGCGGGCTTTCTCACTAACGTTGACTCGGCAGTACACGCATACTCAGCGAAAGCGCCTCGACACGCACCGAACACCTCGTCGCCCGGTTTGAACTGCTTAACTTTGCCGCCAACTGCTTCAACCTCGCCGGCGACATCAACGCCCGGTGTTCCCTCCTTTGATCTCATTCGACCCGCTACGATGCGGATAAGGTACGGCTTGCCTTTCATGAGGCGCCAATCAAGTGGATTGACGGACGCCGCGCGCACCTTGATTAAGACTTCATTGTCCCTGGGAACCGGCTTCTCCACCTCTTCACACTTGAGCACGTCGGGCGAGCCATATTCGTGATAAACGATTGCCTTCATCGACCTCGTCGTACGAGTTTGCAAGAGCTAATGTTTCGGCTGGGCGAACTTTCGAGATTAGCCGTGGGCGATTTGGAGTGCGCCGGCCTCGACGGCGCTTTGGATTTCTTCCTCTTCCTCTGGGAGGGAATTGAGGTGAGGATTTAAGGGTTTACTGCGCGCTAAGCCCTCTCCCCTAAATCACTCTCCCATCGGGAGAGGGGACTTGCTTACTGCTACTGCTTACTGCTTATTCTTCTCAGCTTTGTGATAATGATGCAACGCAACGATGCAACATTAGTCTGTTCAGATCACGGCTGGAGGTGATGCAAATGATTTATCGAATGTTGGGCAGCACCGGAGAAAAGGTGTCGGCGATTGGTGTGGGCGGCTGGCATCTCGGCTTGAAGCAGGTCGACGAGAAGTTGGCAATTCGCATTGTTCGTTCGGCAATCGATCGCGGCATTAACTTCCTCGACAACTGTTGGGATTACAACGAAGGCAAGAGTGAGAAACGCATGGGCAAGGCGCTCGGCGACGGCTACCGCGAACGCGCGTTTGTGATGACCAAGATCGATGGCCGATCCAAAAAAGAAGCTGCCAGGCAACTCGACGAATCACTTAAGCGTTTGGAGGTCGACTACATCGATCTCGTCCAGCATCATGAAATCATCCGGTTCGACGATCCGCATCGTATCTTTCACCCGGAGGGAGCGAATGCTGCATTGCTCGAAGCCCGCGGAGCAGGGAAGCTTCGTTACATCGGATTCACCGGCCACAAAGATCCACGCATACACCTCTACATGCTCGAGGTCGCCGCAGAGCATGGGTTCCGCTTCGACACGGTGCAAATGCCTCTGAATGTTATGGACGCTCACTACCGCAGTTTCGAAAAGCAGGTGGTGCCGGAGTTAGTAAAACTTAAAATCGGCATACTCGGAATGAAGAGCATGGCGAACGGCATTCTGTTGAAGTCACAGACCGTCACGCCGGTTGAGTGCCTTCACTACGCGCTGAGCCTGCCGACTTCGGTTGTGATTACCGGTATTGACAGCATGGAAATTCTTGACCAGGCATTCGCGGCGGCCGAATCGTTTCATCCGCTGGAGCATGACGAGCGCGACGCCTTGCTACGGAAAACTCGCGCGGCCGCGGCGAAGGGCGAGTTCGAGCCCTTCAAGACATCATCTATTTTTGATGGGACTGCCGGGAACCCGGAGTGGCTCGGCGACGAGCCGCGTGAGATTCGCGAGCTGGTGCCGGCGTAGGTATTCTCGAGTTGTTATACGGCCCATGGATTAGGCCCGAAGGGCCGACATAAATTCATGTCGGTCCTTCGGACCTTCGCGAAATCGCAAGCCTGACCCCAAGTCTATGCGATCCTGTTGGTGTTATAGTAGGTCAGTTCCCCCAGCAGCTTTTCCATCTTCCTGCGAATCGTCCTCTCGAATCGCTGAGAAGTGAGTTGATTGTGTTCTTTCCAAAGGAGGTGTGACCAATGGTCAAAGAAATGATTGATGGAACTTATCGTCAAACTAATCTCCCGAATGAATCTACGGAGTATCTTACCAAGCGTGAAGAGGTGCGCCAGGCGGAAATCGAATTATTGAAACAACGCGAAAGAGTCGCGGAGCTTCGGCGAGCATTGCCAGCGGGCGCGACGGTTGCGGACTACGAGCTTCTTGAAGGCCCGGCGTCTCTCGACGAAGGCGATGAGCCGGTAACCAGGGTGCGTTTGAGCGAGTTGTTCACGGCGCCGGATCGATCGCTTGTCATCTATCATTTCATGTTTGGGAAGAAGCAGACCAATCCTTGCCCGATGTGCACTGCCTGGATCGACAGCTTCAATGGGGTCGCTCATCACGTCGCGCAGAATGTTGATCTGGCGATTGTGGCCGCCGCGGATCCATCCACGTTGCGCTCGTGGGCTCGGGAACGAGGCTGGAACAAACTGCGTTTGCTCAGCGCCGGCGACAGCACTTTCAAGTACGATCTTGGCAGTGAAGATCGCGAAGGAAACCAGGATTCGACGATCTCTGTTTTCACTCGAGCCAGTGACGGCGTGCTGCATCATTTTTACAGCGGTCATCCGTGGCTCGCGCCTGAGATTAGAGAGCGCGGCATCGACGAGTTGAATCCGATCTGGAATATGCTGGACTTGACACCGCAGGGCAGAGGCAAGTTCTACTCATCGCTCGACTATGGTACGAAGGTGCAGGCCGCGCGGCGGTAAACTCTTACCAACTCGGTTTCAGGCGAGGTCAGTACCGGGAGCCCCCGGTACTGACACGCCCTTACGGTCGGGCTACTGCCCCGTCTCATACTTCTCCTTATGCGAACTACTTCACCCGTAACTTCGCGTCCATCATCACACCGCCGGTGTAGACGACGGCCCAGGTTGGATGACCGCTCCGCAACAAAAAGTGAACCTCGGTGTTTTCGTTGACGGCGTAGATATTCGGAGCCGGTCTTAACATCACGGCTCACTGTCGACTGCTTTCCACTTTTTCATGTCCACACCGCCAATGAGAAGCCAGAGCATCAGGACCAATTCTCCGGTGAGGGCCGGGAAGAGAATGTTTGAAACGCTCCGCCCATACTGCGGCATAAGCAGACTCACAAGGCTCATCGCCACGTAAGCGAAACCGTTGATGGTGAGCCATACCGCGACGAAGCGTGGTATGAACCGTGATCTGTAAATGAGAATTGCCAACGGCAGAAGCCAGAGGCCCCAGAATATCTGCGCGGCGTTGACTACCTGATTATGCAGGTGGAGCGACAACATCATCAGCGCTTCGCGTTGCGGCTGATCGAATGTGGATAGAACATTCGCGCCGCGCGCCGTCAGCAAACCTGCGCCGCCACGCGCGAGCGTCAGCGCGGCAGCATCGGTCCAGACATTCGCGAAATTGATCGCCGCTGGAAGCACACCTCCCAAAATCACGACGAGAGCGGCGAGCTTTCGATTCACCGGCTTGAACAGATCGTAAAAGGCGAGCGTCAGGAAGATCACGGCGACGCCAGTGAACAATTCTGCCAGTATTCCCAAACGAAAAAGCGTCTCGTGCGTCGCGATGTTGTTCGCGGTCGCCGCGGCGTCGCCCGGCACAAACAGCTTCGCGGGAATATAGATCAATCGAAGCGGCGCTCCCATCAAAAGCAGGTAGAGCAGTCCCGCACGTCGTCCGGGGTTTTTGATTAGGTTCATCTTTATGGGGCCCTCGTGCGCCACGTTTGCGCAGAGCAAAACCGCAGTTCCGAGTAGTAGACGCTCAGCCATTGATTGCATTAACGTCGGAGATAGAGATTTACGTCATACCTCCTGATACGAAGGATTTGCCGGGACGATTCACCAGCTGACTTGGTGTACGGAACGGGGAAGGATGGAGTTCCTGCAAGATCGGCCGGCATCAACGCGGAGGTGTCCGTGGCGTTGCCCACGGCTATTAAATTGCACGCCTTCGGCGTGCTCATTGGTTGTTCCTGCGATGATCCGTGGGCGACGACTATTGAATCGTACGCCTGTGTCGTGGGCGTGAAACCTGAGCCCTTCACCTCGGTGAGCCGTGCAGTTCTAGGGCCGGCGGCAGACTGTTCTTAGCATGGTTTCGCCGGCAGTACGGGGTGCTGCGTCTTGCCAGGGGTCGCCATCATGATTAGTGGTTTCTAAAATGTCACCGCTCTTGTCATATTCAATTACGGTCTTAACTCGCAATTGATTCGTCTTGCATTTGAACTCGTACAGGACGAGGGCGTAATTCGAGTCTGTATTCTTGTGCTCTTCCTTGATCCAGGACTTGAGCATGCTGGTCTTCGCATCACAGCTTGTTTTGCGCGGGTTATACCAGAAATGCTTATTAGCTGATTCGCCCAGAGAGAACCACTTATCAGCGAGGTTGGACTCGGCGATCATGTCCGCACGGTTTCTGTAGTAGACGCCGCACGCGGAATACGAGGGTTTATCTTCATTCGCAGTCGGTTTCGGAACGGGCTTTTTCTTCGCAGGCGTTGCAATGCCCTCGCTTGTTCTGCCGCCTGACGCTCCGCTATTGCTGTTTTGGCCGAACGATGAGGCCAAAGCCAATAGGAGAGTTAGAACGAGGATCGCCTTACGCATAGAGCGGCGTTATATCACCAATTCGAAGAAGAAAAAAGATGTAAGCAGTCAGCGGTGAGCAGTGAGGAGGTCAGTACCAGGAGCCGATGTTCCCCTCTCCGTTGGGAGAGGGGCCAGGGGTGAGGGTGCGCAGCATAGCGATCGGGTCGTCTTCAAAGACAAAATACAATTACGATCGAGGTGCTAAGCCCTCGCCCTATCCCTCTCCCAATGGGAGAGGGAACACCCGGTCGCTAAGCTTCGCACCCTCACCCAACCTCTCCCAAAGGGAGAGGAGAAAAAACCGCTCCTCGGTACTGACAAATCATCCCTCACGCTGACAGAGCCAACGACGAAGTTTCAAAGCAACTCCGAATATCGTTTGCTTCGACGGTGTCACGCTCGAGCAGCATCTCGACCAGGCGAGAGATTGATTCCTGCTGGGAAGTAACAACCTCGCAGGCTCTCTCCAGTTGCGCATTGATGATCTGATTGGTGGCGTCGTCGACTCGATCTAGAAGACTTTGACTTTGATATTCGCCCTGCGAGTCGCCGACATAGATCGGGCCCAACGGGCTCATGCCGAATTCGCCAACCATCTTTCTCGCGATCTCAACCGCTCGCTCGATGTCGTTCGATGCTCCCGCGGTCATTGTGTCCAGCACAACCTGTTCGGCCGCGCGCCCGCCCAGCAGCACCGCAATCTGATCTTCCAGATACTCGAGTTTCTTCATCAAGCGATCGCGCTCCGGCAAAGACTGTGTAACTCCCAGCGCACGTCCACGAGGCAGGATGGAAACTTTGTGGATCGGATCGCCATTCTTCACCGCCAGGCCCACAGCGACGTGTCCGGCTTCGTGCACAGCAGTCGCATAGCGCTCATCTTCGTCCATCATGAACCCTTCGCGCTCGGCGCCCATCAGGATCCGATCGCGCGCCGTTTCAATATGTTTGCGTCCGACGGAGTCCGCAATGTCTCGCGTGGCGGCGATGGCCGCCTCGTTTAGCAGATTGGCCAGATCGGCCCCGGAAAAGCCCGGCGTGCCGCGCGCGATCCAATTGAGATCGAGTTCATGATCGAGCGGGATATTTCGCGCGTGCACTTTCAGAATTGCTTCGCGACCTCGCAGGTCAGCGAGGTTAACCATGATCTCGCGATCGAACCGTCCCGGGCGAGTCAGAGCGTGATCGAGGACGTCCGGACGATTAGTCGATCCGATGACGACGATGCTGGATGACTGGTTAAAGCCGTCCATCTCTATCAACAACTGATTAAGTGTCTGGTCCTGATCGGCCGAGCCGGAGTCGTTGCCACGACCGCGCTGGCGACCCAATGCATCAATCTCGTCGATGAAAATAATGCAAGGCGAAAGCTTCCGCGCGCGGGCGAAAAGCCGCCGCACACGCGCCGCGCCGACACCCGCAAATTTCTCCTGGAAACTCGAGCCGGAGACTGATAGAAACGGAACGCCCGCCTCACCTGCGGCCGCACGCGCGAGCAGAGTCTTGCCGGTGCCCGGCGGGCCATACAGGAGGATGCCGCGCGGCGCTCGCCCACCGAGCCGTCCAAAGCGGATCGGGTCGCGCAGAAATTCGATTGTCTCAGACAGTTCCGCCTTTGCTTCGTCAACGCCCGCAACGTCGGCGAAGGCAGCACTTTGCTTGCCACTGTGATCGGCGAGACTGAAGTTAGCGCCGCGACCATTTACTGTGGCATGCACGCGCCAGCCGGCCAGGCCGAGCAAAAGGCAAACGAGGACCGGCCATGAATAGATTAAGACAGTGCCGGCGAAAGTCGGTTGTGTCGAAGCAAACTCAACCGGTACGCCATTCCTTCGGAACAACTCAACGATCGTTTGCCGGAAAGACTCGCCGGCCACGGTAGTCTGAAACACCGCGCCGTCCCCGCGCCTCACGAGCAGGGAGTCGTTATCGACGAGTACAGACGCGGCCGAACCACCTTCGGCAATCGCATAAGCTTCGGAATAATTTATCGTCTGAACGGACGACTTGCTGTGGCGATAACGGATGACTGATATCGAACCCGTCATCAGTGCTGTCGCGATTATGATAAGGAGAATCAAAGTCGTTCGCTGTGAACGACCGGCAAACTTCTTAATACGAAAAGCCATAAAACCTTTCAGGGGATATCGCAGCAAGCTTCGACACTTGCGGCGAGTAAATCAAATAATCCGAAAGCAGCTAAAGGATTGAAAGCGAAGGCGTGCCGGGGGAACGATACAACGCAAAACCCTGTGAGCTATCAAAAAAATGCGCTTGCCGTGCGACAAGCAGTGCCAATTTAGCAATCCTGCGCAATGAAAGTCCAGCGAAATCTGGGGAGATGGTGGATCCTTTTTCAGCCTCGGGGTGCCAGGACCGGCGGACATGTACGTGCGTTCCGAGCGCCACGAGACCTTCCTAGCCGCCTCGACGCCTTCCCAGCACCGCGAGGCCCATTCGATAACGGACATTGAACCTATTCTGAAGACGCGACGCAGAATTTTTGAAAATGAGTCGCGCTTTCCCAGTTGCATGAGATAAAGACTCATGCACTCTGACAGTGCCGCACTTCCGTACACTCTGACGCTTTCGGCCACACATTGATTCAAGCAGGCAACGAAATTCGCTGAAATCCAGCGAAGGCATTGGGCCCGCGCATCCGAGGCATGGACATTGCGAACAACCAACAACAGTTAAGGTAATTTCCATTGTTGATAAGGGAGGAACGCGACAATGTTGTGGACAATCTTTGTGATTCTGTTGGTCCTGTGGTTGGTTGGGTTGGTATCAAGTTACACAATGGGTGGATTCATCCATTTGTTGCTGGTACTCGCCCTGGTCGTTCTGATAATTAACCTGGTTACCGGCCGGGAAACGGTGTAAGTGAAGAGTCGATATTCGTCACATTGTTTTTTCTTCTCTCACTCTCCCACAGGGAGAGGGCTGGGTGAGGGCTTACGAAGCGTCGGCTCCGATTGATATTTTTCTCTTTGAATGCACTCGCCAATCATGTAGCGCAAATAAGAAAATAGATTGTACTTAGCTCAAACCCCTCAGCCCCGGCCCTTCTCCCAAAGGGAGAAGGGAGACAAACCCTCCGATTCTTCTCCCAAAAGGGAGAAGGGAAACAAACCCTCATCCGATTCGTCCCCAGGGAGAAGCGAGAGAAACTCATCGCTTCTTCAGCGCGTGGGGAAAAGCGTCGGCGATCGCGTTTAATTCGAGGTCGTGTTCCAGCAGTGCTTTTAGACCCGCAAGCACCCAGGTGAATCCACCCTTCGAATCAAGCGCATCTTTTACCACCTTGTCTCCATCTCCCTGGAATCCTGAATTTGTAATCGTGACGTAGGTGGTGTCGTTCTCGAAAGGAGTGAAGACCCACTCGACCGTCGTCATCGAACCATAGTTTCCCCACTCGAGCAATATTCTTTTGTTTGGTTCTACCGCTTTGACATCTACCTCGATGGACATTCCATACATCTCCCACGTCCAGACGATGTGCTTGCCCGTCTCCAGACGTCCGGTACTCTTGGTGAACCAAAACCTGCTGGTAGTTTCCGGATCGACAAAGGCTGCGAAAACCTCCGCCACCGGCTTGCGGATCAGCATCTCGGCTTTGGCAATGGGCGCTTGTGTCAGTTGAAGGTTTGCCATGGTTCGGATCCTTTCGTTTCGGCTTTTGTGAGTGGTTAGCACAGCATGCACGCTGAAAGCGTGCAATTCATATATTTTCCGGCAGAACTTTGAGCGCGATTTTGCGGCGCAAACGAGAATCCTTCGCCAGAAACACTTCGCCCATCCCACCCTCGCCGATTTTTCTGACGATACGGTAGTGAGAAATATTTGAGTTGTTTGACAACGACTCAAGCATAGAATTCTGTTCTCACGGCTTCACGGCTCAAGCCCCATCCGGCGCCCGCGTTCTGAAACCGCGAGACGGCGATTTGTTCGATTTGTTTGGTCTTTATCTTGTGCGGTTTCATTCTGCAGGATTTGTGTCGGCAGGCATCGCTTACGCGTGCGGCGGGAAGGATTAAAGTACTTGAGGATTCGGCGTGGGAAGATTTGAAGGAGCCTGCTATCATCACGGCAAAACTTCAGCCTCTCATCCATGTATGTCTGATGGCTTTGGGGCAGTATTTTATCAGCGTGATAGATTATCATAGTAAACCTCAAAGCACGTGCATCTTGTTATATTGTTCTCGTTTGCGCTTCAGGGCCATGAGGCTGCCTCTAAACTGCAACGGGATTAGGTGATCTTCTTCATCCTCACACCTTACTGCTATTAAATCCTTTACTCGTTCATTGCATGGCTGCGGGCGTGGACAACGTGCCAGTGACAAAACGCGTCGCATTACTGCCGGCGGTTTCGCCTTTCAGCTTAGAATTCCCGACACGGAATTCCCGTCATGCCGTTTCGGTAGGTTCCCCAACTTTCAACCAATTTAACCAAAGAAAGGAAAGGACTGATGGATGTTACGAAACAATATGACGACGCGGAGCGCCTCTTTCTTAAGAACCAGGCGCAAGAGCTGAGGAACAACAACCAGCCATGCGAACTTCACACGCGGACGCAGGGGTCACTCTATCGGGGCCGCGTATTGCAGGCGGACGACGGTGGAATCGTGTTCCAACAGGAAGACGGCCGGCGCATCGCCGTGCCCATCTCGTTAGTGGAGAAGTTTGTCGGCATCCCGATTTCCTGGAGCCAGAAGACCGGCGATCTGGCGCGCAGTGCCGCCGCTGGTAGCGGCACTCCTTACTAAAACGCCGCCTTAAGCTCGGAACAAAATAGCGCGAGGCTGTTCTCCCCCAGCCTCGCTCTTTGCTGCTTGCTTCTGTAGACACTTTCAGACCGGATGGTGTCGCACCCTATGTCAAAACACCGACTGCCCCGGTCTTCCGCTGTAAGAGCAATTCTCGTCAGCGTTCTAACCGTCGAGCAAATTGCTCTCTCGGTCCGAGATGAGTAAGCGCGCTCCCAATTCTCTTATGTTTCAGAAGCAATTGTGATCGGAATTTGGATCATTATGATCAATGCTCCCGCGTGAAGCTCTTTAGACTCATCTCTCGGTTGTATACTTAGCGGTCCACCCCGAAACAATGTCGCTCCCTCTGGGAAATCCAGGGGCCGAGGTGCGTGAAAGGAGACATTATGAGTCAACGCTTGAATTACTATGAGCAATCCCCAGAGTTGGCACAAAAGCTCTTTGAGTTTGGTCAAACCGTGAAGAACAGTTCGCTGGGAAACACGCTACTGGACCTTGTAAACATAAGGCCCTCTCAGCGGCAGCCGATCTCTTATTCGCATTTTTTCAGGAGCTCGGACACAGCTTGACTCTGGCACGCTTGGAGCCGCCTGCTTCATTGTGATTGCAATCGTCCCACCCCTGCTCGTCATGCATGCTCTAATCTTTCGGTTTCTCGCCGTCAAGAACGTTCGCACAGGGACCTAAGACTGGTTGGTGTCAGGACTAGAGCATTCTCGCATTCACCCGCGGTATCAGCCTGAAATCTTCGTCGGGGTAAGCCAAGATTCTTAAGAGTCGATTTTTTGAGAAATCGTGATCGTTTTTCACTTCAATGTGTGTGCGAAAGTGTCTGCTGCAGAAAACGGGCGACGCCAATATTAACTGGGTCGCCCGTAACTCGCTGAATTACAATTAACGCCGAAAAATATTGGTGCCCGCTAGTAGATTCGAACTACTGACCCCTCGCGTGTGAAGCGAGTGCTCTACCACTGAGCCAAGCGGGCGTAAGTCCTTTAGAATCAACGAATTATACGGGCAGTTGGCCCTCAGATTTAACTGCTAATCTCACCGCGAACGTCGGCATATTATACGATCGTGCCCGCTTGCGCTAGCGGTAGGGGCACTCGTTTGGTTTCAGCTTCCCAAGTTGGTAATACGAGTTCGATTCCCGTCGCCCGCCCCATTTCCTTAGCAAATTCACATACTCAATTTTCAAGAGTTAAAGAAACTTTAGAAACGGACACGCACACGTTCCGCAAACTCTCTCTATGTAACTGTCAGCCTGTAGGGATAACACTCGCAACGGATTTTAAGTCCTGTCAAAGGCATCTTACCTGATCTCACGAAATGAGATGAACCAATATTTACCGCACTTGCAGCCGTCAAAGTCGCGCTTCGTCCGGTTAGGTCTCGCGACAAAATGTCGTCATCTTAGCGTCATCGCGGCAGCTCAATATCAGAACGATCCGCTAACGAAAGTCTCGTCGTAAGGTTTTGCAACTGTCAGCGACCAATGTAGGTGCTGTGAGCTTAAGGCACGTGTAGTAACGGCTGATCGCTTGTACGGTCGGCTGTTATATGGAGTAAAGAGATCAACAACAATAAGGAGCAACAGAAATGAAATCAGTAATCAATCGCGTAATCGTTAGCATCGCGCTCGTGGCCTTGGTTGGCGCGACAGCGCTGGCCAAGACCAACATGCGTACCGTTTCTATTTCGTCGGACATCAAAGTCAACGGCACTATCGTTAAGAAGGGCGAGTACGGCGTCAGGTTTGATGAAAAGAGCGGCGAGCTTTCATTCGAAAAAGACGGAAAGGTGGTCGCGAAAACGACGGCCAGGTTAGAGAACCGCAATCGCAAGGCGGCCAATACCGAAGTCCAGACGATCCTCGAAGGCATGGACCAACGCTTAGTCGGAATCGCCTTTAGCGGCAGCGTCCAGAACATTGTCGTGAGTTCGACTGCGATGCAGGCTGGCGGAAACTAAGCAGGAGCGCCAGCGCAATAGTGATTCTTGCACCTCGGTCTCGTTTGAGTTCGAGGTGCATTTCGCTTTCAGACCTCAGCGCCACAAGTAAACGACGACCACACCAACCAAAACTCCGATGATGGTGAAAGCCAGTACCAAACTGCGCCACACAAAGCGCTCGATCATTCTCTCCGCCTCAAGATTCATTGCGCATCCAGGGCAGCCGCGCGCAGTGTTTTCCAGCAGATGACCGCAATCACGACACGCCCTTCTGCCTATCGATTGATCTGTCTTCATTTCTTGAGAAACCACGTTCTGATTTACTGCCAAGCCTAACCTGAACTAATCTAGTGCGCGACCTGGTATGAGCGCGCCCCAACCTAATCTCGATAAGTTAACTGCCGACCCTGGCAGATGGCTGGACGATCACGGCGACTATCTTTTCAAGTACGCGAGCTTCCGACTTCGTGACGATACCGCTGCCGAAGACGCCGTGCAAGAGACGTTTCTCGCGGCGCTGAAGGCTTACGAGAAATTTGAAGGGCGGGGATCGGAGCGAACCTGGCTGGTTGGCATACTCAAACACAAAATAATCGATCATTTTCGGAAGATTGAGCGCGAAGCTCCCATCGGCGAAGGATTCGATGAAGGTCCCGAACATGCTGAGTTCTTCGAAAGAACTGATGAGTGGGTAGGGCATTGGAACGCCGACCGCGCCCCGAGCGAATGGCATGCTACCCCGGCCGAGTTGATCGAGCGCAGCGACTTCTGGAAGGTCTTCAGCAACTGTCTCTCGCCGCTACCACAGCGCACCGCCAGCGCCTTTACTTTGCGTGAAGTGGACGGTTTGAAGAGCGAAGAAATTTGCGAGATTCTTAGCATTAGCGTAAACAATCTGTGGGTAATGCTTCATCGAGCGCGTTTGCACCTACGAAACTGTCTCGAAATAAACTGGTTCAAGCAGCCGGAAAGATGACATGGCCATAAAGGCGTACGACAAATTGAAGCATACGATCCGCTACTGGCTCTTGCGGAAGCTGCCCACCTGTCAGCAGACCGTCGAAAAGATCTCACAATCGATGGAGCGGAAGCTGACGCTGCGCGAGCGAATCGACCTTAAGCTTCATTTATGGATCTGCGCCTGGTGCCAATGGTATCTGGAGCACTTGCAACTCATTCGTGATACTGCGCGTGCGAAAGGTGCTGAATCTCCCGATCTCGAATCAACGAGTCCCTCACTTTCTGCTGAAGCCCGCGAACGGATCAGACGCAAACTCGCCGGCGAGAGCTAGTCCTAACTGTAAGGTTCTTCCCAACACTCCGACAAACTCATGGAGGGAGCAGTTTGTTTTGTTTGCTGCAATGAGTATCGAACGCAGCTCAGCGTTTTTCATTGCCATCTCCCTCTGGGAGAGCGTTGGGTGAGGGCTTAGCGCGCTAGACCCTCTCCCCTGACCCCTCTCCCAGTGGGAGAGGGGAAGAAGCATTATGAAGTCTGCAAATCACAATCATCAGCATGCGCCGAATCGCTTTGCGGTGATTCCGACCAGCGTGCGTTTGAATGCGGATCCGCAATACAGCGGCAAAGGTGTGACAATCGCGTTTCTTGATTCGGGTTTCTATCCGCATCCTGATCTCATCGAGCCAACTAATCGAATAATTGCCTATCATGATTTGACGAAAGAGCGCCTATCGCTCAATTCGCATGATCCATCTGAGTCATGGCAATGGCACGGCACGCAGACTTCAATCGCCGCAGCCGGTAACGGTCATTTGTGCGACGGAGTCTATCGAGGGCTCGCTTATGAATCTCAGCTGGTGCTGGTCAAAGTCAGCCAGAACGGCCGGATTACCGAAGAGAACATTGCACGTGGCATTAAGTGGGTAATCAAAAATCGCGAACGCTACAACATCCGCGTATTGAATATTTCATTAGGCGGCGACGAAGATGTTCCGTGCTCAATGAGCATTATCGATCAAGCTGCCGAAGAAGCGATCAAGAACGGAATCGTGGTCGTGGTTGCGGCAGGAAACTCAAGCGATGGCCATTCAATTCCACCTGCCAATTCGCCTTCAGTAATCACAGTTGGCGGATACCATGACAACAATCAATTGAATGGGAGCGGACTGGATCTCTATCACTCGAACTTTGGCGCGACAGCTGATGGAACAATTAAGCCGGAAATTGTCGCGCCGGCGATGTGGGTGGCCGCGCCGATTCTTCCCGGCACACGCCTTTACGATCGAGCGGAAGCGTTGTCACATTTGGCAGCGGCACCCGACTATCAATTGCCAAGTATGGCTCGCGAATTCGAAGAGAAGGCTGAGCTACCCGAAAATCTCCGTTTCGCCGACCCGGCCGAAATTCGCAGTTTTGTTGAGGGTTCTTTGAATCAGGAGAAAATTGTCGCGTCACACTATCAGCATGTCGATGGAACCTCGTTCGCCGCGCCGATTGTTTCATCGATCGTCGCCCAGATGATCGAAGCGAACCCGAAGCTGACGCCCGAAGCAGTCAAGAACATTCTGATTTCGACCGCTGATCGAATCTCGAACGCGCCCGCGATTCGCCAGGGTTTTGGTGTCGTAAACGCAAGACGCGCAGTTGAACTGGCAAAGAACGAGCATCATGCCCTGAATACTGTTGGTTGTAGTCTGCCACGAATCGAGGACGGTCACCTGATCTTCGTCTATCACGACGACGCAGCGAAAAGCGTGGCGCTCGCCGGTGATTTCAATGGCTGGAATCAGGCTGTCCATCCGCTGAAGAAAGACGGTTCGGGTCTCTGGCTTGTAGAACTGAAAACATCTGCCTCGGGTCGTTATCAATACAAATTCATCGTAGACAACAAACGCTGGACCGAAGATCCGAGCAATGGAATGAAGGTGTCGGATGGCTATGGCGGCTTAAACTCCTTGCTAGTAATTGAATGAGAAAAAGAAGCTCCATGCTTAAGAAAGCCATCCATTGAAACCATACAACACTATCAGAAGACGCCTTCGCCGATCGCTGCTTCGTACCTTGCAGCCCTGCAGAAGGATTGTTCCGTTGATGTCAGAGTCTCTGGAGCGACGGCTCGCAATCCGTGAGTGTCTGGGACTGCGTTTGCACTTATTCGTTTGCGCGTGGTGCGCGCGTTATCTCAAGCAAATCAAATCTCTCCGCTTCATTCTCCGTGGACAGAGTTCGCAGCTTTCGACCGAGTTGGTCCCATCGCTCGCTGATGACAGCCGCGAAAGGATTTCGAGAGCTCTCCACTCGGGCTCACTTGAACACTAACAATCTTCACTAGTTATGTAAGGAATGACCGAGTCCTCCGACTATTAGCATGAACATGGAGTTGTTCACGAGGAGCTGGGAAAAATTATGCGACGCAGGTTACGAATCAGAAAGAGACTTCAGCGCAACCGATTGAACGCGCGGAAGGCATTTGCCAAGCAGGGTCGGCGCGCAAGCAAAACAGACAACTACAACATCTGTCTGGTCAGCGCCGTTTAACCGATCCTTTTCCAGGCTAAGAGAGCGTCGCCGCAAAACCAATAATCAGTAAAGGAATCGCGCGAGCTGCGCGACGAAGCAGATGGAACTGTCGATTTCTGACAATACAAGTGTGTTCGATAGCCTGCGGCGGCGAATGATGATGCCGGAACCCTGGAGAGTTATCGAGCCGCTGCCAACCGCGAATCAGTGGAGCGATCGGATGATCGAAGCGCTAAGACAACATTGGCCTGAATACCTAATGGAAGGGGCGGAGCTGGGACTGTTCATGATCTCAGCTTGTGCCTTCACTGTGCTGCTCTATCACCCCGCATCAGCGGTCGCTCAAAACATTCATAGTGAGACATTCCGGCGGCTGCTTATGGGCACCGCGATGGGTTCGACGGCGGTCGCCATCATCTTTTCGCCGCTCGGCAAACAATCGGGCGGGCACTTCAATCCGTCAGTGACTCTGACATTTTTCCGGCTCGGCAAAATCGAAGCCTGGGACGCAGCCTTCTACGCCCTATTTCAATTTGTGGGGGCAGTAGCTGGAGTGCTCATCGCCTCGTTAGTGCTCGGCAAACTGGTCTCGCACATGTCGGTGAACTATGCGGCGACGGTTCCAGGACCTGCTGGTGTGATGGCCGCTTTCGTCGCGGAACTCGCGATTACCTTCATCCTGATGACCGTGATCCTGAATGTTTCGAATACAAAGCGCCTCAGCCGCTGGACCGGGTTGTTCGCGGGGGCGTTGGTCGCAACTTACATCACGATCGAAGCGCCGATTTCAGGCATGAGCATGAACCCGGCGCGCACCCTCGGATCGGCGTTTGGCGCGCATGTTTGGACTGCGCTCTGGATCTATTTCACCGCGCCGCCGATGGGAATGCTTCTGGCGGCCGAGGTTTATCGACGGATTAAGGCGGGTCGCGCAGTCGCTTGCGCGAAGCTGCACCACCACAACAACCAGCGCTGCATCTTCAGGTGCAACTTTGAAGCTAACTGACAGCGGTTAGCCATAGAAAAGCGGAGACGATGAGGGGAAACGGACAATGCGAAGCAACACACAAAAAAGGACGTGGTCGTCAATTGTCGCGATGTCACCTCGGTCTCCGGTTCTCTGTGGCTAATCATCAACAACTTTCTTAGAAGGAGAACTTAAGTCATGAAACATCGAAAGCTTGTAATCGGTTTGGCACTCTTGCTCGTAGGCTACCTGGCCCAGTTCACGGTCGCGGTCGCCACCCGCAAGGCGGGTCCAACCAAATTCACAGTTAAGGTTGAAAACATTTCCAACCCGGAAGGCATGACGGCTTCGAACGGGGTCAAGTTTCCGTTCGCGTTGTCGCCGGGCATGTTTGTGCTAAGCACAAAGAACGCGCCGCTATTTACAGAGGGAAAGGCCGCGCGCGCCAACGGTCTGGAAATGCAGGCCGAAGACGGTGACCCATCCGGGTTAGTCAAATCACTCGAGACGATGCATCACGCTTCGAATCTGCACGGCGTGTTCAATACGCCGGTGGGCGCTATGGGTGCTGGCCCGATTCGTCCTGGTGACAGCTATGAATACAGCTTCACGGCAATGCCGGGCATGAAACTCTTCAGCACGATGATGTTCGGCCAATCGAATGATTGGTTCTATTCGCCGGACGCTAACGGCATTGCGCTGTTCGACGCGAAGGGCAATCCCGTCAGCGGCGACGTTACGGAGAAGTTCATCTTGTGGAATGCCGGGACGGAAGTGGACGAAGAGATCGGCATCGGCCCCAACCAGGGACCGAGGCAAAAAGGACCGAACACCGGCGCCGACGAACATGGCGTGGTAAGTCGTGTGAAGGACGCGCGTTGGACTGGTAAGAACGCAGAGTTCTTTCGCGTCACGATCACCGCTGAACCGGGTATGTGATTTTTACTGGGAGCGCGGGTTCCGCTCGCCGTCAGCCCGGAATCGATCTGGGCGGTGATCGCAGGCAAGAAGTGCGCGCTCCGGTAAGAATCAAGCGAAAACGTTCGCAAGGAGAGACTTATGAAACCGACTCTTAAGATCGCCGCGATAGTTTTGGCGCTTACTAATTTGATTTCTCTCTCGCAAGCGCAAACGATCGAGAAGAAATCGCTGACAATTGACGGTGCTAAGAAAGTCATCGCCGGTGCGGTTGCTTACGCGAAGAAGAACAATGCGCCCGGCGGAGTAATAGCCGTCGTCGACGAAGG
>WNGL01015589.1_pt1 | contig 18208 bp, 12 predicted proteins | sample 5400591 | NCBI WGS metagenome assembly WNGL01 (sample SAMN13153377, study PRJNA577476) | soil metagenome | isolation source: 80 cm soil or saprolite under Garry oak tree replicate 1 | place: USA:California | collected 2016-06-15 | reverse complement strand
CGTGACGCGATCCTTGAAGAAGCAGCGCGCGGCGGGCCCGCCGTAATATCCCGGACGCGAATAGGTCCAGGCCCGGCAGCGCCCGTCGGTACGGCAGACCGCGTCACAGGTCCTGCCCATGGCATCGCTCGGGACCTCGATGTTGCGGTAGTCGCCGCCAACGCGGTCGATCGAGAATTCGATCGCCGGATTGCGCGGTTCCGTGACACCGGCGCCTTTCACCCCCGACACGCAGCACGGATTGGGCCGCCACGGCGCCACCTGGCTTTTGAGCCAGCAGATCGCATTGGGAACACCGCCGGTCGGATAGGAGAAGCTCCAGGCCCGGCAGCGGGGATCGCGCTCGCAGCGCGATGCGCAAGCGGCCGGGTCGCCGGATCTCACCGCGAAATTCGCGTAATCGCCGCCGGGGCGATCGAAGCTGACTTGCGCGCTCGCGGGAGCGGCCAGCGCGAGCAGCAACACCAATGCGCCGCCGAGCCGTCGCGGGCCGCGCGCGAGAAGCCCGCTTGATCCTGCGTGCGACCCGAGGGCGGTCGAGCGAATCGGGTCGCGCCGCTTTCGGCCGCGAACGGCAAGCGCGATCGAGAACTCCATGATGGCCCGCGCGACTTCGGTTGAATGCAGGCTCGTGCCTCGTGGCTGTCATGCTAAAGGACGCGGTCAGCCAAAGCGATACCGCGGCCCGGACCGAGATGCGAGCGTGTCGCAACGGTCTATTGCCCGCCGCGCATGATGGAACGCGCCGATGCATGCCCAGCCCGCCGATTTCGGCTTTCTGTCGCTCGCAGTCGTGCTGCTGGCCACCGCGGTCATCAGCGTGGCGATCGCGCGCAGAATCCGGCTTTCCGCCATCGTGGCATACTTGGCCGCCGGCGTGCTGATCGGTCCGTGGGGCGTCGGCTTCTTCCGCGCGCCGGACACCATTCTGGCGGTCGCCGAGCTGGGCGTCGTGCTGCTGTTGTTCCTGATCGGGCTGGAGCTGGATTTTTCCCGGCTGTTCGCCATGCGGCGCGACATTTTCGGTCTGGGTGCCGCGCAGCTTGCCCTCACTACGGCGGCCATCGCGGCGCTGGCGCTCGCGGCCGGTCTTGGCTGGCGCGGCGCCATCATCGCGGGGATCGCGCTGGCGCTCTCGGCCACCGCAATCGCACTGCGGATCCTCGATGAGCGCGGGCATCTGCAGCAGACCTACGGCCAGCGCGCGTTCGCGATTCTGCTGTTCCAGGACATGTCGGTGGTGCCGCTGCTCGCGCTGCTGCCGCTGCTGGCGCCGGGCGGCGCCAGCAGCGGCGGCGATTGGGGCGCCGATCTCCTTTCGGTCGGCCGCGTCGCCGCGGCGACCGCGGCTCTCGTCCTGGCCGGCCGCTATCTGCTCAATCCGGCATTTCGGCTGCTGGCGGAGACCGGCGCGCGCGAGGTGATGACCGCGGCGGCGCTCCTGGTCGTGCTCGGCGCCGCGCTGCTGATGCAGGCGGTCGGCATGTCGATGGCACTGGGCGCCTTTCTGGCCGGCGTGCTGCTCGCCGGCTCCAACTATCGCCATGAGCTCGAAGCCGACGTCGAGCCGTTCCGCGGGCTGCTGCTCGCGCTGTTCTTCATGGGCATCGGCATGACCATCGATCTCTCGGTCGTGCGCGCGAAGCTGTGGCTGATCCTTGCCGCCGCCGTCGTGCTGACCGCGGTCAAGGCGGCGATCGTCTTTTTGCTGTTCCGCGCGACCTGTTCGCGCCGTGACGCGCTGCGGGCCGGCTCGGTGCTCACCGGCACCGGCGAGTTCGCCTTCGTGCTGCTGCCGCTCGGGGTCTCGCTCGGCATGCTGAGCGGTCCGGACGGCAGCCTGGTCACGGCGATCGCCGCCATGACCATGCTGATCGGCCCGCCGTTCGCGGAGCTGACCGAGGCGGCGCTGCGGCATCTGAAAGCGCCGATGGAGCGCGCGCCGGACAATTTCGACGGGATCACCGGCTCCGTGCTGGTGATCGGCTTCGGACGCTTCGGCCAGATCGTGTCGCAATGCCTGCTCGCCGAGGGCATCGACGTCACCGCGATCGACAATGACGCGCAGATGATCCAGAGCGCCGGCCGCTTCGGGTTCAAGGTCTATTACGGCGACGGCACGCGGCTCGATGTGCTGCGCGCGGCGGGCGCCGGAAATGTGCGGCTGATCGCGGTCTGCATCGACGATGCGAAAGCCGCGACCCGCATCCTCGAGCTCGCGCGCGCGGAGTTCCCGGGCACCAAGCTCTACGTGCGCTCCTACGATCGCGCCCACACGCTGGAGCTGATCGCCCAGGGCGTCGATTTCGAGCTGCGCGAAACCTATGAATCCGCGCTGGTGTTCGGGCGCGAGGCGCTCACCGCGCTCGGCCTCGATCCCGAGCGCGCCCGCACGGTCGAGGAGCACGTGCGCGCCCGCGATCTGGCCCGGCTCGCCTTGCAGGAGGCCGGCGGGCTGTTGGCGGGCGCCGAAATGCTGACCCAGCGGGCTCCGCGGCCGGAGCCGCTGAGCGCCCCGCAGCGGGAAGCCACCCCGCTCAATCCGGAGGCGGACGATATCATCCACCACGAGACGGAGTTCTCGGGATGACAGGGGACAGAAGTCAGAAATCAGTAATCAGAAATCGGTTGCTCTGAATTCTGACTTCCGACCCCTGGCAAAAAAAGCGCCCGCCGGCGGGCCGGCGGGCGCAACATCCGGACTTCGGAGGGGACGCGGAAGTCCGGGAGGGCCGAGGGGAGGATCGGCCGGGGAAATCTTTCACGCAGCCCGGCGAGGCGCCCGCCCGGGCGAGTGGATGGCACGCGCATCCCAGCGGCCGGGCGCCGGCACGATCGAGGGCACGGAACTCGCGCGATTCTTGCCCGCTCCGCGCTGCCCCACGCGGCCGATCAGCGCCGCGCCCGGATCTCGCCAAAGCGGCTCGGAGAGCGCGAAGCGAAGATCGCTCCGTGTAAGCCCGATGTCCTTGAGCATGCGATCGTCGAGGCCGGCGAGAAACTCGAGGTCGCGGCGGTGCCGGAGGATTTTCGCCGCATGCGCAACGCGCTCCACCAAAACCGCGCCGAGGGCGCGAATCGCCTCTAACACCGAGAGCGTGCTGTACCGAACAATCTCGTGACGCGGCGTCATGGCAGCCTCCGTTGTTCACAGGCGCAAAGTGACCCTCGGTTTCCCGAGGAGCCACCCGAAATACCCGCCCGATTTCGGAACAACCGCAATGTGCGTCACCGCTATTGATAAGTAAAACGAATGTTATTAATCTGAAGTATCATTACCGGTGATAGATCGAGGCTTCCGATGAACTCGCTGCTCGACGTCGATCAGCTGCGCACCTTCCTTGCCATCGTGGAAACCGGCAGCTTCACCCGGGCCGCCGAGATCGTGCACAAGACCCAATCCGCCGTCTCGATGCAGATGAAGCGGCTCGAGGAACGGTTGGAGCGGCCGATCTTCGCCCGGGACGGGCGCGCCTCGAAGCTGACCGAGGACGGCGACCGGCTGCTCGATTACGCGCGGCGGATCGTCAAGCTCAACGTCGAGGCGCTGGCCGCATTCTCGGATTTCGCGCTGACCGGCCGGGTCCGGCTCGGCGTTCCGGACGATTATGCCGACCGCTATCTGCCGGAGATCATGGCGCGATTCTCACGCGCCTATCCAGGCGTCGAGCTCTCGGTGATCTGCGAGCCGAGTCTTGAGCTCGTCGAGCGCATCGCGGAGAACGAGCTCGATCTGGCGATCATCACCGACTGCGAGTCGAGCCGACCGGTCGAGAGTTTCCGCCGCGAGCGCCTGCTCTGGGTCAGCTCCAACCGCCACACGACGCATCGCGAGGAACCGCTGCCGCTCGCGCTCGGACGCCCGGCCTGCAAATGGCGGCAGGCGGCGATCGAATGCCTCGAGCGCATGGGCCGGCCCTACCGCGTGCTGTACTCGAGTTGGAACGCCGGCGCGGTCGCGGCCGCCGTGCTCGCCGGGCTCGCGGTCTCGGTATTTCCGGAATCCGGCCTGCGGCCGGGCATGCGCGTGCTCGGCACGTCCGACGGTTTTGCGGAATTGCCCTCCTGCCGGGTCGGATTGCTGCGCAATCCGCACCAGCAATCGGCGCTCGCCGAGGCGCTTGCCGAACACATCATCTCCTCGCTCGACAATTTATCCGCAGCGGCCGACGCGGCGGAGTAGGCAGGGCTCAGAAATCAGCAATCAGAAAGGCGCAACCCTCGACTCTCTCCACTTTCTCTCGTTACCAGGACGTAACTCACACAAGAGCACCGACAGCAGCCCGCGAATGTCCGCCTCCGGGCTGAAACCGGACGGCCTTCCCCTGTCCCGGAAGGTCGCAGAAGTGCCAACAGCGGTCATGAAGGGCACGCAACACCCGGCAGATTTTCGATCGCCCTGAGGCTTTCCGCTACCGCATCTGAGAGGGCTCCACGGCCAACCGGAGTTGGTCACCCCCGTGAATAGGGCTTTAAGAGCACGCATCCCTTCGATGCGCGCTCGCAGCCCTAGCCGGGACACCACCCCGTCAGAAGCGGCTATCGAACCAGAGTGGGCGCTTGAGGCTTTACATCAAGTGGGATATTCAGTGAACTAACTTCTTCACGCAATTTGAGGCGGATCATGACCGATGTAACTGGCCCCCTGCACGGCGTCAAAGTTCTGGATTTAACCAGAATTTTGGCGGGTCCCTACTGTACGCAAATACTAGGCGACCTTGGTGCAGACGTAATAAAAATTGAGCACCCCCGGAAGGGCGATGACACACGTCAGTTTGCGCCCCCATTTTTAAAAGATGAAAGAGGTAGGGAAACGTCTGAAAGCGTTTATTTCTTAGCGGCAAACCGTAACAAGAAGTCAGTGGGAATCGATTTTACGACACCGGCTGGCCAAACATTGGTTCGACGCTTGATCGCAAAGTCAGATGTTGTGGTCGAAAATTTTAAGACCGGTTCTTTAAAGCGATATGGCTTGTCGTATAATGATGTCAAAGACGACAATCCAAGCTTAGTTTATTGTTCCATTACGGGTTTCGGCCAGACCGGACCTTATGCCGGTCGGCCAGGTTACGATTTCTTGATTCAAGGGATGGGCGGGGTCATGAGTGTTACGGGCGAACGCGACGGAAGGCCACAAAGAGTTGGCGTATCGATCGCCGATTTAATGGCAGGAATGTATGCGGCGGTCGCCATAAATGCGGCGATATATGACGCAAAAATTTCAGGCGTTGGCCAATTTATTGACATTGGAATGTTGGACACTCATGTCGCTTGGCTCGCCAATGTAGGAATGAACTATTTACACGCAGGGGAACTGGGTCGTCTAGGCAATGATCATCCAAATATTGTTCCATACCGCCCATTCAAAACCTCTGATGGAGAGATCATTATCGTGGTAGCAAATGATGACCAGTTTAAACGTTTTTGCGAAATTGCCGAATGTAGTGGACTAGCCAACGACTCAAGGTTTCGAACGAACCAGATGCGGGTCCAAAAGCGTGAGGAGCTCTCCAGGATTATTGATCCAATCGTCGCTGCGCGTCCTTCGGCGTTTTGGTTGAGGCAACTCGAGGCCAACAACATAGGATGTGGTCCAATAAACAATCTCGAGCGAGTGTTCAATGATCCGCAAGTGATCGCACGTAAAATGGTTCATAAAATGAAACATTCGGCAATGGGTGAAACGACCGTGCGTCTACTGGCCAGCCCTATAAGGTTATCCAAAACGCCAGTTACCTACCGCCATGCGCCGCCACTTTTGGGGCAGCACACTGCGGAGATCTTGTCTGACATGCTCGGGCTAGATGATTCAGAAATAGAGGAACTATGCGATCTCGGTGTGCTTAACTGATGTTGGGTTTGCTCGGTGGCCCACTGACCTGTGTAGAACTCGGATCGTGTGCGGCTTAGCGTGGAACTCATCGACACCTCCCCCTCTTCCGGCTGGATTGACGCAACAGGCCAACTAGAGCAAGGCGGGAGGAGAGCAGCCGTGGGGCAGAAATTGACAAACTTGCGAACGATGCAGGTCTGCTGTGGGGTCATTCGCGTCGGTTCCGGCAGTCTGCAGCATGTCCGGTTCGCAGGTAATTTCGGAAATTAGCTGGGTGTCGATTGCGTTGTCGTGAGCGTGATTCAAGTTCCACAACCGGAACCCCGAAATTTGCGCTATCAAGCTGACACGGGCCGTTGCTCCCGCACGACCGGCGGCGAGCAGCCTCGGCGTCGTTATTGTTTACTGACCCCCGCCTCCTGTTCCTCGAACGCCGGCTCGACCGAGCCGTGCCAGGGACCGTCATAATTTTGCAGCAGCTCCTCGGCGGGGGTCACGCCGCGCTCGACGAAGGATCGGATCGGCTCGAGATAGCGGGTCTCGTCGCTGCCCTCGGCATTGCGCCGGTTGCGGCGCTCGAGCCCCGCGCGGGCAAGCGCGAGACATTCCCGCGCGAGATCGAGCGGGGTTCGGCCGCCGATCGTGGCCTTGAAGCCGAGCCGCGGCACATCCTCGCGCAGCTGCTGGCGCTGTTCGGCCGACCAGTGCTTGACCAGATCCCACGCGGCATCGAGCGAGCGATCGTCGTACAGCAATCCGACCCAGAATGCCGGCAGCGCCGGCAGCCGGTGCCACGGCCCGCTGTCGGCGCCGCGCATCTCCAGATAGCGCTTGAGCCGTACCTCCGGAAAAATGCTGCTCAAATGGTTCGCCCAGTCCGAAAGCGTGGCGCGCTCGCCCGGCAGCGCCGGCAGCTTGCCGGCGAGCAGATCGCGGAACGATTGACCGGCGGCGTCGATATAGCGATCGCCGCGCTTGACGAAATACATCGGCACGTCGAGCGCATAATCGACCCAGCGCTCGAACCCCATGCCGGGCTCGAAGGCCCAGGGCAGCATGCCGGTGCGGTCCTTATCGGTGTCGAGCCAGATCTGCGAGCGGAACGAGAGAAAGCCGTTGGGCTTGCCCTCGGTGAACGGCGAGTTGGCGAACATCGCGGTCGCGATCGGCTGCAGCGCGAGCCCGACGCGCAGCTTCTTCACCATGTCGGCTTCGGAAGAGAAATCGAGGTTCGCCTGCACCGTTGAGGTGCGGTACATCATGTCGAGGCCGTGACCGCCGACTTTGGGCATGTAGGCGGTCATGATGCGATAGCGGCCCTTGGGCATGACCGGCATCTCGGCGCGCGACCATTTCGGCGTCATGCCCATTCCCAGAAAGGAGATGCCGAGCGGCTGTGCCACTTCGCGCAGCTGCGCCAGATGCGCCATGAGCTCGGTCGAGGTCTCGTGCACGGTCTCGACCGCGGCGCCCGACAGTTCGAACTGCCCGCCGGGCTCCAGCGTGATCGCGCCGCCTCCGGTGACGTCGAAAAGGCCGATGATTTTTCCGGTTTCGACGATCGGTTCCCAGCCGAGCAACATCTGCATGCCCTCTAGCAAGGCGCGGATGCTGCGCGCGCCGTCATAGGGAACGGGCGCATGCCGATCCTTGGGCGCATGCCGATCCTTGGTGAAGGCGAATTTCTCGTGCTCGGTGCCAACCCGGAAGCCCGCCTTCGGCTTGACGCCTTGTTCGAGCCAGCGGACGAGATCGTCGCGCCTCTCGACCGGCGTCATGTCGACCTGATCGCGCGCCATTAGGGGCATTCCGCGGCAAGAAGGGCCGCGACCTTACACGCGAGCCGGGAAAAGCGGAAGACACTGGGCGGAGGGCAGATCATCTGCGTGATCACATTGGAGTGCAAGGGCATTTTGCGATCATCTACAGTGTACCCACATTTGAGCCAACGCAGACGAGCCCGCGTTCGGTGCTCGTTTGATCGGCATCTCGAGCGGTCCGCGCTTCAGCTCGCTGCGAGGGCTCCAACAGGAATTCGGCGTCAAAGAGCGTGCTGCTCCACAACTTGACAAACCGTCGCCTGCGAAGATCCACCAGAGTTCTCCCGGAGAGGCCCCAAACTACCCAATTTGGCCCCGTGGACATCGGTCGTGAGCCCGAAGGACCCGGTCTGGTTTTCCGCGGCCGTCTTGAGACGGCAGTTCCCGGGGCGAATCCCTCGAACTGCCCCAACTTGATCCCGTAGCCCGCACGCCATGATTTTCTGCCATATTCCGGATTTGACGATATGGGTGCGCGGCGAATCCGTCTCGTCGGGTGCACAAAGGTCCGACCGGCGTCGTTGAATGAATGCATGCGAGCCACATTGAAGACATCAAAGGCTGCTTGATAAAACCCCCACGCCGGTCACGGCGAGAACCGCACCAAGCCAGGCTTGCGGCGCTGGCCTCTTGCCGCTGACTAACCAAAGCAGGGGGAGGAGCAAGACCGGCGTCGTCGAGGCAAGGGTTGTGACGATCCCGGTCGGCCGCATCGAGAGCGCGAAGAGTACCAGGGTCATGCCGGCGCCCATTCCGAGTAGACCGCTCAAGGCAGCAATCGTCACGATCCGAGTGCTCGCGGGATTGTGGCCTCGGAACCCTGGAACACGCGACAGGACACCCAACCCGAGCAGCCCGGCCGCGCTTCGAACAACAGCGGCCGCTGCCGGATCGACACCCCCGGCCATGACGGGTCTCGCGATCAAGGCCGCCGCCGCAGCGCCCAAGCCGCCCAACAGGCCGAAGACGATACCCGTACTCAAGCGACCGTGCACCTCCTCCCAGAACCCCACACTTGCTGCATCGCGATAGGCGATCGCGATGCAGACACCCACGACAACCAACGCAATGCCGGAAAGTTTTGCAACCGACAAGGTCTCTCCCAGCACGACAAATCCAAACAAAGTAGCAAAGGGAGCATTCGTTGCATACAAGAGTGCCGTTCGCCGCGGCCCCAACCGAAACATGGCGGCATAAACGGCCGAATCGCCGATGACGATTCCAATCAGACTGGAGACTACGAGGGCAACGAGGTCCGGAAATGAGAATGTAGTCCAACTGCCGCGTACAGTCGCCAATACTGCGAGCGCGCCGAGGGCAGCACTGAGCCGCCAGCAATTGAAAACGATGGGGCCAAAATGGCGAATCGCCGATGGTGAAATGAGATTGCTAATCGCGACACACAGTGCCGCAGTCAATGCGGCCAAATCGAAAAGCAGCATGCCTTGCTCACAACTTCAACTGCTTGTCAGGCTCGGGACATCGGCTCTGATTGTCGCGGCGTTCTTGAACTGAAGAAGTCACGCGGACTTACTCCATCGATCGTGGGATAGCATATCATGTGTTAAGCGCAGGAGCGAGCAGCAACTCAGCCTGGGCTGCTGCTCGTCTCGACTTGGGTAAGATATTCGGCTTCAGCGATTCAGAGCCGCGCCAAGCTTGCGGCTTGAATCTGCACCACCTCCAGCATGTGGCCGCGTGCGATGCCGCCCTGAGCGTCGCCCTCGGCAAGCCCGACATGTCCGTGGTTGAATGCCTGAAGGATTTGCTGCGCCCCGACCGCGGGGTCGTAGGTGAAGTTGATCTCAATCGCGAGGCCCCGTCCTTCGTTCACGGCTCCGAATATGGCCGAGAATCCATACCAGGGTCGGACACTGCCGCGAGGCTGCTCGCTCAATGAAAGGCGGCGGATTCCGATATGGTAGGGCGGCCGCCGTCACCTTGAGGCGCGGGCCGCGCAGCGGCAGCATCGAGGGGCGACTGCATCAGACGGCCGCGCTCACGCCGCCGCGCGTTTGCTCCCGGGCGCGAAGCGGCGATAAAAACTCTCGCCCTTGCCGGCCATTTCGACGAGCAGCTTCGCCGGCTTGAACCGGGCGCCGTATTTCTTCTCCAGCGCCTTGCAGAGCTCGACGAATTTCTTGGCTCCCATCGTGTCGACCCACGACAACGGGCCACCCGTATAGGGAGCAAAACCGAAGCCCAGGATGGCGCCGACGTCGGCTTCGCGCACGTCGGTGAGCACGCCTTCCTCGAAACAGCGCGCCGTCTCCAGCGCCTGGATCGCCAGCAGCCGGTGCTTGAGCTCGGTGATGTCGATCGTGTCGGGATCGAGCTTCTCGGCCTGCAGATCGGCAAGGCCCGGCCACAATCGCTTGGGCCCCTTCTCCGGATAATCGTAAAAGCCCTTGCGGTTCTTGCGCCCGAACCGGCCGCGCTTCTCGACCATCGCTTCGAGCAATGCCTTCTGGCGTGGGTCGACGGCTTTCGGGCCGAGATCGGCCTCCGTCGCCTTGAGGATCTTCCAGGCGAGATCGACCGCAACCTCGTCGTTGAGCGACAGCGGACCGACCGGCATGCCGGCCATGCGGCCGACGTTCTCGATCATCGCCGCCGGCACGCCTTCGGCGAGCATCAGATGGCCTTCACGGATGTAGGTGCCGACCACGCGCGAGGTGAAGAACCCGCGCGAATCGTTGACCACGATCGGCGTCTTGCGGATCGCGCGCACGTAGTCGAGCGCCACCGCAAGCGCCTCCTCGCCGGTCTTCTTGCCCAAAATGATCTCGACCAGCATCATCTTCTCGACCGGCGAGAAGAAGTGAACGCCGATGAACTGCGCCGGCCGCTTGGATTCCTTGGCGAGCGAGGTGATCGGCAAGGTCGACGTATTGGACCCGAACACCACGCCGGCGCCGATCGCGGCCTCGGCCCGGGCGATGGTCTCGGCCTTGATGGCGCGGTCCTCGAACACCGCTTCGACCACGAGATCACAGCCGCCGAGCTCGCCGTAATCGGCGGTCGGCTTGATGCGGGAAAGCAGCGCGTCGCGATCCGCGGCGCTGACGCGGCCCTTGGCGACCTGGTCGCCGATCAGCTTCTCGGAATAGGCCTTGCCTTTTTCCGCGGTCTGCTGATCGCGATCGATCAGCACCACTTCGATTCCGGCCTGGGCGGTCACATAGGCGATGCCCGCGCCCATGAAACCGGCGCCGATGATGCCGACGCGGTCGAGCTTGGTTTTTCGCACATGCGCCGGCCGACGCGCGCCCTTGTTGAGCTCCTGCATGGACAGAAAGAGGGAACGGATCATCGCCGCGGCCTCGGGCGAGCGCAGGATCTTCGCGAAATAGCGCGACTCGACGCGCAGCGCCAAGTCCATGGGGAGCTGCAGGCCCTCGTAGACGCACTGCAGGACGGCGCGCGCCGCCGGATAGTTGTCGTGGGTCTCGCGCCGGTAGATGGCGTTCGCGGCCGGGAACGTCATCATCCCGGCCTTGGAGAACACCGGTCCGCCCGGCAGCCGGAAGCCCTCGACGTCCCACGGCGCCTTGGCCTTGCCGCCCGCCTTGACCCAGTCCTTGGCGGTCTTGATGAGATCCGCGGCGGGCACGATGGCGTCGACGAGCTTCATCGATTTGGCGCGGTCGAGCCGGATCTGATCTCCCTTGAGCAGAAGCTGCAGCGCGTCGGCGGGCGCCAGCATGCGAGCAAGGCGCTGCGTGCCGCCGCCGCCCGGGAACAGCCCGACCTTGATCTCGGGCAGCCCGACGCGGGTCTTGGGATTGTCCGCCGCGACCCGGTAATGACAGGCGAGGCAAAGCTCGAACCCGCCGCCGAGCGCGGTGCCGTTGATGGCGGCGGCCCACGGCTTGCCGCAGGTTTCGAGCCGCCGGAACAAGAGCGAGAGGTTGCGGACCTGCTCGAACAGCCGCGCGGTCGCCGCCGCCTCGCCGTCGCGCTTGGCGATCTCGCTGAAAACCTGGTTCAGCGATTCCAAGAAGCTCAGATCGGCGCCGGCGCTGAAGCTGTCCTTGCCCGAGGTGACGACCGCGCCTTTGATGCCGGCATCGCTCTTGACCCGCTCGATGATGGCATCGAGCTCCTGGCCGACTTTTGCGTCGATCACGTTCATCGAGCGGCCCGGCATGTCCCAGGTGACCAGCGCGATGCCGTCGGCGTCGACGTCGAACTTGAAATTGGTGAAGGACATCGTGAGCTCTCCCGTTCGATAATTGCGCGAATTCTCGCATTGCGGTCCGTGCCGTGCGGAACGGCGCGGTCGAATATTTCACACCCGCTCGATGATCGTCGCGGTTCCCATGCCGGCGCCGATGCACAGCGTCACCAGCGCGGTCGATAGATCCCGGCGCTCGAGCTCGTCGAGCGCGGTGCCGAGGATCATGGCGCCGGTGGCACCGAGCGGATGCCCCAAGGCGATGGCTCCGCCGTTGACGTTGACTTTTTCGGCGTCGAGATCGAACGCCTGCATGTAGCGCAGCACCACGGACGCGAACGCCTCGTTGATCTCGATCAGATCGATGTCGGCGAGCGTCATGCCGGCTTTCTTGAGCAGCTTCTTCGTCACGTCGACCGGCCCGGTGAGCATGATGCCGGGCTCGGAGCCGATGTTGGCGAACGCCTTGATTCGCGCACGCGGCTCGAGCCCGGCGCGGCGGCCCGCGCGCTTGTTGCCGATCAGAATCGCGGCGGCGCCGTCGACGATGCCGGACGAATTGCCGGCATGATGCACGTGATTGACCGTCTCCACCTCGGGATGCGCCTGGATCGCCACGGCGTCGAACCCGCCGAACTCGCCGATCTGCACGAACGCGGGCTGCAGCTGCGCCAGCGACTGCATGGTCGTCGACGGCCGCATGTGCTCATCCTTGGCCAGGATCGTGAGCCCGTTGACGTCCTTGACCGGAGCGACCGATCGCTTGAACCGGCCGTCGTCCCAGGCCTGCGCCGCGCGCTTCTGGCTCTCGACCGCATAGGCATCGACGTCGTCGCGGGAGAATCCGTATTTGGTCGCGATCAGATCCGCGGAAATTCCCTGCGGCATGAAATAGGCGGGAACCGCCAGCGAAGGATCCATCGGCCAGGCGCCACCGGAAGCGCCGATGCCGACCCGGCTCATGGATTCCACCCCGCCGCCGATCGCCATGTCGTGCTGGCCCGCCATGACCTGGGCGGAAGCGAAATTGACGGCGTCGAGCCCGGAGGCGCAGAACCGGTTGATCTGAATCCCCGGCACGCCGTCGCCGTAGCCCGCGTGAAGCACGGCGGCGCGGGCAATATCGCCGCCCGCCTCGCCGATCGGATCGACGCAGCCGAGCACCACGTCTTCGACGAGCGTAGTGTCGAGCCCGTTGCGGTCGCGGATCGCGGCAAGCGCCTGGCTGGCGAGATTGAGCGCGGTGACTTCGTGCAGCGACCCGTCGGCCTTGCCGCGGCCGCGCGGGGTGCGGACGTGGTCATAAATGAATGCATCGGCCATTTGCTTCCTCCACAGCGACGAGCGTCGCGGTTGCTTTCCAGATCGACAAAATCAGTTTCCCGGCAGGCTGGCCCGCCCTGAGGGCGCGGCTCGGGTTAGAACGCCTCCGCCGGGAGCGCCATCGTGCTCGCGGCGCCGGATTGGATGCGGGCAAGCTGCGCCGCGGTCTCCGGCAGCATGCGGTCCATGTAGAAACGGGCGGCGACAAGCTTGGCATCGAGGCGCTGCGTCGCGCCGTCGGCGCCGGCGGCAAGCTTTTGCTGCGCCGCCGCGACCATGCGTACCCACATATAGCCCAGCACGACGAGGCCGAACAGATGCATGTAGTCGGTTGCACCGGCCCCGGCGTTATCGGGGTTGCTCAACGCGTTCTGCATGAACCACATCGTCGCCTGCTGGAGATGGCCAAAGGATTCGCCGAGCGGACCGAGGTGGGGCTGCAAAGCTTGGACCTCCGCGTGCTCGTCGAGAAAGCCTTTTACCTCGGCGAAAAACGCCATGACGGCACGGCCGCCGTCCTTGCCGAGCTTGCGTCCGACCAGATCGAGCGCCTGAATCCCGTTGGCGCCCTCGTAGATCATGGCGATGCGCGCGTCGCGCACGAATTGCTCCATGCCGGATTCCCGGATGTAGCCGTGGCCCCCGAACACCTGCTGCGCCATCACTGCGTTGGCGAAGCCGGTATCGGTGAGCACGCCTTTGATGACCGGCGTCATCAGGCCCATGTAGTCGTCTGCGGTTCGCCGCGCCGCGTCGTCCTCGGCGCGATGGACGACGTCGGCCTGGAGCGCGGTACAAACGACGAAAGCTCTGGCGGCTTCATTGAACGATCGGATGCTCAGCAAGGTGCGGCGAACGTCGGGGTGGACGATGATCGGATCCGCGGCCTTGTCCGGGAATTTCGCCCCGCTCAAGGAGCGGCCCTGCAGGCGCTCCTTGGCATAGGCGGCAGCATTCTGATAGGCGACCTCGGATTGCGCGAGCCCCTGCACGCCGACGCCGAGGCGGGCGCCGTTCATCATCGTGAACATGGCATTGAGCCCGCGATTGGCCTCGCCGACGAGCCAGCCGATCGCGCCGTCGTAATTCATGACGCAGGTGGAATTGCCGTGAATGCCCATCTTCTCCTCGATCGAGCCGCAGGAGACGCCGTTGCGCTTGCCCAGCGTGCCGTCGGGATTCGGCAAGAACTTCGGCACCACGAACAGCGAGATGCCCTTGACCCCCGCGGGCGCGCCCTCGATCCGCGCCAGCACGAGATGCACGATGTTCTCCGCGAGATCGTGCTCGCCGGCCGAGATGAAGATTTTCGTGCCGGTGATGCGATACGAGCCGTCCGGTTGGGCAACCGCCTTGCTGCGCAATTGCCCGAGATCGGTGCCGCAATGCGCTTCGGTGAGATTCATCGTGCCGGTCCATTTTCCGGCGATCATGGGCGGCAGGTACATCGCCTTCTGCTCGGGCGAGCCATGCACGTAGAGCGCGGAGATCGCGCCCTGGGTGAGCAGGGAATACATCGCGAACGCCATATTGGCAGAGCAGAGGAACTCGTTGACGATCTCGGTCATCACCGCCGGCAGCCCCTGGCCGCCGAACTCGACGGGCGCCGAAATGCCGATCCAGCCGCCGTCGGTGAGCTGCCGGTAGGCCTCCTTGAACCCCTTGGGCGTCGTGACGCTGGCGTCGTCGTGACGCGTGCAGCCCTCGGCGTCGCCGACACGATTGAGCGGGCTCAAGACCTCTTCGCAGAACTTCGCCGCTTCCCCGAGGATCGCCTCGACGAGATCGGGCGAGGCTTCCGCGAACCCCGGCAGGTTGTTGTAGCGCTCGATATGAAACACGTCGTTCAAGAGGAACAGCACGTCCTCGACGGGTGCCTTGTAGGTCGGCATGGGATGCTCCTATCTTCGGGTGCGCTTGCCGGGCCAATTCGGCCGGGCGCCCGGCATTCACGTTGCGGCCTGCCCGCGCGCGGCGAGCATGGTTTCGACCGCCTTGCCGGCGCGGCTGAGCTCGACGATGGCCCGCTCGATCTCCGACTTCTGGCGCCGCAGCCGGCCGATCTGTTGCTTGAACTTGCCCAGCGCGACCCGCAGCTGCGTCACCTGGCCGTCGCCGAGATCGTAGAGATCCAGCATCTGCCGGACTTCCTCGAGCGAGAAGCCGACCGCCTTGCCCATCAGCACGTATTTGAGCCGTGCACGGTCACGCCGGCCGTAGAGCCGCCCCTGCCCGTTGCGGCGGGGCGCGATCAATCCCTTCTCCTCGTAAAAGCGCAGGGTCCGGGCGCTGATGCCGAATTCCTTTGTCAACTCCCGGATCGTGAAGATTTCCCGCCCTGCCGCGCCGGCGTCGAAGCCGGCAGCGAGATCGGGAATGACGGGCCTCGGATTGCGGCCGGACCGGCGGTCGGAATTGAGTTCGGGCTTCACGGGCCTGCTCGCGTGCGCTTCACGGGCCGGCGGTTTTGCCGACCCCGGGCAGCATATATATGACGTTTACGTAAACGTAAAGCTCCCCGGTCCGGAAATTTCTACGCCGTTCGGGCGGCTGCAGCGAAAGGAGTTTTGACCTAGGTCAAGGCGTCCCGCCGGCGCCCATGCGCTACTTTCCACGTCGTTCCCTACAGGAGGAATTCCGCATGGCAGCCCCTCCTCGACATTGGCCGATCGTGAGCACGCTGAGCCGCTGGTATCGGAATTGGAACACGGCTCGCAAGGGTGGCTTCGAGCTGCAATGCGCCGGTGCCGCCGAGGTGGAGCGCATTGCCCAGGAACTGGGACTGTCGAGCTTCGAACTGCAAAATCTCGTGAGCCATCCCGACGAACGCGAGTTGTTGGCCGCGCGCATGGCGGCGCTACATCTTGAACCGATCTCGCTTGCCCAGTCGGAACCGGCGACCTTCCGAGATCTGCAACGGGTCTGCGCCCTGTGCGGCGTGCGCGACCGCTGCGCGGTCGACCTGGAGGAGCAAGGCCGCGATCCGGCCTGGCAGGAATGGCGGGACTATTGCCCCAATGCCACGACGCTGAGCGCGCTCGCGACCCTGCAGATCTGCTCAGAAGCCCGCGAAGCCGACTAGCCGTTTACGATCGTGTATCGCCGGACCTTGAGCTCTCTCGCGCGGGGCCGACGCCGGTTTACAATGGATGCTCGCAGACCGAGGTGAGCCTTGCGGGTATTGGCGTCGCTGCAGCCGATTGCCGGAAACAATGATCCAGCAGCCTTCGAGCACGTAGCCATGTGTCGAACCCGCGAGCGCATGCTTGCCTGTTCTGCTCGAAGCACGTCACGTCGGACGCGTTGATTTCCGAGGCCGAATATTTCCTCGACCACGGGTCGGGCGAGCCATACCGAGAGGCGAAATTCTCGAGGCGAAGCATTCGTTAACCGCATGTTTACCCCAACGGGGAAAAGTCGGACCTGAGGACGAGGGGCCGAGCCAGCTTCAACCTGTTGTTCACCAGCGCCGGATCCACGGGCATTCGCCCTGCTCCTCCTGTCGCGACGACAGTGCGGGTGTGAGCATGACATCAGGCGCCGCGTGGAACACGCGACCATTTCGGCCGGAAACGCTGGAGGCGGCGCGGGAGGCAGCTCGCCGGTCCGGACTGTCGCTGGCGGAATGGCTCAACTCCGCGATCCTCGACACGGCGGCCGATGCCGGGGTTTGCGCCTGCCGCCGCGGACTAGATGCGTACGACCGTGGTCCCGAGGACGACGTCCTCACGGTCCTCGGCGAACGTCTCGACGCGCTTGCCCTTCGCATCGATCGGCTGATGAAGCGCGGCAACGAAGCCCAGGCGTGGCACCAGGACGGCACGTCGAGCCGCTTGGCCCCGGAGATCGCAACGCCGCTGCACGCCGTCGAGGCCCGGCTGGCCTCGATCGTCGGCGAGATCGTTCCGCAAAGCCAGGCCGCGACCCAGCGGCTCGCCGACCTGATCCGGGATCTCGATTCCAGGCTCGACCGGCCGGGAGCGATTACCGCAACCCACGACGCCGCGGTCGACCGGGCGCTCGGCCTGCCGGATCAGGATTGCGCGAAGCCTCGCGACCGGGCCGCGGGATTGAGCGACGCCCTGGCGGAAATCTCCGCGCGTCAGCGCGAGCTCGATGCGGAAACCGCCGGCGCCCAGGACTTTTCACGGCTCGAGCAGCAGCTGCGCCATATCACCGAGCAGATCGAGACGCTGCGCCGTCCTGCCGATGCGGCCGACGCCGCCGCAACCTGGGGCGCCGATCGCACCGCCTTCGAGCGGATCGAGAGCAAGATCCTCGAGCTGGCGCAAAAGCTCGATGCGTCCGACGCTCGCCTCGACAGCCTCGCGGCCATCGAGCGGAGCATTGCCGACGTGATGTTCCAGCTCAAAGAGACCCGCGCCGCCGCCGTCGAAGAAGCAGAGCGCGCGGTGAGGACCGTCGCCGGCGAGATGCTCGCGGATTCCGGCGTAATGGGAAGCCTCGGCGCGATCGAGCGGAACATCGTCGACCTGATGTTCCAGCTCAAGGAGACCCGCGCGGCCGCGGTCGGAGAAGCAGAGCGCGCCGCAAGGGCCATGGCCGGCGAGATGCTCGAGGATTCCGCCGCAATGGGAAACGAGATCGACGCGCTCAAACAGCAGCTTGTCGAGTTCCGGGCGAACCAAGCCGAAACCGATCACCGTGCCGAGGATGGGCTCGAGACCGTCCGCGACACCCTGGAGCGTCTGGTCGACCGGCTTGCCATCGTCGAGACCGGCGTGCGCGCCGGGGTTCGGACCTCGGCCGAGCCGCAAGAGACACGCGTTCTGTCGGGCTCATGGTCGGGTTCCGGTTCGCTCGCGCCGGTGAACCCCCCCGCCCCCAAACTGGCGCCCGAGCACCTGCCGATCGATTGCGATTTGCCGGCGGATCACCCTCTCGAGCCCGGGTCCGGAGCGCCGCACGGACGCACCCCGTCGTCCGCCGCCACGCGGATCGCCGCCTCCGAAGCGGCCCTGACGAACGCGGCTCCCGCAGAACCGGCCGCAAAGGCGAACTTCATCGCCGCCGCGCGGCGCGCCGCCCAGGCCG
>WNGL01003792.1_pt1 | contig 18209 bp, 16 predicted proteins | sample 5400591 | NCBI WGS metagenome assembly WNGL01 (sample SAMN13153377, study PRJNA577476) | soil metagenome | isolation source: 80 cm soil or saprolite under Garry oak tree replicate 1 | place: USA:California | collected 2016-06-15 | reverse complement strand
TCTATGCCGCCCAAAACTGCCGAAAAACCGGTGACCGTTGAGGCCAAAGCCGCCGACGCGCCGAAAGTGTCCGCCAATCGCCAGCGTGATCTAGAGGCCGCCATCTCGATGATCACCAAGACCTATGGTGACGGCAGCATCATGCGGCTGGGCGATTCGCGTGCCCTCAAGCACATCGAAGTCATTCCCACCGGCTCGCTGGCTATGGACCTGGCACTGGGTGTGGGCGGAATTCCGCGTGGCCGGGTGGTGGAAATTTTTGGGCCTGAATCCTCAGGCAAAACCACCCTCATGCTGCACGTCATCGCCAATGCGCAACGAACCGGCGGGCTGGCGGCGTTTATTGACGCGGAACACGCCTTGGATCCCGCTTATGCCAAACGGCTGGGAGTGAACCTGGACGATTTGCTGGTCTCGCAGCCCGACAGCGGCGAAGAAGCGCTGACGATTTGCGAGACGTTGGCCCGCTCAAACGCTCTCGATGTGATTGTCATAGACTCGGTCGCCGCGCTGGTGCCCAAGGCCGAGCTCGAGGGTGAGATGGGCATGGCCACCATGGGCATGCAGGCGCGGCTCATGAGCCAGGCCTTGCGGAAGCTGACCGCGGTTCTGGCCAAGGCCAAAACCACCTGCGTCTTCACCAACCAAATGCGCGAGAAGGTCGGCGTCATGTTCGGCAACCCCGAAACCACGCCGGGCGGCAAGGCCTTAAAATTCTACGCCAGCGTCCGCATTGATATCCGCCGCAAAGAAACCCTCAAGGATGCCGCCGGCAATGCGGTAGGCAACCACGTGAAGGTCAAGATTGTGAAAAACAAAGTCGCCCCGCCGTTCGGCGAGGCCGAGTTCGATATTGTCTATAACCACGGCATCAACAAGGAGGGCAGCATCCTGGATGTGGGCCTGGAGACCGGCGTGGTGGATAAAAAGGGCGCTTGGCTTCAGTTCGACGGGGAACTGATCGGCCAGGGCAAAGAGGCGGCGCAAAAGGCGCTGGCGGAAAAGCCAGAATTGGCGCAGCAGATGGTCAGTGCGATTATGGCCAAACGGAATTCCGCGGCGCCGGCTTAGTTGCATAATTTGCCGCAGACGCCATCGGAAAAGGTCATGGATGATTCCATGCAGCCCGCCGGAGAAGCTCCTGGGGGGAAAAGCCCGAGGCCCAGGGCGCCAGCATCAGCGCCTCACGCGTCGGAATTTTTTGCTTGCCAATCCCGGATTTTTGGGCTTTAATGACGGGCGCATGGTTGGTTCTGAGGTGAAAGTGCCGATATGGTCCAGATGATACCGCATGAATAAGTTTCAACTGATGAGGGTGTCTTGAGTCGCCCTTTTCCTTCACGTAACTCCTCTCCTTCCGGTTCGTTTTTCAGGGTCAATGGGAAAATCCGTGCCCGTGAAGTCCGGGTTATTGGGCAGGATGGCAAGAAACAGCTTGGGGTTTTGGCGCTGGGCGACGCATTGAATCTGGCCCGCTCCCATGGGGTGGACCTGGTGGAAATCGCTCCCAACGCCACGCCGCCGGTTTGCCGGATTGTGGATTTCGGCAAGTTCCGCTACGAACAAGCCAAGCGCGACAAGGAATCCAAGAAGCATCAACACGCCACCAAGGTGAAGGAAGTCCAATTGAGCCCCAAAATCGATCCGCACGATTTGGGCGTCAAGATTGGGCATGCCATTGATTTCCTGTGCGAAGATATGAAGGTCAAAGTCACCTTAAAATTCCGCGGTCGTGAGATGGCGCACACCCAGATCGGCTTCCAGGTGGTTCAAAAGTTCATCACCGAAATTGCCCCTTTTGGACATCCTGATTCTCAACCCAAGCTAATTGGCCGTGGCATCAACGTGATGGTCAGCCCGCTGCCGCGGAACAAAAGGGCCAGACAGCCGCGCCAGGTCGAACCGGGCCAAGGCCCCAGCTTGCCACCGCCCGTGGAGAATAACCACGATGGCAGCCCTGTGCCGATCGAACGGACGCACAAGCCCGAGCCTGCCCAGCCGGAATCCGGCGGGTTTGTCAACAACCCGTTCGTCCAGCTCGAAGTCAATAGATAACCTCAGTTGCGTGAACGAGGATAAACAGTAGATTCGGGACAACGTTGAGTTGGGCGGGGAGGGGCTGATACCCGGAATTCGTGCTCGCACGAAGCGAAGGAGTTTTGCTACTTTTTGCCCAAAAGCTCAAAACGGTACCAAATGCGGTATCAGCCTCATTTCTTGGGCACAAAGTGCGCTTCTGAATTCTGAGCCAAAACTTCTGCCTAGATGAAAAGGCCAAAGGGTGGATAATATAGCGGTCGAAATCGCTACCGAACTCCGACTGCCGCACAGCAAATGAGCGAAAACCCCTTCCGTCCAATTTGTGACAAAGCACATTTCCCGATCTTGTCAGCTTGTTCCGAGCAGCTGATTGTGGCCTTGATGGGATGCGACGAGCTGACTTTCATAGCACCAGAGGACATCGCCGCTTCATACTCCGTGATGCGGAAGGAGGGGGTGGAATGGCATTTATACGGGGATACGCGATGGCCTTCTCGTTCTGCTTGGGTTGAATTTCCATTATCGGGCCGCTTTTCTGGACAGTGTGGCGTCCTCGTGCTCAACGTTGAGATTCCAGCCGACGCAGGCGACGTTTTCGAGTGGGCGACAAGAAACAGCCCTCTGTCGCAGGTCTCGCCAGAAGCGAGTGCTGAAGGTGCAATTCGGCAGCGGCTGGAACTGCTCCGAACCCAAGCGGCCTCGGACGAAGCCGTAACAGGCCCGGAGGACTCAAGTCCCAGATTCGTTCAAACCTACTGCATCTACCGATTGCAAAACCAACCGGAAGCAGAGCGCGTCGCGACCTACACCGACCTGTTGAACGCTGATGGCATTCCAATCCGGCGTTATCGGACGGCAACGGTCCAAAGCGACGATATCGTTCCTTGCCGGTTCGCTCTGCATTGTCTGTTTCGACTGAATGAGGCACGACTTTCAGAGATGGGCTTTCTCGTGGTGCGCCAACTTTCGGTGTTCGGCCCTGTGCATCTCTCGTCGGACCAAAAGGGCCCAAGGTGGGCCCATTTTCATCCGTCTCGCATTCTGAGGACGCGACCCAGAGTGCGTTCACTTCCTTTGCCGACACAGATGGTCAGTGGCGTCATCAGCGGGACGGATTTTCAGAATGTCATGCAGGTCAGACGAAGAGAGGCTACCGCCCACATGCTTGCTTTCGACCGGCTGGCACGGCCGCGAGAGACTGGGCTGGCTTTGATACATAGTGATTGCGACTCCACGATCGCTGCGTTTGTCCACCGTGCGAATGGCGGTGCAATCTATGTCTTTCCGGATGGTCTCGCTGAGGAGTTCGATAAGACCGACTGTGGTGAGGTCCGTGTTGTCGATATCAAGCTGCCCTTCCCGAATGTGTTCCTCAAGTTCACGCCACCCGAGCGGATCTTTCTCGCAGACGGAGCCCCTGTGGATGGATGTTACGTCGTGAATCAAGGAAACGAGTATGTGTTCACGCTCACGTCAAAGATGGATAATGTTGATTACGAGCGATCCATTTCCATCGCATGCCTCGATCCCACCTTCAGCCTGCACTTGCCTGCGAACGAACCTGAAATGTCAGTCAACACAGCCGTTGAGCGCGGCATAGAAAAATTTCTTGCGTTGAACGCTCCGCCGGAAGAGAACCTCAGCACAACACTCGAGAGGCCAGATGGGACCGTTGCTCACTTCGTTGATGTCCGCGTACCCAGCCGACGACGACGCATCGAGGTTTTTCGATCTCAAGAATCAATCTTTCGAGCATGTCTGAACATCGTTATTAACGCTGCGTGCTTTATCGCTTTCCGCCCTGATGACATTTCCGAGGACTGGGAAGGAGAACCACCACAAGAGTTGATCAACGCTGCTAACGATCCTCGCACGAATCGTAGGGGCCGTGACCGGAAACGAGATGCCCTTCGAAAGCTCGACAATGGCGATTACACACGCGTCAGAATCTGCGGCAGAGATATGTTTTCGCAGAAACAAACTGAGGGCGAGAAGGTGCGCGGAGCGGCTCCTCGAGCGCATTGGCGACGCGGCCATTGGCGCAGACAAAGACACGGGCCATCGCTTTCCCTCGTCGTGCTGCGGTGGATAAGGCCGACCCTTGTGATGGGGGACAGCGGCGCAGTAGTGGAAGCCCGCATCTACGATGTCCCAATGGACAACCCTGGTTTGTCGAAGCCGAACGGCTCGCCGCCAGGAGTGGTATGACCATCGTTCCAGTCCTTCGCCTGAACGCTGCACCTGAGATCTGCATCGCCCAGAGTGACAAGCCCGCGCTGCCGCCAAGCGTTGAGCGCAAGCCCGGCGATATGGCGGATGATGATATTCATATATTGCCCCGCCGTTCAACTCCAACCGCTACTGCGAAGCCTCCTGGAGCGAGCCCAAGGAGAAGCGGGCCTTCGAGGACAGCCACGCCAGCACGCAACCCTACATTGACTTCATGCGCCCGCGCTGTGTGGAACCGGCGCGCGTCCTCAAAGAGACCGGCAGCTCCAACTACCACTGCGACTGGCATGCCTGCCACTACGTCGAGGTGATGCTCGATCAGATTTGCGGGGAGAAATCAGCATGGAACGAGACGTCATAGTGAAGGAATCGCTTCCGTTTCCTTACGCTCACTACGCGGAAACCTTCATCGGCTTTCACGAAAGATTGGGATCGGAAATCACGTTCTGCTCTTGCCAAAAAACCGCAATCGAAAACCATCTCGAAATGTGTCGCATTTCTGGGGAGGCGAACAGGCGGCGCGAGCAGATTTTGTGGCATGTCAATCCTTATGCTCAATACCCACGAGCGTTGCTGAAGGCCGCTTTGCGTTTCACGGACTCACCTTCGCGAGCTTTGTTGCAATTCATCCGCTTTAGAGACGGTCTTTGTCACAAATGCAATCAGCGAATTCCATACGGGAATTATGGCTTTTCCGATAGACCTTCCAGCTATTTTATCTGCCATTTTAGGCCTTACTTCAATCAGATGAGCTACGAGATAGGCCTCCATCCATCGGGGGTGCTTGTATTGCCGGAGAAGTGTCCAGATGACGTGAAGGCATTGACCGAAAAAGAAAGAGCCCGCCACGTTGAAGAGCGGACAAGAGCCGCATTTTGTTTTCCTCCTGTTGGAATCAATCGGAATCAAGAGAGCAAGCTGCTCTTGCTCGTGCGGGAAATTTTTCCTGAATGCGTCGTCATTCAACATTGCCGTCCCGAATGGCTCGACGGTCTTGAATTCGATATTTTTGTTGAGCATCACAAGCTCGCAATTGAGTTTCAAGGGTTTCAACACTCCCAAGCAGTTGAACATCTCGGGGGAGAAAAGGCGTTTCGCAAAATTCAGCGAAGGGATAAAAGGAAAGCGGCGCTATGCAGGGCCCACGGAGTCAAACTGATTACAGTCGATGAGGGAGCAGCGCTTACCGACAGCGCCATACGAACCCGTTTGAGAACTGCGCTTCCATCGCTGCACTATGCGCCGCCTCGAAAAATCGAGCGACCGCCATTCGTCTTCTATGTGCCCGTAGAGGGGCAGAAATTTAGATGGACATATCACGACGACAAGAATGAACTCAGTGTTTCTGGCAAAGTCGGTGCGGCCGAGGTTTACCTCGCTGGATCGGATTTCGATTTGATAGTTTTTGCCAAACAGGAGCGGGTAACCGGAATTGAATTAAGCATCCGGAAGATTGCAGGTTCAGCCTCCATTAAATCTGCCGTTAGCGATTCAGAAGTACAGACGGTTGATTGTCGCCCTTACCCAAGGCCGATGCTAGAATTCTTTAAGGTCTGGTCCATGTTCAACCCACGCATTTCAATTCTTGAATCCAAAGAATAAGCCTGATTACCCTTGCTGCTATAGTAGAGTTGCGTGACGTGTGCGGTTTGCCCGAATACGAATCGCTTTGGAAAATTGGCCGGGCTTTCATCGTCCGCGATCTGCCGTGGACGGAAGAGAATCTGCGCGCCAAGCCGCCGACTTCCGCCGCCTATACACTATGGTGATCGTCCACCGCGCCGGTCGCCACGCCCAGACCGGCCTCACCACCAGCGGGTACGCCTACATGCCCAGCGACAGTCCAGACGCCCCCGCCAGCGAATAGCCAGGTGTGACAAGCTGGCCCTTTGTAGGCCCCTGTAACCCCATTGCCATTCTCCAAATTTACGGGGGTAAAATCGGAGAAAACCTCAGTTTATTCTGTCCCGTCTTTAGCGTTAAAGCTGTCCCGATTTTGTCCCGATTCTTCAATTCTTTGACGAACACGCACTTTTGAGAAAATCTGTGCAACCCGCGTCAAATCAACACTATTCAACCAAAATCAACCGTGTCCCGTTTCTTCAGTTCTTTGATAAGCACGACCCCCCTGAACTTTGGCCATACCAGGTCAATCAGCAATGCGAGCCGAGTCGCGGTTATAGACTTTCCGAACGGCGAGGGCAATGTCGGCGGCGAAGGCTGGCGCGATGAGCTTTCGCATGCCGCCGGGATGGGTGAATCGTTCGCGCCGGGCTGCGGAACCGTGGCTGGTGTCAAACCATTCGGCCTTGAACCGGCCAGCCGGCAAGGTCAGAGTCAGAGTCAGTTGCTGGTTGGTGAAGCTCTGGTGCAGGCATTGACCACCCGGTTCATTCGGCGCGGGCGTTCGGACATAGACAAGATAGTCCTGGCCGGGTTTCGCCAAAACCCGAGCGGTTGCGCCAAGCGGCAGAGTTCCCTCCAGCAGGTCATTTCCAGGCCGCATGTGCAGCAGATCGAACTGTCTCAGGAATTCGCGGAGAAATCCAATTTGCCGGCGCAAGGCGGGGCTGCCGCCGCCGGGCTGCGAGGCGGGATAAACGAAGCTGCCATTCTCGTGGCCGACGGCGAAGGAGAAATCCAGGTGGTTAAACAGACCGCCGCCGGCCACGATAAGGTCCCAGGCCTCCATCCGATAAGGCGCGTCATTGGTGCCGCGAAAGCCGGTTTCGTTGTCGCCGATGACTTTGTTCAGCGCCCAATTCAGTGCCACGGTATCGGGCGGACTGGCGTAATGGAAATTGAAGATAGAAACGGCGGGGTGTGGGTTGACCACGCTGGCTTTTGCATTGGCGACGTTCTGAGAGATGAGATGCCGGACGCCCAGCGCCTTTTCCGTCTCAACAATCACGTCGGCGACGTGGCGCTGCCACTCCGGGGTGACTCCCCCAAAATATGGTTCGTTGCAGATTTCGTAGTAGAGGTTGTCGAAGTCCTTCAGCTCGCCAACGATTTTGCGCACCATGGCATCCTGGAACGGAAGCAGGCCGCCATGTTGGTCGAGGGTATAAACATTGGTGCGCGACACCGTGGCCAGTCCATTGACGTTGTTGATGGGGTTCATCGGGCTGAGCTGCCACATGCTCTCGTCGTAAAACGGACAAAACAAGTTGAGCTCGACAATGACTGCGCGTTTGCCGGCCTGGACCAAGAAATTTCTGAGCCGTTTGAAATACGCCTCATCCCACCGAGTGAGATCGAATTTATTGCCGCCATTGGCGTAGCCGTCCAGATCGCTGCGCGCCCAAGGGCAGATGAAGCGTCCCGGCAGAGGGGCGAGGGTGTTGCTCGCGATGTGGAAGGCCGTGGGCGGTTCGCAATAGGGTCCGGCCCAGACGCGCGTGCCGTTCAGCCCATCGCGGGCAAGGGTGCCGAGGTACTTGCGGTAATCGAAATCGAGGTTCAGGACGGCGCCGTAATGTTCTCCGCAGGTGATGATTATCGCCGGTTTGCCGCGGAATAGAAAGTAGTGCGGGTTTTCCGGGTGCAGGTTCAGCGGTTGAACGGCCCCAAAGGGCTGCGAGGCGAAAACCAACAGGATGACGCCCGCCAGGCAGCACCGGATAACCGACCTCAGGCGCCTCACATGTGTTCGATGATGTTGTCCCCGAACTGCGAGCACTTGATTTCGGTTGCGCCGTCCATTAAGCGGGCGAAATCGTAGGTGACGCGCTTGGAGCTGATCGCCCCGTTCAGGCCCTGAACGATCAAGTCCGCCCCTTCAGCCCAGCCCAGGTACCGGAACATCATCTCGCCGCTCAACACGACGCTGCCGGGGTTGACTTTGTCCTGGTTGGCGTATTTTGGGGCTGTGCCGTGCGTGGCTTCGAAGATGGCGTGGCCGGAAACGTAATTGATGTTGCCGCCCGGAGCGATGCCGATGCCGCCGACCTGTGCGGCCAGCGCGTCACTCAGGTAATCGCCGTTGAGGTTGAGCGTGGCAATCACGTCAAAATCTTCCGGCCGGGTGAGCACTTGCTGCAGAGTGATGTCGGCGATGGCGTCCTTGATCAGGATGCCCTCCGGGGTCTTGCACCAGGGCCCGCCGTCGAGCTCCCTGGCGCCGAATTCGCGTTTGGCCAGTTCATAACTCCAATCGCGGAAGGCGCCTTCGGTGTATTTCATGATATTGCCCTTGTGAACGAAAGTGACACTCTTGCGTTTTTGCCGGACGGCGTATTCCATGGCGGCGCGGGCCAGGCGCTCGGTCCCGGGCCGGCTGACCGGCTTGATGCCGATGCCGATTTGGTCGCCGGCCTCAGCGCCGAATCGGATCTTTTTGACGGCGGCCGGAAGTTCGCGCCGCATGAAGTCCAGAATCTTTTTCGCTTCAGGACTGCCGGCTTGATAATCAATGCCGGCGTAAATGTCTTCGGTGTTCTCGCGGAAAATAATCATGTCCACTTTTTCCGGGTGTTTCACCGGCGAGGGGACGCCTTCGAAATAGTGCACCGGCCGCAAGCACACGTAGAGATCGAGCACTTGGCGCAACGCGACGTTGAGGGAGCGAATACCGCCGCCGACAGGCGTCGTCAACGGGCCTTTGATGCCGACGAGGAATTCCTTGAAGGCCGCGATCGTGTCATCAGGTAGCCAGTTACCGAATTTGTTCTTGGCGGTTTCCCCGGCATAGACTTCAAACCAGATGATCTTGCGTTTGCCGCCGTAGGCCTTCTGCACTGCGGCATCGAACACGCGCTGGCTGGCCGCCCAAATGTCCGGTCCGGTGCCGTCACCGCGAATGAACGGCAGCACCGGGTTATCCGGGACAGTCAATTTCCCGCTTTTGACCGCAATTTTTCCGCCGGCCGGGGGAGTAATGTCTTGGTAAGGCATGACCGTCAACTGAGGCTCTAGCCTGAAGCCACCTCGACCAACCTCGATGGTTCCGACGCCTCAGCCAACTCCGTTTTCACTTTGGCCACGATGTTCTCCGCCGTTAGCCCGTATTTCTTGCGAAGATCGTCCGCGTTGGTGCCGTGTTCAACAAAATGATCCGGCCAGCCGATGCGGATCACCGGAGTCGTGATCCGTTTCTCGTCAAACCACTCAAGCACCGCGCTGCCATAACCGCCCATGAGGACATGGTCTTCCAAAGTGACCACCACCTCCGCTGCGCGGCCGAAAAATTCGGTTACACCACCATCCAACGGTTTGACAAACCGCGGATTGATGATGGCCACGTCATGACCGACAGCCGCCAATTGCGCCGCCACGTTGCGCCCCAGCTTGAGCAGGTTGCCCAGAGGGAACAACGCGACTTTGTGTCCGCCGTTGTTTGAAAAATTCTGGATGACTTCCGCCTTGCCGATTTCAAGCAGCCTGGGCTGGTCTTTGACAGTCACCCCTTCGGCCGGCCCACGCGGATAGCGAATGAACACCGGATGCGGCTCATGGGTGGCAGTGAACATCATATCCACCAGTTCGTCTTCGTCTTTGGGCGCCATGAGGACACAGTTGGGCACACATCGGGTATAAGAAATATCGAACAACCCGTGATGGGTCGGTCCGTCTTGGGGCGACAGCCCGGCGCGGTCCATGCAAAAGATCACCGGCAAATCCTGCAGCGCGGCGTCGTGGATGAGACAATCGTAGGCGCGTTGGAGGAAGGTCGAGTAAATGGCGCACACCGGGTGGAAGCCCATCGTGGCCATGCCGCAGGCGAATAAGACGGCATGTTCTTCAGCGATGCCCACGTCGTAGTAGCGGTTGGGCATGGCCTTTTCCAGAATCTTCAAACTGGTCCCGCTGGGCATCGCGGCGGTAATGCCGACGATAGAGTTGTCCTTTTGACAAAGCTTGACCATGGCCTGGCCGAAGACGTCCTGCCAATTGGGCGGCGTGCCGGGCTTGGCGGGAAGAGTTGCCCCAGTGGCAACATCATACGGGCCCAGTCCATGAAACTTTTCGGGATTCTTGAGCGCAGCATCGAACCCTTTGCCCTTTTTGGTCAACAGGTGAATGACAATGGGCCGGTCGCAAGTTTTGGCAAACACCAGCGTGCTGATCAGCAGCGGCAGGTCATGCCCGTCAATCGGGCCAAGATAGCGCAAGCCCATTTCTTCAAAGATCAAACTGCTGCCATAGCCGCCGCGGCCATCGGACTCCAGGGCGCTCGGGCTGGGTTGCAGGCCGACTTCGGCGAGGGCGCCTTTGAAACCTTCCTCGGCTTTATGGGCGAGTTTCAACGCCAGATCGCCCTTAGGCAAACGCCGCACGAACCGCTCAAAATCCTTGGCCAGCTTGTTGTAGGACGGGTGCGTGATGAGCTTGTTCAAGTAGCTGGAGATAGCGCCGACGTTCTTGGCAATGCTCCATTCGTTGTCGTTGAGAATGCCGATAAAACGCTGAGTAGTCTGGGCGATGTTGTTGAGCGCTTCGAATGAAATCCCATTGGTCAATGCCGCATCGCCAAATATCGCGACCACATTTTCGCCGCTGCCACGCTGGTCGCGCGCGGCGCAGATGCCCAGCGCCGCCGATAAAGCCGTGCCCGCATGGGCCGCCCCGTAGCAGTCATGCTCGCTCTCGGAGCGCATGGCGAACCCGCTGATGCCGCCGGTGCTGCGGATAGTGTTAAAACGGCTCTTGCGCCCGGTCAGCAGCTTGTGCACGTAGGTTTGGTGGCTGACATCCCAAACGAATTTGTCCCTGGGCGTGGAGAACACGTGGTGCAGGGCCAGCGTCAGCTCCACCACGCCGAGGTTCGGCCCGAGGTGGCCGCCGTTTTTGGCCAACACCGTGATCAGTTCATGCCTGATTTCTTGGGCCAATTGTTGGAGTTGTTCCAGCGTCAGTTTTTTGACGTGGACCGGGTAGTCAACCATGTCCAGATATCGGTTCATAATCTGTAGGGGATCACGTTACGACGCAGGCAGGGTATCAATTCTTGCGGTCAAAAGCAGCCGCCGACTTACTCTCCAAGACCTGAAAACTTGACGACTTGAAGTCATTACGCTTCCTCGGCAGGCGCAAATGGTTTAAGCTTCAGGTCGCCGGCCGCGTTCTTTTCCAACTCCTGAATCTTCAACTCGGCTTCGGCTAGCTTGTCCTGGCAGATCTTGGCCAGACGTGTGCCTTCTTCGTACTTCGCCAGCAAGGATTCCAATGGCAACTCTTCTGATTCCATTGCCTCGACGGTCGCTTCGAGCTTTTTCAAAGCCTCCTCAAAAGGCACCTTGCCGGCTTTGACGGGTGTATTCTGGCCTGCATTTTTTGCGGCATTCGACACAGGCGGAAACTAGAGCAATTCCCCGGGGCCGTCCAGTAGCAAAGAAAAGGACAGAAATGGAGTGGCCGAGCGCCAACGGCGGGCCCTGGATTCATTAGTCCTTTACTGCATCACTCCCAGCTTCGGCAATGCTGCTGACTTCGCCGGATTGGAGTCGCGTTCGGAGTCGTTGTTGGGATTTGACCAGCTTCGCTTCACGCAACACTTTCCCGGTCGCGGCATCCATGGTGATGGAATAGCCCCGCGCAAGAACTTGCTCCGGCCCAAGCAACCGCAACCGGGCTTCCAGAGCGCCCACCCGATTGCTCCACTGTTCGAGCTGATGATGCGCCTGCTGGCGCAGCCGCTGGGCTTTCTGGCAGAGCGCCTCGCGCCTCTGATTCAAGCGCAGGGCCGGGCGCACCCGCGACAAGCGCTCCGACAGATTTCGCCAGGCCAGACGCTGGCGCCGGGTCCCTTGCCTGGCGCAGCGCGACAGGTTGGCGTTGAGGTCGTCCAAACGTTGCAGCCAGTCGTTGAATCGGCGGCGCGGATGAACCCGGCCAAGCCGCTGCGCGGCTTGAGTCAGAACGTAGTTCTTTTGCGCCAGTTGCTGTCCAGCCAACTGCCGCAGCCGCCCGGCCGCCTCCGACAGGAATTGGCCGGCGGAGAAAACGCCTTCGGTGATGATTTCCGCCGCGGCGCTGGGCGTGGCCGCGCGCACATCGGCGACAAAATCGCTGATCGTGAAATCAATTTCGTGTCCGATGGCCGAAACAACTGGCAGGGTGGATTCGAAGATTGCGCGGGCGACGACCTCTTCGTTGAAGGCCCACAAATCCTCCAGACTCCCGCCGCCGCGCGTCAGTAGGATCAAATCCAAGTTCGTTGCAGGAGCGGACTCAAGCAGGCTCTGGTCTGCTTCCGACCTCTGAACCAGGACCTCTAACCTCCGCAGCCGAGCCTCCTGCTGCCGGCTGTTGCCGGCGTTGAATTCGTTGAGCAGGCGGATCGCGGCGGCTATTTCTTCGGCGGCGCCCGTGCCTTGGACGCGGCATGGGGCCAGGACGATTTCCAGGGCGGGATTGCGCCGCTTGACCACGTGAAGCACGTCGCGAATGGCTGCGCCACTCGGAGAGGTGACCAGCCCGATGCGCTGCGGATAACGCGGCAACTGACGCTTTCGGTCCGGCCCGAAGAGTCCTTCGGTTTTAAGTTTCTGCTTGAGTTTTTCAAACGCAACCTGCAGCGCGCCGATGCCTTGCAACTCGAGGGCTGTGACGCGCAGTTGATATTGGCCGCGCGCCTCATAAACGGTCACTTCTCCTTGAACGATGGCATTGCGTCCGTCCTGCAGCAGCGCGCGGTCCACCTGAGTCTCGCTCCGAAAGAGAACGCAACTCAACTGCGCGCCGGCATCTTTGAGTGTGAAATAAATGTGGCCCGAACTTTGGACGCGCAGATTGGTGATTTCGCCCGTCACCCAGACCTGGCGCACATGTTCTTCCAACAACCGCCGGATTTGCCACGTCAGTTCCGTTACTGACAAGACTTTGCGCATCCGTTCGGTCGGGAACAGCTCACCGAAGTCCCACTGGGATTTGGCCGGTTTGCTCATCGCACTTGGTTAGTTAGTGGCAATCAAAGGTTCTGATACGCGCACAATTCTTGATGGTCGGCCGCTTCGCTCATCAATCTCCACTACCGCCCCCTGCAGCAGGACCTTGTTCCTGGCCACCTCAAACTTCTGCGGCTGATTGGTCATAAAACGTTTGATGATCGGCTCGATCTCGCGGCCAATCACGCTTTCGTGCGGGCCCGTGAAGCCGGCGTCGCACAGAAAGGCGGTGCCTCCGGGGAAGATTTGTTCGTCAGCCGTCTGCACGTGCGTATGGGTGCCGATGACGGCGCTGACGCGCCCATCAAGCATCCGGGCAAGGGCGACCTTTTCCGATGTGGCCTCGGCATGGAAATCAACCAGGATTATGGTGGTCTGCTGTCGCAGGCGCTCGACCTCGGCGAGCGCACAGTGAAAAGGATTGTCCAGCGGCGGCATGAACGTGCGCCCCTGGAGGTTAATAATGCCCACCGGAGGCAGACGGTCACTGTGAAAGATGGCGCTGCCTTGCCCTGGCGTTCCAGGCGGATAATTCAGCGGCCGAACAAAGCGGCGCTCATGCGCCAGCAATTCCATGACTTCCTTTTGGTCCCAGAGATGATCGCCGCTGGTGATGATATCCACGCCGGCGGCAAAGATTTCCTCGGCGGTCTTGACCGTGATGCCGGAACCGCCGGCGGCATTTTCGCCGTTAGCCACTACCAGGTTCGCAGTGTGTTGCTGACGCAACTTGGGGAGCAGTTCCTTGACCGCGCGCCGGCCCGGTTGTCCTACAATGTCCGCGATGAACAGAACTTTCACCCTTCAACAGTAATGTGCGAGTGCCCACCCGCAAGCCGTTTTAACTCTAAGCCCGTGACTTCGGTCTTCCGGCTTCGGTTTGGATAGCTTGCTAAGTTGAGCGCAGCCGATTACGGTTCCAGGCATGATTTGTCGGTCCATCTTGCCAGCCGGTCTCGCCGCCGTGCTCATTGGCTGTGGCCAGCACAGCAAACCGGCCACGACCGAAGTTTCCTCAGGTCCGCCAGCTCAGGAGAACACGCAACCGGCTGATTCCGGCCAAGCGGCGCGCGCGGCGGCCGCACGCGCCACGCCTGACTCTGCCGCCGGCAGCCGACAACCTCCGACCCCGCCAACCTCAGATGCCGTTGAGCCGGTGGTGGTCCCTCCTGAGGCTAACCTGGAGACGACGCTGTCGCAACTGACCCAGGTACTGCGCAAATTCAGCATGGAACACCGGCGCGTGCCGAAGTCATTCAGCGAAATCGTCGCCGCCGGTTACGTGAGCGGCCTGCCGCAGCCGCCGCCCGGGAAACAATTTGCAGTGGATGTGAAGCACGTCCAAGTTGTCCTGGTGAAACAATGATACAAAACGGAGCCCACGGTGCGCACAAAACCTCTATCCAGCAACCTGCCTTTCTTCAGAGGCGCTTTCACGTTGATTGAACTTTTGGTGGTGATTGCGATCATTGCGATCCTGGCGTCGCTGTTACTGCCGGTGCTGTCCCGAGCTAAAGCCCGCGCCTGGAGAATACAATGCACTTCTCAGCTCAGACAGCTTGGGTTTGGTTTCAACCTTTTTACCAGCGATCACAATGACAAGTACCCGCCCACCGCCTATCGAACAGGAGATTACCAGTATCAATTATCCTGGGACGATTATATTCATCGCTACATAGGAGGCACGGATTCGGATGCCGACCTGATCCTGGGCGAGACGGGGGCGCTTTCGGGGCCGGGATTCGTTCCGAGGATCTTAAGATGCCCCGGAGATCGCATCGAGATTTCCATTGGTTACCTGGTGCCCGGCAGCCGGAGAACCTACGCGATGAACTTTGCCGGCTCAACCCAGAGTAAAAGCGCGCCGCTACCGGCCGCAAGATACGGCGTGGGCGTTTATATTGCGAACAACGACGGTTCACTGCCGGATTGGGAACCTCAGGGTTACAAAGCCACGGCCGTGCAGGACCCAGCCGGCACGCTGCTGTTGGTGGAACTACCCAACGGCAGAAACGTGGCTGGGAATGACTGGCCGTCCTTTTGCGCTGGCCCAACCTTCGGCGCGGCCAATAACTTCTCCGGCCTCACCGCTGACTGTTTCCAGATCGGCTCGTCAAGCTGGAACTACGGCGCGGCCGCCTACGGTCTTCATGCCAACCGCTTCAATTATCTTTTTCACGATAACCACGTACAAACGCTTAAGATCACCGCCACCGTGGGTATGGGGACGACAAACGCGCCCAGGGGAATGTGGACCATGGTGGCCGGGGACTAGCCGCACGCGGCTCAAAAACCGTCTGCCCCGTTCCGTTGCAGCCGCGCCTTACGCGAGCTAGACTTGCAGCGATGAACTTGTTCCCGGTCAGCCCGGAGAAGGAAACCCAACTCGCGCGGCGCATGTCTGCTCTGGGTTTGAGCGAGACCGACTTGGAAGAAACCTTTGTCCGCTCGGGCGGGCCCGGCGGCCAAAATGTCAACAAGAGCGCCACGTGCGTGATGTTGTTTCATCGTCCCACAGGTCTGCAGGTCAAATGCCAGGCCACACGGCATCAGGGCCTCAACCGTTTTCTTGCCCGGCGGCTGTTGCTGGATAAGATCGAAAAACTCCGGAAGGGCTATGTTGAGGCCGAACGCGCCCGCATAGAAAAAATCCGCCGCCAGAAACGGCGCCGGGGCCGGCGCGCCAAAGAGCGGCTGCTGGCCGACAAAGCCCGCCACGCCGCCAAAAAGGAGTCCCGCCGCCGGGTCGCGACTGAATTTTGAGGTTGTTGATTGGGGAGAACTGGGAGTAGCCTCCGGTGTCCCGTGACGCGCCCATGAACCAGTTGCGTTGTCGGCGCGGCGAGAACGCACCGCTCCTGGAAGAACCCGCGGGGGTTGAACCCGCAAAACGATAGCGGCCTATGAAGAAAACCATGGCAGGACCTCCAGCGACCCAAGCGGCAGCAGCCAAAGGCCGCTCCGGCGCGCCGCAGCAAGGCAAAATTCATCCGGTCGTGATTTATCCTTTCCGACAGCCCACTGACTACTCGGACCTGGAAGCGCTCTATCAGTTGATAGCCAGGTTGGATTCGGACCAAGACAGGTACGCACGGCCAATCACCGTCATGGATCGCAAGACCTATTTCGCCATGGAACGGGACAAAGCCTTTGTTGATTTCAAGAAAAACATCGTCACCAGGCATTCCGACATTCTGGATGCGTGGTGCGTGGACACCTGCCAAATGTGGTATTCCGGGCTGGGGTTGGCCTTCGAACAAGGCAGTCCCGAACACGTATATTGGCTGATTCCGGGCGACTTTAATTATGGCACAGCCGTTGGCCAGGAAGTCCTGGGCCGCTTGCACGATCTACCCGAGATTATCCTGGAACTGGAGCAAGATCTGTGCATTGGCGAAATCGCCGCCGACCATAACAACTCCAAGCAATTGATTGATACTTATGGAACTTTCGCATTGCTCTACAACTGGTTCCCGACTGAAGCCCAGGAGATCCGGCAGTTTACCGAGCGGCCACGCTCGGAGTTCTTTGCCGTCCGCCACAGTTTTTTGGGCGAGGTGCTGACTCGGCGCTGGTATGCCTATGAGCAGACCGTGGTGATGTTGTTACAGGCGGTTTTCGGCAAGAAACGCATCAGCAGATTTTTCGTTGGCAATATTTCCGATCTGCCGGAAGGGCGCGAACCCCTCTCCTCGGCCATTCAACAGGTTGAACGCACTGAGCGGGTGCTCAAGGCGCTATGGCGTGAGCGGAACCAATCCAACGCGGGCTGGATCGACCAGTACCGGCTGCTAGAAACCCAATCCGAACAAGTCCGCCGCAGCGCGCTGACCGTTCTGCGGAACCTCCTGGCCGCATGACCGCCTTTGGACCCAGACAGACTTTGCGCGCAGTAAACTTCATTTGCAACGCGCCGCATGCCCGGTCGGTGACTCTTGTCGGCGACTTCAATGGCTGGAGCCCGGCGGCGCACCCGATGAAACAAATGCCCGACAAGGCCTGGCTGCTGACGGTGGAACTTAAGCACGGCCATCACCGCTACGCCTTCCTGGTGGACGGCCAGTTGACCCTCGACCCGCGCGCCCAAGGCATTACGCGCAACGATAAGGGCGAGCGCGTCTCGCTGGTGCCAGTCAGTTGAACTGGCTGGGGAACCCCGGATAAACAGACCGGGGAGCCCCTGGTGCGCTTCCGTAAAGAATGGCTGCCCGTAGAGTTGAACCCATCGCGCCCGATGTTATAGTCACTCCGCTTGACTCGAGTTCCGCCTGCTGAGGCGGAAAAGGAAAGTTGAGCGAGACGAAAAAGAAAAAATTAAACAATCGAAGGCAACCTGATGAAAATACTGCTGCAAAACACGCGAAACAAACGATACTTCTGTCTCCCGGGCGGTTGGAGTGAAGACCCGGAGGCGGCCTTCGACTTTCAACATTCCCGGCGAGCGCTTGAATTTGTCCGCAAGCATGACCTCAAGGAAGTCCAACTCGTGGTGAAATTTGAGCACCCGCATTGGGAGCAGATCGTGCCAATGCCGGTGCTGGTGGCGACGCTTTCGCTGCCGATGGCGGCGTGATTTCTGGCGTGAAATAGGCGCAATCAGGTCAAAGGAGTTTGTCAATCAATTGTTGGGCATTAAATGGCGTCGCTATGAAGCATTAACATATGCAAGAGAAACACTCGCGCTTGGGCATAGCTTCATTTGCCGTCTCGGTTGCCGTTGGATGCTCCATGCTTCTGCTATTTGTCATCGGAGCGATCCTTAGCGCCGGTCGAGTTCAAGGTGCTCAGGACTACCCTGGCCAGGTGGTTGTCGGCATAGTAGCTATACTGCTGCTTGCCGCTGACATCGTGGCGCTGGGATTGGGTTTCGCGGCACTTTTCCAACCGGCGACAAAACGCGTCTTCGGAGTACTCGGGTGTGAGACAAAATTCTTCGAATCGGAAAATAAGGCTTGTTTTTTTGGGTGAGTGACTATAATACTAGTCACATTATGAATCCACCTGATAAATCACGCCTGCTACAACAGATCGCCGCCATTCCCGCCATGGAAC
>WNGL01022722.1_pt1 | contig 18211 bp, 13 predicted proteins | sample 5400591 | NCBI WGS metagenome assembly WNGL01 (sample SAMN13153377, study PRJNA577476) | soil metagenome | isolation source: 80 cm soil or saprolite under Garry oak tree replicate 1 | place: USA:California | collected 2016-06-15 | reverse complement strand
CGGATTGCGGTGTCGTTGCCCGATCCCCGGCTCAAGGTGAGGACGCGAGCGGGGTACTTCGCGCCAAAGCCCGCGCCGATTCGGCCATCCCTCGAATTCACGATCACGGACCCGGAAGATCGTTTCCTCGAGGTGGCCGCCTCTGATGTGGAGGTCACCGAGAATGGAGCCGAGCAGTCGGTCGAAACATTCGAAGAGGCGGTCTCGCCCGTTTCAATCATCCTGGCGCTGGACACCAGCGGCAGCATGCGGAAGGCCGCCGAGGGCGTGAAGGACGCGGCGCGGCGCTTCGTCGGGGCGCTCAGGCCCCAGGACAAAATGGGCGTCGTGCTGTTTTCCGATCGTGCCGAACTGGTCCAGGATCTTGTCAGCGAGCGTGAGCGCAGCCTCGCGGCGATCGACGAATACAAGGCCACCGGCGGCACCGCGCTGTACGACGCGCTGACCGATTCGTTCGCGCGTCTGAAACGGGAGGAAGGACGCCGGGTCGTCGTCGTTCTCACGGACGGTAAAGACGAAGACAATCCCGGCAAGGGGCCTGGCAGCACGCATACGCTGCAGGACGTCCTCAAGGATACGCAGGAACTCGACGCGGTCGTGTTTGGAATTGGCCTCGGCCCTTCCGTCGATCGCGGTGTGCTGCAGAGTCTTGCGGCCACGTCAGGCGGCGAGGCGTATTTTCCTGAAGACTCCTCGACTCTCGACGCCACGTACAAGCGGATCCTCGAGAACCTGAGGCGGCGCTGGATCATCAGGTACACATCCACCAATCCGTCACGAGATGGAGCCTGGCGTCCGGTGGAAATCAAGACGCGATATCCGGGAGCTGTCGTGCATACGCGCGGCGGCTACTTCGCGCCTGGAAAGTAAGATTATGAGCACTCTGGGGCTTGGCTCGATCGCGCCCGACATGACCACGACGCCGGAGCTGACGCTTGCCGACGTCCTCTCGCGCGGAGTCGTCGTCGAATGGTTCGAAGCGGTGGCGGTCGTGCGCGCCACGATGGATGAATTGGGCTCGGGGACGGAGCAGCGCAGCACTCCTGACCTGGGACAAGTCTGGCTCACTCAGGCAGGTGCGATTCATTTGTCCGGGGGGTCGTACGACGATCAGCCCGTCAGGCGACTCGGCCAGCTTCTCCAGGCGTTACTGACGCAGGCAGATCCGCCTGTGACGTTAAAGCTCGTCGTCGGCAATGCCACCGCGGCAGTGCCGATTTATGCCGGGCTCCGGGAACTCGACGGTGCCCTCGCTTACTTCGAACGGCCGGACCGGCCCGCAGTCCTGCGGGGTCTGTACGCGAGAGCCGAGGTGCGTCAGGCGGTTAGTGCAAGCCATTCCTTGCGGAGTGTAGACGATGTTGCACCGCTGACTGCGCGCTCTTCAAGGCAGGCGCCCAAGCTGACGCGGTCGGCCCGACGGATCGTCACCGCGCTGCTGATCGCGGTCGTGACGATCGGAGCGGCGTCTCTCGTCGTGCGCGCGTACCGTCAAGGGGAACGGTTCCCTGTCGGACGAATCACGGTCGCTGCGCAACGCGTGACAGACACGCTGGGAGGCGCGGTGCTCTCGGGGATTTCGGCGGTGACCGAGCGCGCCGGCCTCGGGCGTCTCACGCCGCGCACCCCAGCCGCGGCGGAGAATCCGCGCACGGACCCGAAGTCAGCTGCATCGCGCCACGCCCGCGGCCGATCCTTGTTGAAAACAACCGAGACCATTCAGGCGTTCGATCTCGGCAAGGACATAGCACTGCCAGCTTCCGTCAGTCCACTGCTGATCGCGTCCGTCGCCGACGGCGTACCTACGGAAACAGGGCGGAAGGACGCTTCGCCGGCCGTGATCGCGGACACGTCTGTTTATTCGGCGGATTCCGCGGACGTCGTACCGCCCACAGCGATCCGTCCTCAGTTTCCTCGGGTGCTCCCCAAGAACATTTCCGCGTCCGACCTCAGCCGCATTGAGGTGATTGTTCTTCAAGACGGCTCGGTCGAATCCGTCAAGCTCGTTGCCGGCTCGCGACCGTCGACGGTCAAGGACGCGATGCTCCTCAGCGCCGCAAAAGCCTGGCGCTTCGCACCCGCGACGAAGAGCGGCGTTCCCGTGCGGTACCGTAAGACGATCTGGATCGTCGCGGAGTAGCTGCAGCTCTGATGGCGCGGCGAGTCAAAGACCTAGATTGTGAATCGCTGTTCGTCATCTATCTTCGCATGCAAGTCATCGGCAGTCACTGCTGGGTGGTCGCCGGCGCGTGCCCCAGCGGCGTGAAATACAGATTCTGAGTGTCGGCGCGCAGATACCTCCCGACGATGACGTAGCCGTGCTGGGTGAAATAGTCCAGAATTTGCTGCCGCACCTCCTCATGCGCCTCGATGCATACCAGTTCCGGCTTGAAGCGATCGATGTCGAATCCGCGTAGTGCCTTCGGCTCGGAGAGTTCTATATCCATCGAGAGGAAATCCACCTTCCGGACGCCTGCCTGCTCGAGAACCGCGTTCAGCGTGGCGGTTGGCACCTGCCGCTCAATGCCGGGGCTGCCCTCCTTGGCGGTGAACTCCCGGCTCGCCGAGGCGACGAGCTTGTTGTCCTTCGGCACGAAGAACGGGATTGTGCCGCCGCCCTCGTCCGAGACAAAGAGTGCCGCAAATTTGGTACGCGGTCGATGCGCGACATAGTCGGGTCCGAATTCCGCGAGCGCGTCAATGGCGACGCCCGACCAGCCGAGCCGCGTCTCGAGGAAATACGTGTTGTTCTCGTTTCGATAGTGATTGGCACCCACGTCGACGAATACGCCGTCGCGCCGGTCCTTGAAGAAATCGCGGATGCACCACTCCTCCGTGTTCCTGGAGTAATGATCCGGGCCGTAGCGTGCTTCGAGCGGAGCAATCTCAGCGAGCGCGTTCGCCGTGAAATAGTTGGCACGCGCGGCCGCCCCCTGATGGTACATCTGCACCGCGATCGCGGCGAGGGTCGCGAACCCGATGGCGGTAACGGCCAGCTCGAACCAGCCGCCGGAACGACGGCGGCGCCGTGAATCCTGAGTTGTATCTGGGCTCTGCGTTTTCGTCACCAGGTTCCTCTGCTTCGAAATCCATCGTCGGAGGATCTCTCTAACGAGCCTCCCTCAGCTTGCGACGCCGTCAACAGGATCGGCGTTCATAAGGGAATTCTAACGCGGCCGCCGCCGAGTTGTCTTTTCCGCAGTCAATGCACACCGCGCGATCCGCGCTGCGCGAATCGATGCCCACAGACCGACCAGCAACACAGTAAGAGAGACCGCGGCCGCGGAGGCCGTCGACACAAATCTCGACTCTGAGATGTCGGCCATCGGCGCGGCCGCACGGTGATCCTCGCGACCGGCGCGATGACCGACGCGTTCAGGGCGGCCCAGGTCCATTGCACATTGCGCAGCGCCGCCAGCCACTCGCGGTGAGCGGCCAGTCCATAAACGAGGTGGCCGAAGCGCATTCCGGGTTAGAATCGTCAAAATGCTGATTACATCTGGAAGAGTCATTTCCGGGAAGATCGTCGTCGACGGAGAGCCTTTGCCAGACGGTGCCGTCGTCACGGTTCTCGCGCGCGAAGCCGACGAGACCTTCGAGCTCGATGCTGCCGCAGAGGCCGAACTTCTTGAATCGATGGCAGAGGCCGACCGCGGTGAAACAGTGCCGGCCGAAGATGTCTTGCGTGCGCTTCGGAATCCGGGGTGAGCCAGCCTCTTCCCGTGAGCTTCACCCGCCGTGCGTCGAGGGACGTTGAGGAAGCGGGACGATGGTGGCGCAAAAATCGCGAGAAGGCTCCGGAGGCGCTAAGCGAGGAACTCGAGCAAGCGCTACAACTCATCGCCTCGCAACCGGAAGTCGGCGCGATCGCGCGAAACATCAAACTCGCCGGGGTTCGCCGGATTCTTCTTAATCGCGTCAGCTACCATCTCTATTATCGCGTTCGCGAGACACAGGCTCGTTCCATCCAAGTGGTGGCACTATGGCATGCCAGTCGGGGCGCACGTCCTCGCTTGTGAGCACGCCACCCGATTACGGTTTGCAGCCGACGGCGGCCCGCGCGATCATGAGCTTCCGCGGCTAGAACGGATCGTGAGTGCGGAACGCACGATCCTAAACGCCGACGGCATGGCCACTGTCATTCCCGAGATTCGGCGCAAACTGCGGGGCGACAATTAGTCTGATATGTCTGACAATACTCGGGCGTGGACCCGAGGACAATGTTCGCGAACCGCACCCGGCGGAGCTGGGTGTATAAGGGTGCCCACCCGGGCCGCCGAAAATGGAAATCCGGTTGGAAATCTATGTCCGATCGAGGCTTCTCGACCACGTTCGTCCGCGTCTCCAAGATGGAGTATCTCTGGGTCGCGGCGGTCGCTACGGCCTACCTGTACATCTTTGTCCGAGTGCAATGGCGCATAGGGGACGAAGGCGACATGTTGAACGGAGCGCTGGCCGTCGTCCAGGGCCGCGTGCCGTATCGCGACTTCTATGACCTCCGCGGGCCGCTCTCCTTCTACTGGTTGGGGCTGTTCTTCAAAATCTTCGGAGCCACCTGGCGGGTCGCAAGACTGCATCTGCTGCTGACAGGAACGCTGACGAGTCTTCTCGTGTATCACCTGACGAAGAGGGTATCCCGCGGTGCTGGAGCAGTGCTTCCGTGCGCGCTCGTGACCGTGCTCAGTATTCCGTTTTGGACGGCGTCGCACCATCACTGGGACAGCAATCTCTTTGCGCTGACGGCCACAGCCGCATTTTTCCAGTGGCAGGACCACGGCAAGTCTCGCTGGCTGTTCGCCAGCGGATTGCTTGCAGGCCTGACGTCATGCTTCATTTACCAGAAGGGCGGACTGCTGCTCGCGTCATTCGTGGCGGTGATGTGCGTGTCGCGACTGTATTTTCGGACATCGGTCAATTTAGTGCGTGATGTTTGTACGATACTTGCGGGCTACGGCATCGTAGGCTTGGTGGTGCTTGCCTGGTTCTTCCGGCTCGGCGCCCTCCACGATTTCGTCGACGCCACCATTCGCTCTCCGCTCAACACATACGTCGACGCCAATCGACTTCCGTATGCCCACCTCCTGATGTTGAATGCGCTTGGCGTTGCACCGTTGCAACTGTTTCCGCCGGCCGTGGCGCTTGCAAGCGCGATCGTTTTGATGCTTCCCTTTCTGCTGATCGCGGCGCTGCCTTTTCTGGTGGTTTCTCTTGTCGGTGTGCGCGTCCTCACCGCGCCTGCTGCCAAGGTGTTCCGCCCGCCGATCATCGCGTATTGTCTGGTCGGGTTCGCATTGTGGTTTTCGGAATTCCACCGACGAGACATGATGCATCTGATCTACGGATGTCCCGTCCTGTTGATTGCGTTGTGGTTGCTCTGGGACTCCGTTGACTGGCGGCGGGTCGTGAAGATTGTCGTTCCCGTCATGGTCGCCGTCGCTCTCATATTCGTCGCGACGAATCGCGCACTCTACGCGGCCGCCGCAAACGAGCACATCCTGACGCGGCGCGGAGCGATCGTACTGCCACAAGACGATCCAGCGCTCAGATTCCTGCTGAGCGACGAAGTTGCTCGAGGCGACTACGTGTTTGTCTATCCCTATTATTCGACGTACTACTTCCTGGCTGACGTCAGGAACCCCACCCGTTTTGGCGAGATGATGTACGGCCCTGGATCCAAGCCGCTTTTCGACGAGGCGATTGCCGCGATTGAAGCGAAGCAAGTGAAGTACATCCTGTGGGACACCGTAGTGGCCGGCGAGAACCTGAAGGAATGGTTCCCAGCCTATCGACAGCCGCCGGAGAACGAGCGGTGGATGGAGACGTATTTCCAAACGCACTATGAGCAGCTGGCGGTTCTGAGCGGGTTCCGGATCCTCCGACGGCGTCAATAAATGTAAGTTTGAATCCAGAATCAAAAGGTCATCGTTTCGGCGACTTTTGTCTGGATTTTCCAGAGAATGCCAAACCATAAAGTCCGCTGCCAGAGAGACTTAGCAAACTTGTGGAGCAATTAGGGCCGTACCGGCTGGCCCAGCTGTTGCGCTTAGTTGAGCCGCATGGCTTCTCGCGTTCGATCAAGCCGACGGCGCAAGGCAATCGCTGCCCGGCGTCGATTTCTGGCTGGGACGGTGCTGGCAGCGCTCGCCATCGGCTCGGCTGCCGCAGTCCTGAGTCAGCGCGAGCCGTCCAGCGTCGGAGTGGAATTCGAGGCTTCGCCGATCGCGGCCGTGGAACCACCACCACCGGCCGGCCCGCTCGACGCCTCGGCGACGTACCCACAGCGAGCGGTGTTTCCTTATTCAGTGGTACCGGGCGGCGTGGAGTCGGTAGAGGAGCTGCGAAACGCCATCACGACCGATGCGGTGGTGGCCGATCACTATAAGGGCTTTGATCTTTCGAAGGCGCGTGTCGAGCGGCTCTCAGTCCCACGGGCAGCCCACGTTTCATACCGGCTCGGCGAACACGTTTACTGGACTCGCAAGGCCCTGGTGCTGCCCGCCGGCGAACGAGTGATCACGGACGGAAAGAACGTCGCGCGGACGCGATGCGGAAACCAGGTCGCCGCCGATGTGCCGGGCGCCACATCTCCCGCGGAGCCAGCCGCAGCCGTACTTGACACACCGCTGGCTTCACGGCCAGTGTCTTCGGTGGCCGGCCTGCCCACGGCGTTTCCGAGCTCCACCGTCACGCGGCCCCTGTCGGGAATGACCGGAGATGGTGGGACGGGAAGGACTCCGCTCGGTGGCGGCGCAGGACCGACTCCCGGACATCCTCTCGAGGCCACATCCGTCGAGCCCTGCGTCCCCTCCGCTCCATGCAAACCCGACGCTCCGCCGGGCGCGGGGCCTGGGGAAGGACCGGGCACACCCGGCAACGGGGTCGTTCCACCGCCGGGATCGACGGGGCCAGGCACCCCAGACAACCGAGTCGTTCCGCCTCCGTCCGGGTCGACCGGGCCGGGCGGACCAGACAACGCGTTTGTTCCGCCGCCTGTGTTGCACCCGCCGTTCGTTCCTCCGGGCGTCACGATCCCGCCGCTCGTCACGGACGGTCCGCTCTGGCCGCCGAACCCTTCGAGTGGCGATAGTCCTCACGGGCCTGGAACGCCGCCCGGCGAGTCGTTCGTGCCCCCCGGCGGCGATGGTCCTCAGGTGCCGGGAGCGCCCACGGGCGGCCCGTACGTTCCGCCGGTAGATGGCCCGCCCGTGGATGGTCCTCCAGGTGGGGGAACGGACTTGGTTCCGCCGCAGCAGGACGTGCCGGCAACGATACCGGAACCGGGCCCGATAATGCTGATGCTGACGGGCGCTGCTGGCTTCCTCGCTCGGCGGTTCAGCGCCCGGCGTCGGGGCTAGCTGGTAGGTCCGCCGATTCGTTTCCGCACGGTCTGATACTCCTCCCGCTGTTCGACAGCGGGGTCGGCCGCTTTGGCTGCCTGCAATGCTTTCGCGGCATCCTGCAGACGGCCCGCCACCGCGTAGACGACCGCCACATGAAGTTGCACGTCTGCGTTGGCGGGGCTTCCCTTCGCTGCGGCCTCCAGCAGCGGCAGCGCTGCGGCGTCATCCCCAAGCAGGTGCTTGATCCACCCCAGCGTGTCCGCGATCATGGCGGCACCTCTGGCGAGCGTGTAAGCGTGCTCAGCGAGCGGCAGCGCATCCGCCGGCTTGTGGTCGCGGACGGCGATCGCGTAGGCGAGGTTATTCAATGCGACGAAGTCATTCGGATTGTTCTTGAGCGTGCGCTCGTATGCGCCGCGCGCCTTGTCGTACTGGTGCTCCTCCTCGTAAAGCATTCCCAGAACGCGGAACGCGTCTTTGAGCGTACTGTCTGCGGCCGTGGCCTCCTCGAGCGCAGCGACCGCGCCGCTTGTGTCACCTTTCGCGCGCCGAGCTTCGGATCGCAGGAGCAGCTTGCGCACGGACGGCGCGATGGCGGATTCGCTCGCGCGCAGGCGCCGCTCGGAAAATTGTGCCGGCAGCTCTGTCTCCGGATCGACGGGGGGATTCAGGTCTCCCTGCGGCACGGCGGCTGTTCGAAACGGCGCGCACAAAGGATCGCCGAGCACCACCGTCTCCCAGCTGAGCGAGGGGATAGCCCTATAGAACGCCTCCGCGAGATTCAGACCCGAGACGTAAGCCGGAAAGAGAATATCGGGCCGCACCGCACCGTCGAGAAACGGCTCCGCAACCTGTCCGGCGGCGCCCGTCGCCCCGGCCCTGACGACATCGCCGATAACTGATTGACTCGACCCCGCGTAGGGCGAACCGAGCGGAGCTGGTTTCCATTCCGCTGGCGGTTCTGTCATCGTGCGCGCATCGCTGCTCAGAAACATCCCGGCTAACGCACCGGGCGCGAACTTCACCGCAGGCGCGCGCGTGCTCAACGCTGGGTCGTTCGATCCAAACGAAAAGTACCCGAGCGCCGGAGCGTCCGTCTTCGCCGTCAAGTTCGTTGTCTCCAGCAGAACGCGCTCGCCCCAGTGCATCGCGCGAAGGCGGTCGGCTGCTGCAGCAAGCCAGTCGTTCTCTTTGTCTGAAAACCCGCCTCGCTCGTCGAGGACGATGGAGCCGGCGGTTCCAGTGGCGGCCAGGCTGCGATCGACCAGCGACGTCGCGTCTTCGACAGTGAAGCCGTCGAGCCTTGTGACGAGATAGATGTCCTGCGCCGCGTGACTGAACAGCGCGCGGACATCCGCGCCGCTACCCGCGTAGTACGGGTTGGCGATCGGTCCATCCAGCGGCACCGGGACCCCGGTCATTTTGCGATAGAGCAACGCGAGCTCGGAATCCACGCTGGCGATCGTGCCGCCCCTTCCCGCAGTCCCCATGATGCGAAGGGGCACGCCCTTGGTGAGGACGATATAGAAGATGCGGTCCTGGAGGCTGTGCTTCGACAGCGCGGCGGCAATCGGACCTTCAATCTTCGCGAGGAATACCGCGCGGCTGATCTCGTCCGTGGTCGGCGCCTTCAAGTGAACAACGTTGGCCGCTGGGATGGTCCGCTTCTGCGCGTAGTAGTCGGCGACACGCCGCGACGCCTCGCTCGCGTCGTTGACGACGACGAGAACGTTCTCGGCAGACTGGGCGGCCGCAGGCCTCGCGGCTCCGACGAGCGTGGCGAGCACGAGAACCGGAACAAGGATGTGTTTCACCAGTCGCATCCATTCTGCCATGAACGCGACGGGCATCAGTACGCGCCGTCCGCAGTGGCGGCGCAGAGAGCGTACCGGTGAGGCTGTTGACAGCGCGCGCGCAGCAGCAGCCTCATCGGGATCAGCCACGGACGACACGGACGGCACGGACGCGCGCGGGCAAATCGCCGCCGTGCCGCGCTCCGCGCGGCTGGGAGGTCGGGTGGCCCGACCTCCCTCAGACCGGCCGCAAGGCCGGTCCCGGCGGCCGAATCGCCCGCACGTCTCCTCATCACGGCCTGCCGAACCGCTGGCGACACGAACACGTCGTGCCGGCGGGGTTACCCGTCCGTGCCGTCCGCGTCGTCCGTGGCCAATCGTGATGAAGCCGCTGCCCTGTTCGGAGGAGCATCCGTCATTCAGCAGATCGTCAGAGGCTGGCCTACGCGGCGTGCGATGTGTGGGGTACGTGATGTGTATGAACGGCAGCTGGCGGCTGGGGATGCGCGCGTCGCGCGAGGGCCGTGAGCGCATAGCCGAGGGCGACGGGATCGTGCCTGATGACACCCGACGGCGTGGTCACGCCAATACTCGCCGTGACAATCCGCGTGCGGAAGTTCCAGGGCCGCCGTCCATCGTGAGTAACCGGGTGCGCTCCGTCGCGGGCGTACGCGGCCAGGGCGGACGCGGCGAATGGCCGCCGGTTCACCAGTACGTAGTCGAACAAATCACACTTTGTATGGTACCGCAGCGCCGCCAGATGATCCGCGAGTGTGAATTCGTCTGTCTCGCCCGGCTGCGTCATCAGGTTGGCGACGTAGACGCGCGGCGCCGTGATGGCGGACAACGCCGAAGCCATCCCGTCGATGAGCAGTGTAGGTATCAGGCTCGTATACAGGCTGCCCGGACCGACCACGACGAGGTCCGCGTTGAGGATGGCGTCGATGGCTTCGGGCAGAGGACGGGCAGATGCGCTCAGACGAACCCGGTCGAGGCGGCCTCGTCGGGCCGTAATCGCGGTTTCACCGCGCACTTCGGTGCCGTCGTTGAATTCACCACACAGGTGCACGTCGGCGAGCGTGGCGGGAAGCACACGTCCGGACGTGCCCAGCATCGCGCTCAGGGATCGAATGGCATCCATCATGTTGCCGTGGACACCGGATAACGCCGCCAGCAGCAGATTGCCTACTGGATGGTGTCCCTCGATACCGTCGCAGGAAATCCGATGGTGGAGGATGTCGCCGATGGCGGACGCGTTCGGGCTCAGCGCCGACAGACAGTTCCGTACATCGCCCATGGGCAGCACACCCAGGGCTTGCCGCAGCCTTCCGGAGCTCCCCCCATCGTCCATGACCGTCACGATGCCGGTCACGTCAGGGGAGGGCAGAGCCGGGGCGCCGCCGTACGCGTACAGGAGCCCGCGCAGGACTGCCGGGAGGCCGGTGCCACCGCCAAGGGCCACAACGCGCGGACCGTCCCTGCGTGGCGACACCGATGGCGTCGTCCGGTTCGGTGGGAAGGCAATACTCATTGCGCCGAGACGTGGCAAGGAGCGTTCCTGACGACCGGAGTGAAATGTGCGGCGGACATCCAGCGTGCCGCAACGACGACCCGTCAGAGGGCGGACAAAGTCAGCGCGCGGGCGGAATCCTCCCTTGAAGGAGAAGTGTGCGCAGACGCACCACCGGCCATTCGGTGCGAGGACAATCCCGCCTCCGTCAGAATTTAGTCTGCCGCACGACGTCTGAGCCGCCCGGGCTCAGGGAACCAGCACCGGAGGTTTGACGGCGGTTTCACCGTGGAACGGCATGACCGCCTCACCGGTCGGCGGGTGGGTGTGTTGATAGACCTGCGTGCCGGCGGTCTCGATTCGGAGCGTGTACGCGATTGGGAGTTGATCCAGGAGGGCGACCACCGCCTTGAGAACGGCTGGCGCGAACGCGTTTTCATCCTCGGGCGTGAGCGACGAAACGAAACGAATCTCCATAACGGTCGGCCTCAGCGCTGAAACCTGCTTTAACGTGACGGTGAGCGCCGACAAATTTGCAATTCACGTTCCCTCCGTCACCCCGCCGTGATGCAGCGCTCATATTCATGTATAGCCAGGTATACGACACTCGCCGACGGCCATGTGCTGCTCGGAGATTCTTCGCCACGGCGAACTATGTTCGGCCCTGGAGACGGATTCTGCCCATGCCGGTCCAGCCTGTTCCATGGCACATGCCATGCTCATCAGCAGTATTAGGAGTCCTCCGTCGTGTGCGGGCAGATTCATATCAAGTGATTATTCGAATGATTTATGTCCTTATCCGCCTCCGAGGTGCTTGCGCGGTTCTCGACCCAGATGGGGGTCCCCGCAGCGCTGTTGCAGCGGGTCCGTGGGCGCTGGCGTTTCGCAGGGCAGAGCGGTGACCCGACGACCGGTGCCGAGTCCGCCAGCCTCGTTCGGGCCGACGGGAGCTGCAGCATCCCCGACGATCGCTTCTGCACCGGCCTCGTTGTCGACGGCCTTTCGGACTGGGTGCTGGTCTTACCCGGCGCGAAAGAGGAATGGGAAGCCCGCCCCGATCTGCCGCAGTCTCTGGAGCAGCTCGGCGAGGATGCGTTGGTGATGACGCGCTTGCAACGCGCGGTCACGCTGGCGCGTGCCGAACGGGTCGGGTATTTGCTGGGACGGCGGCTCGCGCGTCTCACCGATCCGGAACGGATCTATCGCGATATCACGCGGGCCGCCGCGGCGGCCGTCAAGTCGGATTTTGCGGCGCTCGCGTTGTTCGTCCCCGACGACGGCACGCTCCGGATCGTCAGTACTTACGGATACCCACAGACGATCGTCGAGCACCTGCGAGTCGAACCGGGCGAAGGCGTGATCGGACGGGTCTTCGCATCGCGTCGCCCGTTTTTCGCCGGTGTCGGACTGGGCGCGGAGCTCTTCCCTCCCCGCCTGCGGTATCGCACGGGATCCTGCATTGTCATTCCGCTCTTGTCGAACGGCCGCAGCATCGCGGTCCTCAGCGTGGCGGATCCCGTAGAGGGCGATCACTTCACTCGTGAGGATGTCATCGCGTTGAGCCGCGTGGCGCCCGTGGCGACGCTGGCGCTCGCGCGTCTGAGCACCATCCGCGACATGGAGGCGCTCGCTATTGCGGCGCGAGTGGATCCGGTCACGCGCCTCGCGAACCGCCAGTACCTGATCGCGCGCCTGGAGGCGGAACTCGAGCGCGCCCAGCGGCTCCAGCAGCCGCTCGGGATGATGCTGGTCGACGTGGACGACTTCAAGCGCGTCAACGACACCTTCGGTCATCTCGAGGGGGACCATCTGCTCCGGGAAATCGGCGCGCTCTTGACCGATAACGTCCGCCTGTTCGACGTGTGTACGCGGTACGGCGGCGAGGAATTTGCCGTCGTCATGCCCGGAGCCCATGAGTCGGTTGCGCGTCAGGTGTCGGAGCGCGTCCGGGAGGCGGTCGAACAGGCCTTTCGAGGGTCGACCGGCGGTCCCAAGATCACCCTGAGCGCCGGAGTGGCCCTGTTTCAGCCCGGAGACACGGCCTCCCGGCTCATCGGTAGGGCCGACGCCGCGCTGCTGATGGCAAAGGCTCAGGGCAAGAATGCCGTCAGGTTTGCCGGCTGACCATATAAGCTGAGCCTTAGTGATTGATTGGAGATAACATACTGTAAAAGAACAACTTATATGGTTATTTCAGAGTAGGCCGCGGCTGGGGTCTCCTTGACTAACTGGCTCACCGAAGGTAGGATCCTGGCCCCGGTAGAGAATGATTCCGACTCAAGAGGAGCCGATTGCGCTTGTCGGCCTGAGCCGTTCGCTGGAGGCGCTCCGCGGCGAAGTGGAGTACGCGTCCCGCTGTGACGCAAAGGTGCTGATTACCGGCGAGCCGGCGCAATCGCATGCCCCTGGTCACGGTCAACTGCGCGGCGTTGACCGAAACGCTCCTCGAGACGGAACTCTTCGGCCACGTGCGGGGCAGCTTCACCGGGGCGATCCGGGATCGCACGGGTGTGCTGGAACAGGCCAATCGCGGCACTGTTTTCATGGACGAAATCGGCGAAACGACCCCGCGCATGCAGGGGCTCCTTTTGCGTTTCATGGAAACGGGCGAGATCCAGCGCGTGGGATCCGATCGCACCGACGGCCGGGTCGACGTCCGCGTCATTGCGGCCACGAACCGCGATCTGCTCGGGAGCGTCAAGGACAAGACCTTCAGGGAAGACCTGTATTACAGGCTCAACGTCATCCACATCCATGTGTCCCCCCTGCGGGAGCGCATGGAGGACCTGCTTCCGCTGCTGAGCCGCTTCCTCCAGATGTACGCCCGCACCTATCGGCTGGAGACGCCAGCGGTGTCGCCCGACGCGATGGAACTGCTCCAGGCCTATACGTGGCCCGGGAACGTGCGGGAACTCAAGAACCTGGCCGAACGCCTGGTCGTGCGCGGCGGCCATGGAACGATTGAGCCCCAGGATCTTCCTGTGGAAATCATGCGCCGCCCGACCTCGGTGCAGGCGGCCGCCCCAGCCGCCGTTGCGAATCGGGTGGATGAATTATTCGATCGCATGGTCGTCCAGCGTGAGTCATTCTGGACCGTCGTCTATTCGGCGTTCATGTTGCGGGATCTCACCCGCAATGATCTCCGCGCGATCGTGAGGAATGGGCTGGAACGGGCGTCAGGGAATCACGGCGTGCTGATGGAGTTGTTCAACATGCGGCCGGAGGATTCCAAGCGCTTCTGGAGCATGCTGAAGAAACATGAGTGCCTGCCTGGGGCGATTGCCGCGCGGCCACCACGATCCGAAGAGGAACCTGTCACGCAGGACTGAGCGCGTTCTCGCTAAGTGTGTTCTTTCGCGTGGATCAGATTCAGCAGCGTTCCCGCCAGCACCGGTTTGACCAGGTACACCGCTCCGAGATGTTCCGCCTCGGCGCGCAGCACCGGGTCGTCGTACCCGGAAAATACGATCACCTGCGTGGCATGATTCATGTCCCTGGCCAGGACCACCAGCTGCAAGCCATTGAATGCGCCCAGTCGCACATCCGCGATCATGACGTCGAAGCGCTGTTCACGGAGGCGGCGACGGGCATCGTCGAACGTCGAGCAGGCCGTGACCTCGAGCCGCGGATCGTCGCTCAGCGCTCGCTGAAGAGCGTCGAGCAACGAGAGATCATCGTCCACGATGAGAATCTGGCGGCGGGGCATGTCCGCCTCCCGCGAGGCCGGGAATTCCGCTTGTGAGGGCGCCATTACAGCTAGGGCACAGTATATATGGAACGGCGGCAATCTCAGCGACCTTCCGCGTGATGTGCCCCCTCTGAGTCCGGACGATCGCTGCGCTCGCCGCCTCGGACAACGGAGGGCGGGATATAATTTGCGGATCGTGCCCGACTACAAGCCTAAGGCGATCGAGAAGAAGTGGCGCGAGCGCTGGCAGACGAGCCGCGCGTTCGAAGTCACCGAGGATCCGTCCAGGCCGAAATTCTACTGCCTGGAGATGTTCGCCTATCCGTCCGGGCACGCGCACGTCGGACACGTCCGCAACTACATGATCGGCGACGTGGTCGCGCGGATGAAGCGGATGCGCGGCTTCAACGTCCTCCACCCGTTCGGGTGGGATGCCTTCGGCCTGCCCGCGGAAAACGCCGCAATCCAGAACGGCACGCACCCTGAGACGTGGACGCTGCAGAACATCGAGCACATGAAAGGGCAGCTCCAGCGGCTGGGGATCAGCTATGCGTGGGAGCGCGAGATCGCCACGTGCCTCCCCGACTACTACAGGTGGAACCAGTGGGTCTTCCTGAAGATGCTCGAGCGCGACCTCGCGTACAGGAAGCGATCGAACGTCAACTGGTGCCCGAGCTGCAACACGGTCCTTGCCAACGAACAGGTGATCGACGGCGCCTGCTGGCGCTGCGGCACGCCGGTGACGACGAGGGAGCTGGAACAGTGGTTCTTCAGGATTACGCATTACGCCGACGAGCTCCTCGGCGGCATGCGGGATCTCGGTGAGTGGCCCGACAAGGTCCTCACGATGCAGCGCAACTGGGTCGGACGCTCAGAGGGCGCGCGCGTCCGGTTTGCGCTCGAGGACGCTTCTGCCATCGGCCATCGGTCATCGGCCATCGAAGTGTTCACGACCCGCATCGACACGATTTACGGCGCGAACTTCATCGTCCTGGCGCCCGAGCATCCGCTCGTCCAGCAGTTCGCCGATGCCTCGGCGGATCCGCAGGCCTTCCGGGCGAAGGTGGCGAAGTTCACGTCGCAGGACCGCTCCGCCCGGATGACAGGCGAGGTGGAGAAGGAAGGCTTCGATACCGGTCGGCGCGCCATCAACCCGTTCACCGGCAAGCCGGTGCCGATCTGGGTCGCGAATTTCGTCCTGATCGAGTACGGCACGGGCGCGGTCATGGGCGTGCCGGGCCACGATCAGCGCGACTTCGAGTTCGCGCGCACGTACGAGCTCCCAATCACCATTGTCGTGCGGAAGGAGGGCACGCCTCTCGACGCGGAGACCATGACGGAGGCGCACGCCGGCGAGGGCATGCTCGTGAACTCGGGCGAGTACGACGGCTTGGCCTGGGAGGATGCCAACGTCAGGATGACGGCGGACGCGAAGAAGCGCGGCATCGGCGAAGGCACGGTCCAGTACCGTCTCAAGGACTGGGGCATTTCGCGCCAGCGCTATTGGGGCACGCCGATCCCGGTGCTCTACTGCGACACATGCGGCATGGTGCCCGTCCCGTACGACGAGCTTCCGGTCGTGCTGCCGAAGACGGCAGAATTCAGCGGCCGCGGCGATTCGCCTCTCGCGCACATCCCTGAGTTCGTCAACACGACATGTCCATCATGCGGCGGCCCCGCTCGGCGCGAGACCGACACGATGGATACGTTTGTCGATTCGTCGTGGTATTTCTTCCGCTTCTGCGATCCGAAGAATGGCGATCTTCCATTCGATCCCGAGAAGGTCGGCTACTGGGGTCCGGTCGACTTCTACAGCGGCGGCGTCGAACACGCGATCCTGCACTTGATCTACTCGCGCTTTTTCACGCGGGTCTTCCGCGATCTGGGCATGACATCTCTCAGCGAGCCGTTCTCGCGCCTGCTGACGCAGGGGATGGTGCTGAAGAGCGGTCAGGTCATGTCGAAGTCGAAGGGGAATGTCGTCGACCCGGACGACATGATCCAGAAGTTTGGCGCCGACGCGCTCCGGCTGTATGTGATGTTCGTGGCGCCGCCGGAGAAAGAAATCGAGTGGACGGACGCGGGCCTCGAGGGAAGCTTCCGGTTCCTCGCGCGCGTCTGGCGCCTCGCGGATTCGGTGAGCGAAACGATCGGCGGCGAGGGCATTCCGCTGCCGTCGACCTTCGAGCTGAACGACGCGGAGCGCGCGCTGCGACGCAAGACGCACGAGACGATAAAACGCGTGACGATCGATCTCGATCCGCGCGTCCACCTCAATACCGCGATTTCAGCCATGATGGAGCTCGTCAACGAGCTCTACGCGTTCTGCAGCGCGAGCCGCTGCATCCCCGTCGGCGAGGAAGCCGAGCAGGTCGGGGCCATCGCGCGTCCTTCGACGATCGCCGTGCTCAAGGAGTCGATCGAGGCGCTCGTGCGCATGCTCTCGCCCTTCGCGCCGCACATGGCCGAGGAGATCTGGGAGGCGCTCGGACACTCGGGCGGCACCGTCACCGCCGGCTGGCCGGAGTTCGACCCGGCGGTCGCGAAGGCCGACGAGATCGTCATTCCGGTGCAGGTGAACGGCAAGCTGCGAGGACGGCTGACGGTCCCGGCCGGCGCGAGCGACGACGAGCTTCGCGACGCCGCCCTGGCCGATCCGCAAGTGCGTCCGTATCTCGCAGGCAAGCAGGTGAAGAAGGTTGTCGTCGTCGCCGGAAAGCTCGTCAGCGTGGTCGTGGGATGAGGATGAAGAAACACCGCGCGTCCGCTCTCGTGTTCGCGCTCGCGCTGCTCGCCAACGGCGGCTGCGGATATTCGCTGGCGGGCCGCGGCTCGTTCCTGCCCGCCTACATCCAGCGGATTGGCATTCCGCTCTTCGTCAACAATTCCGCTGTCTTCGATCTCGATAGACAAGTGACCGAGCGCGTGCGCAGCGAATTCATCGGCCGGGGCAAGTGGACGATCGTCCCGGATGCGACCGGCGTCGACGGCCTGGTGACGGGCACGATCACATCGGTGGCGCTGACGCCCGTCGCGTTCAATACCGCCCAACAGGCGACGCGCTACGCCCTTACGCTCAGCGCCAGTGTCGAATTCAAGGACATGCGCACGAACAAGGTCCTCTGGTCGAATCCGTCCATGCAGTACCGCGAGGAGTTCGCGCTCAATCCCACCAACGCGCTCGATACGTCGACCTTCCTCGGCCAGGACGTGAATGCGCGCGAGCGCATGGCGAACGAATTCGCCCGCGCTCTGGTCAGCGCGATTCTCGAGGCGTTCTGAGCCGCGGACCGCGCCGATTCATAGCCACGGACCACACGGACGGCACGGACTGTTCTTGGCCGCGGAGTACGCGGACCACGCGGATCGCTCTTTCGGCCACGGACCACGCGGACGGCGCGGGTCACTCTTTCGGGCCACAGACCACGGAGACGGCACGGACTGTTCTTGGCTGCGGACTCCACGGGATACGCGGATTCCCTGACTATGTAGCTTCGCCTTTAGGCGGAAGTCTTCCCCGCCTGGCGAGCGTTTGCAGCCGCCAGCCTCCGGTGCGATCATGAGCCGCGGAACTAAACGCTGTTGTTAGATAGGAAATGGAGCTGACGATTCGCCGGGCGGTTCCCGCCGACGCGGGTCGGATCGCTGAGCTGAGCGGAGTTCTCGGCTATCCAGTCGAGTCGGAGCTGATGGCCCAGCGACTCGAGCGCCTAACGGCCAGTCCGTCCGACGTCGTGCTGGTGGCAGCCCTCGGAGCGCGGACCTTGGTCGGATGGCTGCATGGCGCCGCGCACGAACTGCTCGAAACCGGCGCGCAGTGCGAGATTGCCGGTCTTGTGGTCGATCCGGAATACCGGAAGCTCGGCGCCGGCCGCCGTCT
>WNGL01003790.1_pt1 | contig 18213 bp, 21 predicted proteins | sample 5400591 | NCBI WGS metagenome assembly WNGL01 (sample SAMN13153377, study PRJNA577476) | soil metagenome | isolation source: 80 cm soil or saprolite under Garry oak tree replicate 1 | place: USA:California | collected 2016-06-15 | reverse complement strand
AGAGCAAGATGATGTGTCACAACTGTATGAGTTGCCAATCGCCACGCCGTCCAGGCTCATGCTGGGTGAAGCAGCATTGACCGGCGTCACGTAGACAAGGAGCGCTATCAGAGGCAGTAGGACTATTCCGGATAACCTTGTTTTTGATACCATTTAAGAAACGACTCGTTTTGGGTCTAGCGTGTTCCGGCTTTTAGGGGTAATGGTGTTCGAGCGTGGACCCAAATTGGAGCTGTATCATACCTTGCCCGCGCGTTGGCTAATGTTCTAGGCCTGAGAGACTTGACTCAATAGTTTGAGGACGATCTTTCTCTCTATAGCATCGCTCAGATGACTGATGTCTGATTCCCAGTAGACAGACTCGGCTTCGTTCGACCTGATTTTCCCTTTCCAGTCTTTGATACGAAAATAGTGTATTCTCTGTCTCTCTCCATTCGACGCTGTATAAAATCGGACTCGAATCGATGTGATCTTTTCCACTCTGATCCCTAGTTCTTCTCGAATCTCTCTCTTCAGAGCCCGGTTCAGTGACTCGCCCACCTCCACGTGGCCCCCCGGAAGCAAAACTAGCCCTGGGTCCGCGTCGTCATCGGCTCGTCGCTTTTCGACAAGAACTGAACCATCGCCTATCAGAACCCCACTTACACACTCAGCAACTGGTTTGCGCGGGACGCGCGCCAAGACTCCACTCTTCATTTGACCTTTACCAGTTGCTCATGACCTTGTCTGAGAAGAGGCGTATCTGGTCGAGCAGGTTAGTTGTGGACCATAGTCCGCCTTTGGGTGTGAAGGTTAGCATGAACTCTTTGCAGCCAGCCTTCCGATAGCCTTCAATCTGCTCGATGCAATCGCCCGGGGTCCCGTGGATGACTGTGTTATAGGTGTCTGATTCTGGAATGTCCGCGGCGATCTTCCGGATTGTCTCTCTCTGCTCCCTTGGATTTGCAATCTTCTCCCAGATTCGTCCGGGATGGTTTGCTGAGGGATCGATCTTCTTCAACGCCTCAGGGATCAGGGCAAGGAAGTATCTGGCTGGGCCTAAGACGTTCCGGTCGGCTTCTGCGCGATTCTTCGAGATGGAGGAGAGCGTGTAGTATGCAGAGCGGAACGCCCCGAAATCTCGACCCGCATTATGGACTGACCCGATGATGGTATCAAGATCCATCTTGTATGTTGCAGGAGTGTGACAGTGCGGCATCCATCCGTCCGCCATCTCACCCGCGAGTCTCAGCATTCTGGGACCGAACGCTGCCAGATAGATCGGTGGGAGTGGCTGTTTCTCCTGGCCTGCCTGCAAGTATGCGTTGTTCAGGGAGAAGAATTGTCCCTTGTAGTTCTGTGGTTTCTCTATGCTAGAGTTCCACAACTGCCGGATAATCTTCAGACCCTCCTCTAGTCTACCGACGCGGTGTTCCGCAGAAAATCCGAAGGGTGTCTGGTTCATCGGATCGCCGGCGCCGAGTCCGAGGAAGACCCGTTTTGGAAACTGGTCGGAGAGAGTTGCGAGGGTCTGGGCTATGATAGCCGGGTGCCGCCGGACCATGTCTGTTACTGCGATTCCGACCCGGATCCTACGGGTCCCAGTGGCTATCGCGGCAAGAGTCGTGAAGGGTTCAGGTGCAGCCGCGTCTCCGGTCCCGTAGAGCAGATGGTCGTCTATGAGGACGGAGTCGAAGCCGTGTTTCTCGCAGAACTGTGCACGATGGACGATATTCTGGAAGGGTTCGTGGGCCACCTGAAAGATCCGACATCCGAACTTTGCTGGACTCTTCACACTTCAGCCCACTAGGCGTGTTCGGTTCTCCAAAGTCATATCCAAGCGGGATTTAGTCGTGGTCAGTCATCTCATCTTCCCGCGTAAAGGGGGCTATCCCGCGATCCGTGCCGAAGAAGCTACGCTTGCGGGCTTGTTTTGTTGGTAAGATTCCTCTAAGGATCTCGATTGTGCTCTGCTTTCTCGCCTGGTCGATGATCTTCCGCTTGCTCACTCTTGTGTTTTCGAGTATTGCGGTGATGTCATCCCTGTCCTTCTGGCTTCTCTCTCTTGGTATGGTCGCTTTGATCATTCTGAGCTTTGCGAGGATCAGCGACTCTGGAGATTGGAAGTAAGTCTTGACCCCCTGTACTGTCCCCCTCCTTCGCTCTATAGGACTCTTGACCAGGATCAGGTCTGCGGTATAGGGTGAGAGCCTGTCTGCCACCGTTATGATATTGTATCCGGATTCTAGCTGTCGATGAACTTTCCTAATGTCGGCCTTGACGCCCGCCTCTTCGATCGCGCGGAAGAATCTGTCTGTCCCTCGTGGGGAAATGTAGACTACAAAGTCGGCATCGAGGGTTGTCCGCGGGACACCGTAGTAGCTTGCCGCTACGGCTCCAGTGATTGCATAACTGGTCTTTTCACGGTTGAAGTGTTCGATGAGGGCTCTGACGAATTCTTGGAAGCTGCGGGTCTTCAGTGGGTCCGACGTCCTGCCTGGAACCGTTTTCTCGCCTTCTCCAACAGCCTCAATGTCGAGATGCGCGGGTTCTGATTCTTGATAGACTCCATAGTTATGCTGGTGATTGAGCTGGACAGCTCCAGGGCAATGTCAACGCGCTCCTCGGGGCTCATTCTCTGGAAACGATGGTTCCGGCGAGACGGTGGTGCCCTGTACTCGACGCCCCTCATGTGTTCTTCACCCTTGGCCGAGAAGAATCAGGGTCCTGAATAAAGATGCGAGGTCAGAAGAGAGTAAGAGTCGGCATCCGAACTTTGCTTCACTCTTCACGCTTCAGCCAGCACGGGTCTACGCTCAGCCATCACCGCAATAACCTTCTCCACCTTCATATGATGAATACGACGATGAACCGTCAACAACGTAAGACAATCCACACAGACATGAACAGTACGATGATCAGCCTCCAACACCACAACCTCATCCTCAGGCCGAACCTCAAACCTAAAATTGCACGTTACCGCCAAAGCAGACTCAGCCCTATCTTTCCCAGGGTCTTCGCTTGCCCTTAAGCGTTCAGATGTCTTTCATGAAGAAACGTCCCGGCCAATTATGATTCATGATCCCAGGCCGGTTCGGTTTCGGCCCCACGCCTAGTCGAACACAAAAGTTCTAACAAACCCAACAAACCCTGTGCTCGCATGTCTTGACCGAGTAAACCGTCTGATTACGAGCCCGGCACCTCATCGGCCCGACATTGCTCCTCGCTTGAATTCGAAGAAACGAATCATGGAGTAGACGCGACCACCATTGCACTTCGCAGTCTTGGTGAAGAGACAAACTCATAATCCACCAAAGTAACTTCTTGTTCAGCAGCGATTCTTAGAGCAGTTCTTAGGGCTCCAATCAAAGCTCGGGGGTTACCCCGAGTTTGAGTGCTCAAGAAACTAATACTTTTCCTGTCGAATGGCGCTAATTCGTTACTTTTGAAGTTTCGAACCCTGAATTCGCTCAAGTATGCCCTAGTCAGTTCTACTCCCTCATCGGTACTCAATGGTTCAACAATCACTCGCGACTCGTCAGTTATAGGAGCCAGTCTATAGTTGGGAAGACCTTTGATGATTTGCTCGGCCTGAGGGTGAGTTGTAATGGCCATGCTGGCCTTTCCCCGGAACATCTCCAACATACTTCTCCAATCATCCGAAAGGCGCTGTAGTGCTTGGCTACCCTGATGTGCCTGAATGTAGTCTTCAAACTGGTCGAGAAAAATGTACATTCGCTTTATCTTGACATACTGCAAAATAGCCAGAAAATAGCCGAAGACATCTCTGGGGCTGAAAACTAGCAACGATCTTTTGATGTTAGCAAGTTTGTATGTCATCTGCCACTCGTCCTGGCTTAAGACTTTGAACAGCCCGTCAACGAGCGCACGTGAGGGTTTGTTATACGATTCCTCTACAATTTCATAGAGTCTTTCATGCGTAACTTGTCCAAGCCGTTTCTGTATTGCCGCCAGGAATCCCTCTGAAATCACTGCATCAAAAATTCGTCCAATGGTTGCAGTTGCGGTGTAGCTGCCTAAGGCATTAGCCCAGACTGCAGGTTTTCCATCGTCATGTAGCCTCCAATAGGCCGCAGCCATAAGTGCAGATTTTCCCGTTCCTTTGATCGATTCTCGCGAACTAACATATGTCGCTGTCTCTCCGAACTCCATCCTGCCGAGAATCCTATCGACCAGGGGCCTTGCCTTCTTTCTTTCGAAAATCCTGCCATTTTCTCGCGGGTCCTTTGAGGACGGGTCGAGCGATCCTATGTCCATGAAAGGAATGTCAGTGAGTCCTAATTCTTCTATGGAAAGCGTCATACTATCATCATCTTTGTTATTGGTTCACCTTCGAAGAGTTCCGGAAGTGTTCTCAGTTTCTGAGCATATCCCATCGGTAGATCGTCTACGAGGGGTCCGACTCCGACAAATAGTCTGTTGCGAAACCTGCTTTTGGTACTGGTGGCTTTCTGCAATAGTTTGGCAAATGACTGATCTGAAATCAGAAGCCTTTCACACACTTCATCTCGTATTGAGATAATGTCATGATATGCGTCTGTTTCGAAATTCAATGCCTTGATGGCCAAATCGAAGCATGAGACGAATTCAGTAAGATCGACCTCCGATAGAGGAACCTTACCTTTTATGTTCTTCATTAACCTCTGAACTAGAGGGACCTCATGGTATTGGTGGATACCTCTGGTTAGAAAGATTGTTTCGCTCCCGCGCTTCGGCTCAACTCTCCAATTCACGACTTGGAAGTCATAGAACAATTCCTTGATCGTGTGAAAGCTCGGAAGGTCAGTGAAGAAACCCTTGGATGCCAAGTATTCTCTGGCCCCCGTCTCCTTCTTACGTGATGCATACACGCTTGGAATAATGAATTTACCCCCCAATTTGGCGAGCCTCTCGATGAAGAGCCGATATGCCTTATATCTAGATTCAAACAAAAGATTCAGCAACACTACGTTTCTATCATTCTTGTTTAGAAGGGCTGCCTTGATGGAGCTCCCAAGGGCCGTCAACTGCATGAGTCCTTTGCTATCAATCCAAATTCCGACCCCCTTGGCGAAAGCCCTTCGATCCTCAGCCAGAGTGGTCAATGCTCTCGGATCATCATAGAGTTCTGCCAAGTTTTTCACTCGACGGCGTCTCGTCACCAAGTACACAGTAGCCTGATCAACTCGGGCTTTCACAATGCTCTTCCTGAGTTCCTCAAAATCAATTGACCCTTTCTTGGTTGAAAGGAGCAATAGACTAGCAATCTCATCAACAGTTCTGACCTTCCGTACACTGCCCCATTGCAACTCGGTTGAATTGTGAGGTACTTCTTCCGATATGTTCATCTAGGCACCTTGCTCGTGGGAAAGTGCTTGAGCGGATCGAGATTCTTAGCCGAGATACTTACTGGGATACTCTGATTTTTCGCAAAGGGGAGGTTCTTCTTTATGATTTGTCGGGCATGTTTACTGCAGAGAATCAGCCTCGATTTCGGATTCTCCGAGAGTCCTTCTCTGAATACTGTTGTGATATGCTGATCTCTAAACGAGTAGCCGATGACTACGATTCTATCCGCGATTCTGATTTGTTCCTTCATTAGGTACAGGAGTTCTAAGCGAGGCGACTCAGAACTGTACTGATATGACCCAGGGTAGACAAGATCCGGCTTGCAACTCTTGCCATTGATCTCTATTGTGTCTTTGAGAGGGGCAACTGTGAGCTCGTCGAATTCTCCATCAGGGTTCTTGACGTACCTTACTGTTCCATGAATCTTGTATAGTTTCAGCCTTGTCTTAGTCAAAGAATCGCTGTACAGCGTATGGTCGAATTTGTACCCGCCTTGCGGTCTGTTGTCGAACCCGTCATACAATGGAATATTCTGCCTTCGGCAGAAAAGCTCAATGCAGTTGTCAAAGTTTGTCGTAAAGACATGCAAAGGCGGATATCTCTGAACGTAATTACTGAGTAGAGGCAATGAGAAGTACTGTTTGATTCCGACAAAAATTCGATCGTAGTACGAACCGATCTTATCTATGAGTTTGGTACCCGATACGATTCGACTTCCTGAAACGTAACACTTTAGGAAAACCCACTCCCTGATATCCTCACCAACAACAGTATCCTTTGGAAGTGGAACTATTCGTCTGAGCTTTGTTTTCGAAACATGTTGAGCAAGTATGGGTCCAAAATGCTCGAGCAATCGCTGAGGATCGGCATTTGCATCGAGGACCATCAATAGATTTTCTAGACTAGGATCGAATCCATATTCTTTGATAGTCTTGAGAACCTGCTGCGCGCGTCTTACCTTCCAACGCGGACGCTTTGCGTCCCGAAGGTAGCCTTTCAATAATGTGCGGGTTATTGGAACCCCAAACTGGGACGAAGCTCCGGCACCGAGAAGGAGCATTACTCGCTGGGAACGGACCATTCTCAGTTCCACCCTCTATTGCATGTTGAGAATTGTTTCTACTTCCACAGCGGACCGGGCGAAATTACATAAGTTCCCCATTATCATAGCACTTGACTGGTTCTCAATATCTGCGGCCGGCTCACATGTAGAATCTGTACTGTTGGGGAGGCTCTCTAATGTCCCGGGCGCGCATCTCGGCGAGAATATTTCCTACCTTCCGAGACACAGAGGTAGTGACTGGGTCACTTGCGCAAAAGTCGGTGGAATTTCAGTCCATCTTTGTCAGGGACATCATGTCTCTCGCAATGAGCCGATAGTTGGTGTCCATTCTCGCAATGTGTAGAGTTAATGGCCAAGGAACAGTGCTCCCCTGATAGGTGTCCAAAGCTGGCACAAATCCAACCGTGTAAAGAACTGCTGGTGAACTGCTGGATGTGATCAGTGTTCCTCTCACTGGAGGATATCCCAGCCTCTGATGATAGAACCGGATTCCCGAGATAGACTCTATGTTGACATAATCTGCCATAGGTATTCCCTCGGCTGCCTTATCAAATCCATCAATTTCGTCTGAAGTAAACCGGGATGTCTTGTGAATGACCACACGGCTCGGCATAGACTCGTGCTGACGAGCGAATAATTTTACAGCGTCGCTCAGAATTTCCTCCGCATGTTCACTATCGAGGCTCGGCTCAAGGGAGCCTTCCTCCTCTTTCCACCGAAAAGGTTTTCCTCTAATGATTTGGCTCTCGGCCTTCTTGACATACACGTGAGCCATGCTTGTCCGCATGGCGCTTTGATCCTGTGCGATTTCCTCGAAGAAGGAGATTCCGACGTAACATGTTTTTTCGTCAAGATCAGCGAGCTTCCACGGGCTTCCAGTGCCTTTGTAATATATTGCGACTACGAGGTTCCACGCGATCGTAGACGGGTCTTGGAGGCTTCGTTCGAAGCTCATGGTGGAGGGCAAGATTATTTGGGATGGCAAACTATGTTTGAATGAGAGAACTTTCATGACATTATGAAAGTCGAAAAGAGGATAGTCTCTCTTCGGAAACCGCCTATCAAAAGTCCTTCTTTCGTAGATTATTCTGACTGCCTTCCGCTGCGGGTCTCGACATTTGTCGACTAGTCTCCTAGAAAGGGGGACTAACACGATCTGAGGTGCGGGGTTAGTCGAACCTGCGAGGTCATTGAACTTCTGATCGTAAAGTGATACAACGTTTACGATACGTTCTTTTCGATCCTCGGACGCCAACGCCCTTAGTTCCTCCTCTTCGGAAATAGGTTCTATGGCACTCGGGTCGACATCAATATCGAATCCGAGAGCACCCCTCGTTCCTATTCCAGGAAACTCTCGCTTCCAAAGCTGCGTACGTCTTCGTTTTGGCTGGATCGGAGGGATCGCTTGTCTTAGTCTTGAAAGGAAATCACGAAGCAAGAAAAGTGAGGAATGTGTGCCTATTGCTCCGGCCCGAATGACTACAGTCTTTCCATGCTCGACATCGACGCCGTTCGGGCCAAACGCCAGCAAACCGACCTTCGGGTCGACACACATTTCGGAATTGCCAAGAATAAGCTTCGGCTCGTCAAGTAGATCGACGGCACTTGTCATTGCAAGTCCTCTTCGTAATCACTGATGAAGGCCTGTTCTCGCTCGACTGCCTTGGGGGTCCAACTAGTCGGGAGAGACAACAGATCCCGAAACTGGAATAATGTCTCCCAAGGAGGTCTCTGTTCAAGACCTTCGGACCCAAACAAGTAGTCGGCGACCTTGGACACTCTTGCTTGTTGAGTTTCGGATCTGTTCCAGGCAGAATTCCTGAACTTGGAGTCTATTTTCGAAGCGTTGTCGCCTTCGATGACTATCTTGCCATCGTCGGTATAGAGACGCCTGAGTCCAAGCGAAACGAAATGGTCTCCCCACAACCTCTTGTAACGCATCTTGAACGCATGGTGGAAGACAAAGTTCAGTTTGCGTTCTTCTACAATCTTCTTGAACATAGGCCTCGCAACCTGCATCGTCCTTCCCGACGGAGTCTCTATGATACGAGGAACCTCTTCCTTTGCCTCTTTGTCGCATAGGAAGAAGTACCAATTTCTCCATGGGAGAATTCTTCGTGTTTCTATGGAAACCTTCTTTTCGAGTGAATTATTCATCAACTCATAGAATCCTCTTGGGAGCTGGGCCTTGGGTTCCTCAATGCTCAGCCTTTCGATTTTCCTCGGATGTACAGATTGGAATTGGTTTTGTACGTCATCGAGGTCAAGTGTCAGAAGATGCCCCTTGGTCGGGTAAGCAAACGGCGACTGGGTCTTCTTTAGAAGCTCTCTTAGCTCATCTCTAGGTACCGAGTCTATCTCAATAGAGAGATATTTCGTCGGTGGAATGAATTGTAATAGATTTCCTATGAGGATTGATTTCTTGAGTATCGGCTTTGCTCTCTGTTCCATGGATTCGGCAGCTCGTTTTGCGCGTGTTCTAGCTTCCATGGCTGCCGTCCCCATCTTCGCTCTGGCACTGATTGCCAGTTGTAGTTCAGGGACATCCGCCTGGTAAATTTCAGTCTCAGAAAAGAACCCCACTATTTCCTTAACGTGATATCTCGAAACCAGCTCATTTGCTAATCGCGAGCCCTTTAGCCAGTCGAGAACGCTCGTCTCAGTGATTTCCGCATCCCATATTCGCCCCCACTTAGAAAGCGCTTGGAGATCTCTGGCGAAAATCATCAGCTTAAACCGAGAATTGCGCGTACGTGCAAGCCAATGCTTGAGATACCCGCAGGTTTCCTCCACGAACTGTCGATCGCCTAAGCTCAACTTGTAGGCCTTTGCTTCGACCCAGATGGACATCGGCCACGGCCGGTCTGACGGGGGCACGAATACCATGTCAGGAAGATGCCCCTCTATCGAGGAATCTGTAGTTTGCGCATAGCCTAGAGATTCCATGTAGCTCCTTATCGCCGCCTTATAGTCCTCTGACTTTAGAGCGGTCCCTTCTCGAGCTTTCCCCAGCCTAAAGAGCACATCGTATGTCTGGGGAATGCTTTGCTCTTATAGTATTGGTGCCCACCTGCTGCTCTTTCAAAATACTTAGTTTTAGTAAAAGCATCTGGTAGGACAGTTCTTGGAAAGGTATTTCATTTTACCCTATGAGAACGGCGAGAACCCGATGATCGTCCAACAGATTCAGGCTCCACTCTTCATCGGCCAAGTGTGAACAGGAGAAGGTCTGTCGCTATCCGGTAACCAACCCGTCGAGAATCTCCTGGTATAGCTGGTCTCTTCTCTTGTCTGAGTAGCTGCCATAGTATAATTCTAGGACCCTGTATCCTCTCTTCCGCAAGAGCGACCTTAGCTCCTCGTCCTTCGCCATCTGGGCCGTTCCGAGATGGACCTGGCCATCGATGAACACAACAAGGGGTCTTGTCTCCAGTGGGAAGTAGAAGTCGGCCGTGGTTACTGGTATCTCGACTTGTGTCTGGTAGCGTATTCCATCGTCTTGGAGTCTGATTGCTAGTTCCTGTTCCATCCGTGAAGGGTTGGCACGTAGTCGTTCGCGCCAGTCGCTCCGCTGACACGACATCTGCAAGGTTGAGCTATCGATCCGCTATTGCTCAGACACGAGAACGAAACTGCATGATCATCTGAAACTTCGACATCTCTTCCAATTTCACATTGTCGAATACTTTCACTGCTAAACTCTCACACTTTACAGCCCGAAATCGCGTTCGAACAGCGAACAGCAGTACTTTCCCAACTGAGAGTCTTTACTTACGGTCCTCACTACGGGAGATAAGTGCTCCGGAGAACTTTGGAGACTGCTATGTATGAAAGGCAAATAGATTCGCTAATCAGAAACACCCGAAGAATCGGTCCTTCGATGGTCGAGGTCCAAACAGTCAAGATGTGGAAGGACTTCCCTAAGCGAATTACTCAAGCCGAGGCCCATGAGATTTGGCGGCGCGCAAACGCCATTGCAAGCCGCGTTTCCAAGTTGCGACGGTTCTAGCTCTTTAGCCCCGCGACACAAGGCTCGTTTTCCGAAAAGAGACGGGTCTAGATCTGTATCTCGTAATCACAGATCATGGAACAGACTTTGTTGTCCCTAGAAAACGCCTGGAAAATAGCCTGCAATCCTCGAATATGGCAATTTAGGGGAAGGTTTCTTGGCCCGATCGTCCCGTTTGCGCTTATTCCGGGTCTCGTCGGGACGTTCGCGTAAGTGTAGTAGCTACATTGCATGTAGGCTTGTCAACAGTCTTGACACGGTGTCCCGGTTCCGACTGGTTCGAGTATTGTTTCGCCACAGTTCTGGCAGACTAGCAATCTGCCTACAAACTGAAAGTCGGATCGGTATCGGACCTCGCGATACGTCAGTTCATGGCAGGTTTGACAGAAGACCCGGTAATCTAGGCTCTGCATAATCCCAGCTAGAGTGTCTCGGAGTACAAACGTAGGAGAGGAAGAGAAACTATTGCGGAAAACTCCTCTCGACTTCAACTGAGCCCTCCCCGGCAGGGTTTCTGTTACCATTCACGGTTACCAAACCCGCTACCATTCAAGAAATCTCAATTGCAGTTGAGTCTCTCAACAAAGTGTCGTGTTTTGGAGAACTCCTCTGGGTGCAGAGTTGTAAATTTCAATCTATGTCCCTTGATTGCAGATGATACAGTTGGCGACCTGATTGTCCCTAGGGGAACGCCTTGGAAACGGCTTGGGGTCCATTACGATGTTAATGTTGGTTGAGACCAGTGATCTGTACTAGGGGACTGTTGATGGATCCGCGTTAGGATCTGGTTAGCCGGCGACGTTCGAGAAGAATAAGGTATGCGTGCTAGTCTCGCGACGCAGAACTGCCTTCTCTTGCATCTGGGGCCGACGCTTGGCCGAAGGTTCTATCTGGGAATCCGACTCCTCACGTTCATGTTCTGAATTGTTCGAGAGTCTCGGCCTAACTGCCAGTGAAACGCAGCGCTACAGTAGACACCTCGTCCTCCCCGAGGTGGGACCCGAGGGGCAGCGGAGACTCAAGCGCTCCTCCGTATTGGTAGTGGGACTCGGGGGTCTTGGAGTTCCGGCCGCTGTCTATCTCGTGTCCGCTGGAGTCGGCCGAGTCGGGATCGTCGACTCCGATCTTGTGGAGTTGTCTAACCTTCAGAGGCAGTTCATCTTCTCGAAAGCTGACCTGGGACGGAGAAAAGTCGATGCCGCCGAGGAGAAGCTTAGCCTCGTGAATCCGGAGATCAGACTGACCTGTCACCCGGTCAGGCTTGACTCTAGCAACGCTATGGAACTAATCGGAGAATACGATGTGGTTATCGATGCGACGGACAACCTGCCAAGCAGGTACCTCATCAACGACACTTGCGTCCTTCAAGCAAAACCCGATGTCTTCGCGAGCGTTCTCGGCTTCGACGGCCAAGCCTCAGTATTTAGCACTCCTAACGGGCCTTGCTACAGGTGTCTGTATCCCGAGCCTCTCGTGGCCGACTCTGTCAAATCGTGCGAGGAAGCCGGAGTACTGAATGTTATACCCGGAATCATGGGCAGTATTCAGGCAAACCAAGCAATCGGGATCCTACTCGGAAACGGCACCCCTCTAATCGGTCGCCTCCTCGTCTTCAACGGCCTCGACAACTCGTTCAACGAGATCAAGTTCAGGAAGAACAGTTCATGCGCGGTCTGTGGGTCCCACCCGACCATCACTCGTCTCATTGATTATGAAGAATTCTGCGGACTGAAACGAACGGAAACACTCGCAGAATTTAACATAACAGCCGGGCAGTTGAAGACCGCCATCGACTCTGGGAAGCGTCCCGTCCTCCTCGACGTCCGGGAGCCATACGAATACTCGTTGTGCCACCTAGAGTCTTCCACGTTGATCCCAGTAGAGGAACTTGATGCTCGGTTGGGCGAGCTGAAGAGGGACAGCGAAATTGTAGTTTATTGCCACGTCGGAGTCAGAAGCGCGGGCGCAGTCAGGCTGCTCAGGCAGGCAGGATTCGCAAACGTGCGGAACCTTCAAGGTGGTATCGACGAGTGGGCGAGACAGATCGACAATAATATGCCTAGATACTAACGGACCTCGAAGTTATTTTTCTCTGAGATATCTCCGCTACTAGTCTAACGACCGTATAGGCGAGCAGCAGAATGAAGACGACCTCGATGTAAGAAGTTGCAAGACCAGCGACGAGAAGCCCCGTTAGCCCAGCCCCGATAACCGAAGGTATGCCGAGAATCGCGGCAGTCGTCAGACTGGGTTTAGTAATGAAGCCGAGACGTCGATGTCTCCACAGTGCGACGGCAATCGTCGGCAGCGACACGAGCTGGCTGGTAGTCCCGGCGATTTTTAGTGGCAGTCCGATAAGGTATGTCAGGACGGGAATTCTGTACTCGCCTCCGGCGACCCCGCAAGACCCGCTTATGATTCCGATCCCGAGCCCGCCGAGTACGGATATGACCAATTCAAGGGTCGATACTCCACTCTGAGTTGACGCTGCGCCTCCGATGAGCAACCCGTAGACGACTCTAGCAATGACGATTGAGAGCACTATCGATATGAACGCCTTGAGAGCTCGCTGGCTCACTCTGTGACTCAGCGAGGCCCCAACGTAGGCGCCTGGAATCGAGCCGACTATCATCGCCAGTGCAGGAAAGAGGGCGTCACCGGACCAGACCCCCGCGCGGATTCTCACTGCGAAATTGAAGCCTGAGACGGCGAAGCTGATGAGAAGGTTGGCTGTGATCATATCCTCTAGCGAGAGCCTCAGGTAGTAGAGGATGAATGGCATCCTCTCTTCGGCGCCTCCCAGTCCGACGAGGCCCGCTAGTAGCCCGATGACTGAGCCGTATCCTATCGATGCCGCGACCTTGTTGCGAGCTACCAGTTCTTCCACTGATGGATCTTCACAAGTGACCGTCAATGTCTGGCCAGATCTTTCTAGGATTTCGCGCGGTGTTCAGATTGGCTTGGCTCAAACCCTCCCGCTATTGAGACGATATGTGGGAACTCTGAGATGAAGCTCCGAAGAGCAGTCTCCACCGCGCCAGGAGAGCCGGGCAGACAGACGATCAATTTTCCCTTCGCCGTCCCGGCGGTCGCCCTTGTGAGTAGTGCCGCGCTACCGATCGTTTGATAGCTGATGTTTCTGAGCAGTTCTCCGAAGCCCGTTAGCTCTTTTTCGAAGAACGGGACCACTGTCTCGACTGTGACGTCGCTCGGCGAGACTCCTGTCCCGCCGATTAGAACCAGCACGTGAGAACCACTTTTCAGGAACTCTTGGACTGCACGCCGAATCATGATCTTCTCGTCTGGTAGTAGTGTCCTAGTGTTGACTTTGTGGCTCGCCTCTAGGATCAGGCGCGATGCCAAGTCGCCCGACTCGTCATTATACTCGGAACCACTATGCATCATTCTGAACCTGCTCGAGCTTACTGTGACTATGTCGAAGATCAGAGCGTGTCTAGCTTCGGCTCTGTGTGTCTCGTGCGGTTTCACTTCGCCTTCCTTACCACCCTAACCGCCTGAATCTGGGTAGTCGGATACTGGCCCCGGCCGTCTTTCTCGTACGCCTTCACAACATCCCACACGTTCAGCAAGGCCACAGTCGTCGCTGTAAGAGCCTCCATCTCCACACCTGTCTTTTCATTGGCGGAGACCGTGGCGGTAACTTCAATCCCCGAGGGAACAATAGTGGTCTCAATTGTCATACTTTCGATCTTCAGCGGATGACATAGGGGCAGGAGTTCGGGGGTCCGTTTCGCGGCCATCATTCCGGCGATCTCTGCCAGAGAAATGGGATCTCCCTTCTCTGTGAGTCCCTTTCGTATCCGCGCTACCGTACTCTGTCTGAGTTTGATCCTCCCCGACGCGGTTGCTGTTCTGAATGTGACGGGTTTCTTCGAGATGTCTGCTTGTCTGAAAATCACGGCGCACTCGCTGGTCGGACGCTTATCGTCAGCTTACTTAGATTTTCAATGGAGTCTTTTATAGCGACAAAGCTTCTTTTCGTCGCGCTTGATTACTGAGACCTCTGTCCCACAACCCAAACTTCTCGTCGACACAAAAGGCAGGGTCGCGGCCAAGCTCAGAATTTCTGTCACCGACCGCTGCAACTTCGCATGCTTGTTTTGCATGCCGGACAAATCGGCCATGCGCTGGCTTCCCTCTGCAGATCTTCTTTCCTTCGATGAAATTGAACGCGTGACAAGAGTGTTTGTCGCGATGGGAATAACCAAGGTCCGTATCACTGGCGGCGAGCCTCTACTCAGAACTGGTGTCGAAGGCCTCGTAAAACGACTCACGGGAATCCACGGCCTTGACTCCGTGGATATGACGACCAACGGCTGGTTCCTAGGATCTAAAGCTCAAACCCTCAAGGCGGCGGGTCTTCGGGGCGTAACCGTCAGCCTTCACAGCCTCAAGGAGGATCGATTCACAAAGATTTCTGGAATTAACGCGCTCCCGAGAGTCCTTGAATCAATATCCGAAGCCGTTCGCGTCGGACTGCACCCCATAAAGATCAACAGCGTGGCCATCCGGGGCTACAACGACGACGAAGTCTTGGACCTGGTCGAATATGCGAGGAAGATGAATGTCGCTATCCGGTTTATCGAGTTCATGCCACTCGACGGGCTCGATATCTGGGACAAGGATAAGATGGTGGCTGGACGAGAGATCCTCGACACTGTCAGAACTAGGTATTCAATTCTCCCGGCGGGAAGAGGAGACGGCGAAACGGCCTCGATCTGGAAGTTTGCCGATGGGAGGAGCGAACTCGGAGTAATCACTCCTATGAGCGAACCCTTCTGCGACGACTGCGACAGGCTCCGGCTCACTTCGGACGGCAAACTCCTCTCATGCCTCTTCGACACAGAATATCATGACCTCAAACCGATCCTCCGGAACAGCGATGATGATGAGAAGCTTGCAACCTTCGTTAGAGAAGCAGTCTGGAAGAAACCTGAAGGTGTCGGGTACATGCCCTGGATCAAGCAAGGATGGAAGAATCCCCGAAACATGAACGCGATCGGCGGCTAAGCCATGGTTCTAATCAAGATGATCTATTTCGCCCAAGCGCGTGAGGCCGCAGGAACCAAGGGCGAGGAGTTCAAGCTCGACGAGCAATCAAGCGTCAGAACTGCATTATCGAAAGCATTCGAGGCGCATCCGAAACTGAGACCGCTGGAAAAGTCGATCAAGATTGCGCTAAACGAAGAAATCACCCAAGAAGACGCTCCGCTGAAGGAGGGAGACCGAGTCGCGCTCCTGCCCCCAGTCGTTGGCGGATGAGGAGCATTGAAATCTAGAATCACCCGGAAACCCATCGACCCGGCTAGGGCTCTCGAATCTGTAATGGGCGATGATGCGGGCGGCACTGTCCTCTTCGTCGGAACAATCAGAAACCAGACGAATGGTAAGGAGGTGAAGGGTCTCGAGTACGAGGTCTACCGCAGGATGGCTGAACGCCAAATTGCCAAACTGGAGAAAGAGATCAGAAGGCGCTGGCCAGTCAAATCGATCAGACTAGTCCACCGAGAAGGCAAACTGAAAGTTGGTGAAGTCAGCGTTGTCGTCGCAGTATCCGCGGTGCACCGAGAAGAAGCATTCGAGGCCGCCCGGTACGCGATTGACCGAATTAAGGAATCATTTCCAATTTGGAAGCGCGAAAAGTTCAGAGGCGGGCGTCATGCATGGGCGAAGGGGACTCCGATTGAGAATTACCCCGCGTCAGGCCCGGCTACAAGCGAGCCACAGACTAACCCGCGAGGAATTGTCCGCCCACGTACGAGAAGCCTGGTAGAAGCCTGACTAAAACCTCTTCGCCTTGCCGCAACTCTCTGATTTTTTCAGGGACTACTACGAATCCGTTTGAATGAGTCAAGACGCTGATCGACTCCGTATCCCCAACAATTGGTTGAGCGAGAAGCCCCTCGCCTTTCCTCTCCAAGCGAACGTAGAGGACCTTGGTGAAACCTGGAAACTTTTTCCTCGCCTTCCAACCCGTAGAAAGACGGGCCTTCACGAAAGCACCTGAATTTGATGTGGATGTCATTCTCAAGATCAGAGGAAGAGCCAGAAGCACGAACGCGTTCATCGCCCCTTGAACAGGACCCGGGAGCATGACAATGGGTTTTCCTCGAACCGCGGCAATGCCCGCTACTCTTCCACGGTCCATCTTTATTCCATGAATAATGCGGCTCTTCTTCGAGATTCTGCGCAACGTTTGTTCTACAAGATCCGCTTCGCCTAGCGATGTGCCTCCGAGTGTTAGTACGATGTCTGAGTTTCCAAGGGCTCGCTCGACCGCGTCGCTCATGAGGTCCAGATCGTCTCTAACTATTTCCCTAGAACTCGTGACACCACCTATCTCTCGTATCAGATTCTCGAAAATGGGCGAGTGGCTCTCCCGCACTTTCTGGGGATGAGTAATGTCAAACGAGTCTACCAGTTCGTCGCCGGTAGCAATTATCGTCACTCGAGGCTTTGCAAATACTCGAAGCTCTCTTATGCCCAAAAGCGCGAGCATCCCAATATCCTGCGCTCTGACCGCAGCTCCAGCACGAATTACCATCGCGCCTTTCTTGACATCAACCCCGACGGGAAAACAGAATTCGCCTTTCTGAACCTCTTTTGGACAGTAGATCTTGTTGCCGTCCCTTTTTGCATCCTCCACAGGCACTACTGCATCAGCTCCGATCGGGAGCTCTCCCCCGGTGACGACTCTAATCGTCTGTCCTGGTAACAACCTCGGTTTTCGATGGTGGGCGAAGTCCGAGTCTCCCATGAGAGGAAGAACTTTGGGAGATTGGTAACTCGCGCCCGTCAGGCTGGATGCTGCAACAGCGTATCCGTCCATATGGGACCGCTCTCTGTCAGGGACGTTAATTGGCGACAGAATATTCTTTGAAGCGATGCGGCCATACGAGTTCTTGGTTTTGACCGTCTCAAGCGGGAGTTTGGATTTCATCAGTGGTGATATTGTTTCAAGAGCCAACCTGACTGAAGCATATTGAGTGAACCCGGTGACCAATTTCTCATCGCGTTCCAGTTGATTCGTTTTATCTCTTGTTCGAGTCGTTGACCATACTCTTAGGCGGAGAGACGTGGCCACCAATACCTTCATTACTGAATTTCCGTATCAGATGGGGATTATGTCTGAGGTCCGCCAGGCGCATTTGCCTGGAAACTATGAGCTGTACGATTCTTCGTCAAACAAGCTGGGACCGGTCGTGTGCAAGGAGTGCTGGGAGGGTTTCAAGAAAGAGACTACCGCTCCATTGGACACAGTCTGGGTCTCCTTCAAAGGCGAGCGGATGGTCTGGTGGCTCTGTCAGAATCACGCGGATAAGCTCAAGGCCCAGAAAAAATCTGGCGACATACAATTCCTCAAGCTTGCAAAAGGCGCGATAACGAGCCCCAGATTATGATCGGCTAGTTCTCTACGCCGTTCCGAACGCCCTGTGTCTCTGGTGGGTTCCAGAGTGTCCCTTGAATCGTTCTTCTTCCCAGACGTTGCCCCTTTCGTGGTATCTGTACTGCTCCCAGTACCCGTCGCGGTAGTCCTTCATGAGTTCGATTCTGTTTACCCATTTTGCGCTCTTCCAAGCATAGAGACTGGGCATGAACGGTCTCGCTGGAAATCCTTGTTCGGGACTGAGTGGTTTCCCGTTTAGCTTGAATGCCATCAGGGCATCCTCCTTGAGACCGTCCTCGATCGGCACCGCCGAAGAATAGCCCTCCACGGTGTGAAACATCACCCACTCGGCCTCAGGGCTGACCTTCGCTGGTTCAACCAGACCTTTGATCGGCAGACCTTCCC
>WNGL01003788.1_pt1 | contig 18215 bp, 24 predicted proteins | sample 5400591 | NCBI WGS metagenome assembly WNGL01 (sample SAMN13153377, study PRJNA577476) | soil metagenome | isolation source: 80 cm soil or saprolite under Garry oak tree replicate 1 | place: USA:California | collected 2016-06-15 | reverse complement strand
CCTCGGTGGCGGTGATCAGCCCCGCGAGCAGGTTCACGTCGTGCACGTCCGCGGTGAACTGGGACGATTGCGCCGTACTGGTGTCCGTTGAGTCCCCGGTCGTGTTGATCGCCCCGGTCGTGATCACGGGTGAAGCGTTAACCGACGCTATGGTGTTGGCGACGTGACGCCCCGCCAGGGTCTGGCAGCCGAAGCCGACCACCGCGGTCTTGCCGGCGATGATCGTCTTGCCCACGTTCGCGTAGCTGCCGTATGCATCCCCCGTGTAGAAGAGGCCGGAGGTGGTTGCCTGGGAAGGTGGCGCGACGGCCGCTACGAGACCCATGACCGCCAACTCTGAACCGAGGCATGATGCCCTCCCTTTCCCTCACCCTCCCCCTAGCTGGAACCGAATGCCGGACGAGCGGGCTTCGTCCCCGGCATCACCTCCTCGCGACTGAGCGGGGAGCTCTACCGTCGCTACCCGCTGATCCCATCGATGTGGACAGTTTGACAGGCAACGTCACTGTGTGACAGATTTCTGATGTTTCGCCAAATTTTTGGGACGAAGTTCGAGGCAGAACTGATCTCGGCCACCAACGAGCACACCGTGCACATCCACCGGACGCTGATGAAGGTCGGCGCCGATTCCGTGGACATGCGGACTCTGATCGTCTGTCACATCCGAGACGACAAGATCTCGGAGGTGTGGATCTACCCCGAGGACCAGTACCTGGTCGACGACTTCTGGGCGTCCATCGAGTTCGCCTCCGCAGGAGGATCGCCCACCCAGTAACATCTCGCTGCTGCTCCGCGTGGCCCCTTCCCAAGGAGAAGAGCGACTGCTCCTGGTCGCCCAGAAGCCGCCGAAGGGGTACATTTTCGGCCCACGCGGGACTGGGGTGGCCATGGGACTTCGCGATGGCATGCGGGACCTGGGGAAGATGGTCATGCCGCAGAGCGGCGTGGGGGGGAAGTACGAGTTCGAGTCCCGCACCGACCGGATGTCCCGTCGCCTGAAGGGCGTGCAGGGCCCGGGGGAGGACCGGGAGGGCATCCTGCACTTCGTCCAGTCCCACCAGGGCGTCGAGGCCTACGTCGAGCCGAAGACGGTGATGCACCCGCTCTCCGTGGTCCTGGTGGCGAAGGACGGCGAGCACCGCCGGTTTGAGCTGTTCGATGACGCGTATCTGCGCGAGCTCATGCGGACGCACGGCCTGAAGGTCTTCGACGCCGTGAGGGCGGGCTACCCGCAGCGCATGCGGGACTACCTGCGCCGCCAGCGCACCGAGGGCCGCGAGGGGGGCCGGCCCGAAGCCTAGGCGGCGTCGCCAGGACGGGAGCCCGCCGGGGGCTCCACGATCCCGTGGCGGAGGGCGAACGCGGCGGCCTCCAGCCGCGAGTGCACCTGGAGCTTGGTCAGGATCCCCTGCACGTGTGTCCGAACGGTGTGCGGGCTGACCGTCAGCCGCCGGGCGATCTCGGCGGAGTTCGCCCCCGACACCAGCAGGGCCAGCACCTCACGTTCCCGGGAGGTCAGCTGCTGGGCCAGCAGGGCCGCCGCCTGGTCCTCGGGCGTCCCGATCCCGGTGGCCCGCCGGGCCAGCCGGTGGGGGAGCACCATCTGGCCGTCCAGCACGGCGCGGATGGACCGGACGAACTGCCGCAGCTGCACGTCTTTGGTCAGGTAGCCGTGGAAGCCCGCGGACATGGCCTCGCGCATGGTCCGGACATCCTCCATGGCCGTCAGCGCGACCACCTTGGTCCCGGGCGCCACCTCCAGGATCTGGCGGCCCACCGCGAGCCCGCTCTGGCCGGGGAGCCCGATGTCCAGCAGGACCAGGTCCGGGTGCTCCCGCCGCACCGCCTCCAGCGCGGTGGCCCCGTCGGTGCAGGGGTCCAGGACCTCCATGTCCAGGTCCTCCAGGCTGGAGCGGATGGCGTCCGCGAACAGGGTGTGGTCCTCCACGATCAGGATCTTCGTCATGGGGCGGCCTCCTCCGAGGGAAGTTGCAGGACGACGGTCGTCCCGTGTCCGGTCGATTCCAGCCAGATCTCGCCACCGTGCGCCTCGACCACCCGGCGGGCGATGAACAGGCCGAGGCCCGTCCCCACCCGGCGGCGGGCGCCGCGGCCTCGCACGAACGGCTCGAACAGGGCGGGCCGGTCCTCCTGCGGCACGCCGGGACCTCGGTCGCGCACGCCGATCCGGACCCACCCCGACCGTTCCTGGACGCGGACGCTGACGGGACTGCCCGGCGGCGAGTAGTCGAGCGCGTTGCGGACGACGTCGGCCACCGCGGCCCGAAGCAACGGGGCGTCGGCCCGGACCGTGACGCCGGCCTCGATGAGCACGGAGACCCGGTTCTCTTCCTCGGGCAGCGCGAACTCCGCCGCCACCCGCCGGACCAGCCGGCCCAGGTCGATGCGACGCAGCCGCGGCCGGCGGGCGCCCGCGGCCCACCGGAGCACGGAGTCGATCTGCCCCGACAGCTCGCCCAGCACGTCCCGGGACCCGGCGACCAGCCTGCGATCCCGCGCCCCCAGGGAGCCGCCGGCCACCACGCGGTCGAGGGCGGCCCGGGCGGCCAGGACGGGGCCCCGAAGCTCGTGCGCGGTCCAGGCCAGGCCCATGTCCAGCCGTTGCTCTGGGCTCCCCTCGTCCTGTGCCGCCGACGGAAGGTCGTTCCACCCCTCCGACGGTGACTGGTAGCTCCTCGCCCGTCCCTCTACCGACATCCACACCCCCAAGGCACCGACCTCACGCTATACGCGCTCCGCGTCGCCGGGAACGTCCCTTCGACCGAATCGGGCTACATCGTTGGTCGGGGGGCCGACCGTGCGTGTGGATGAGGGGAGCCCGGGAATCAAGGGCGATTTGCCCGCATTGGGTCCGATTTCGTGGCGGGGCGAAGAGATGGCCCGGGCGCCGGAGTCCCGTCCATTCGGCCGGTTGTACGGCTGAGGAAAGATACCCACCCCGGCCGAGGCCGCCGAAGGGCGAAGGTGGCACCATCGGCCCGCAATCGGGGCAAGGGGGGGTGGTGTCGGAGTTCCTGAGAACGCTGGGGGAAGTCCTCCGGAGCGCGCGAGGGGAGCGAGGGCTGAAGCTGAAGGACGTGACGATGTGGTCCGGGCAGCGGTTCGCCCCCACCACGGTGGCCGGGTACGAGCACGGTGACCGGTCCATCTCCCTGGAACGCTTCTGCGCCCTGGCCCGGCTGTACGGCATCCCCCCGGAGGAGCTGCTGCGGCGGGCCCTCGACGTGATGGAGTCCCGGTCCGCCGGGGGGCGGGTCATCGACCTGCCGCCCCCGGGATCCCGCCGCCCCCGCCGCCTCCGCCATGGATAGAGCGGCTGCGGCGCGGCGGCGCGACCGGGTCCTCCAGGCTTCCAGCGGAGAGTCAGTCCGACTGGGAAGCGTCTACGAGGAGCTGGAGCGCTCCGCTACCTGGCAGCGCCGTCGCGACCTGACCAACCCGGGCACCGCGCTGTCCCGGGCCCGGCGGATGTCGCGGTTGGAGACCGTCCTCCGACGCCTCGCCGCACCCATCCGGACATCGCGTTCCAGGAGGCGAACGCGGAGCGGCTGGACTTCCTGGACCGCCCGTTCGACCTGGTGGCCCTGTTCACGGTGATGTCCTCGATCCTCGACCCGGAGATGGCCGCCAACGTGGCCCGCAGCGTCGACCGGGTGCTCGCGCCGGGTGGCTCGGTGGTGTGGTTCGACCTCCGATATCCCATTCCGTACAACCGCACCACGCGGCCCATGACTCGCAGGCGGATCGCGGCGCTGTTCCCCGGCTACCGGCTGGAGCTGCATCGCGAGACCGTGGTGCCGCCCCTGGCCCGCCGGCTGGGCGCGCTCGCCCCGGTCGGCTTCCCGATCCTGGAGGCCGTCCCGGTGCTCAACACGCACTACCTGGGTCTGCTGACCAAGCCCTAGAGGCCCCGGGGCAGCCCGTCAGCGAACGATGGCGAACGCCCGCACGGGGAACGTCCCCATGCCCTCGACGCGCGGGGGCACCGCGAAGAACTCGAACCCGTCCGCCGGGAGCTCGTCCAGGGCAGCGAGGTGCTCCACGATCGGGATCCCGGCCCCCAGGAGGGCCGAGTGCACGGGCCGTTCTCCGGTCTGCGTCCCGTCGATGTTCACCGAGTCGATCCCGACCACAGCTGATCGGGCAGCGACCAGCGCCTCCGCCGCCTCCGCCGTCAGGTAGGGGTGATCGGGCTTCCCGTAGCGTTCCGTGCCCCAGTGACGGGACCACCCGGTGCGGACCAGGACGGCCCGCCCCGAGACCTCGAGCCCGGCGAAGGCTTTCGGGCCGATGGCCGGACCGGCCGCGTCGGCCACCACGCCCGGGACCGCCGCGGCCCGCTCGAGCGGAAGCTCGCCGATCCCCCAGCCCTCGCGGTACCGGTGAGCCGGCGTGTCCAGGTAGGTCCCGGTGTTCGCTACCATCGAGATCTGCGCGATGCGGAACTCCGTCCCCGGCGCATACCGGGCCCAGGAGTCCTCCCACCCGAGGTGCTCCCCGATCTCGGGCCCGGGCAGTCCCGGATACGTCACCATGCCGTCGCGGATGACGTGGCTCAGGTCGACGAGCCTCATGGGCCCGGGACCGGCTGGCCGAGCGCGAGGAGGTTCCCCTCGCTGTCCCTGAACCAGGCGGCTCGTTCGGCGACGCCCCTGCTCGGGTAGTTGTCGGGGACCTCCGCGATGCCGTCCACGGTCGTGAGCCCCGGCTGGTCGTACTCCTCGAACGCCACGCCGTTGGCCCTGAGCTGCGCGACCGTCGCCTCGATGTCCTCGACCTCCCAGGCCATCTGGGTGTGCGACCCGGACGGAGCGCCGTCCGATTGGAACAGCGAGAACTCGCCGCGCCCGCAGCGGTAGCGCAGCCCGCCGGGGCGCTCCTCCTCCGGCTCGAGGCCGAGCCTTTCCGCGTAGAACGCCCGTGCCCGCTCGAGGTCCTGCGCGGGCAATCGGGCGGACACGCTGCTGTTCTCGAGCATGATGGCGACCCTCCTTGGCTGTCCGGAACCACGACCAAATCGAGACGTCAGCTATACCGCACTCGCGGGTCCAGGAACGCGTACGCGATGTCCACGATGAGGTTGGCCGAGACGATGAAGAACGACACGAACACGGTCACCCCCATCACCGCCGGGAAGTCGTTGCGGCGGATGGACTGGATGGCGTAGCGGGCGATCCCGTCCAGGTTGAACACGGTCTCGGTGATCACCGCGCCGCCCAGCAGGTACCCGAGGTCCATGCCGAACATGGTCACGACGGGGGTCAGGGCGGACCGGAGGCCGTGCTTGAAGATGACCCGCCGCTCCGACAGGCCCTTGGCCCGGGCCGTGCGGATGTAGTCCTCGGTCATCGTCTCGATCAGGTTGGCCCGGGTCATCCGGGCGTAGATCGCCGCGAAGGCGAGGGCGAGCACCACCCAGGGCAGGATGAAGCTGCCGTGCAGCGCCGCCCGCAGGACGCTCATGCCCTGCGGGATCCCGCTCCCGGGAACGATGTGTAACTTGAACCAGAACACGTACAGGAACACGTAGGCCAGCCAGAACACCGGGAGCGACACCCCGAGCAGGGCGAAGATCATCGCCGCCCGATCCGTGATGGAGCGCCGCCGGATGGCCGAGATCATCCCGATCGGGATCCCGATGGAGAGCCACACCACCGCCGCCCCCAGGGCCAGGGTGAGGTCCACGGGCAGCTTCGAGTAGATGTTCTCCTTGATGGGGACGAAGTCCGACCACGAGTAGTAGGCCTGCTTGTTCAGGAAGAACCCCGGCCACGGGATCAGGCCCTTGGCGAAACGGGCGTACTGCACCCACACCGGCTTGTCCAGGCCCAGCGCGATGCGTGCCGCGTGGATGGTCTGCGGGGTGGAGGTTCTCCCCGCCGCCCGCCGGGCGGGGTCGCCCGGGGGAAGCTTCACGAAGATGAGGAACGTCAGGCCGGAGACGATCCAGAGCACCAGGACCAGGAACAGGATCCGCCGGATCACGTAGCGGATCACCGGGGGGCCCTCGATGGTGCGCGCTCGAAGGGGTGGGCCAGGGCCAGCCGCTCCACCGAGGACTGGCGGAAGCCAGGGATGTGGTCGGCGGCCACGGTGCTCATCCAGGTGGACGAGGCCACCTGGGGGTCGTCCCGCAGGCACGTGACGATTGCGCCGATGAACCGTTCGGCGAAGCCCGGCCGGGTGGACATGATGCGGGCGACCTGCTCGGGATCGAACCGCTCCAGGCCCACCCCGGCCACGTCCAGCCCGATGGCCCGCGCTCCCACGGAGGCCTCCCGGCTCTTGAACTCGGCGATCCCCGGGGTGCCGTGGAGGGCCGCCACGTCCCACACCTGCTCCGCTCGGGCCGTCTCCATGCCGTGAGCCCGGACCAGGTCGCGGGCGGTGTTGGCGCCGGCCACCTCGAACCGCACCCCGGGTGCGTGGAACCGGGCGGTGAGCCCCAGGTCGTGGAGCAGCACTCCCGCATGGAGCACCTCCACGTCGAGGTCCAGTCCATCGCCGGCGGCGATGAGCCGGGCCAGCTGGAAGCTGCGATGCGCGTGATCGACCAGGAACTGCGGCGAGCTTTCCTGCAACAGCTGCTCGACCGCTTCGCCGAGCCGGGTGTGCGGCGGCGTCAGCACGCCTCTCATTCTGCCCCGGGGAGGGCCGCGCGAAGGGTGGCCGGAAAGCCACTGATAGGGTATTTTCAGCCAATGCCGATCCACCGGGTGGTGACGGTGGCCCAGGACGGGGCCGTCCTGCTGGACGTGGCCATCCCCGTGCACGTGTTCGGCCACCACGGCGAGGGGCGGTATCAGCACACCCTCGTGGCGGCCGGTCGCAGGACGGTGCGCACCTCCACCGGCCTGCCCCTGGCCACCGAGGGCGGCCTGGGGCTGCTGGAAGAGGCCGACACCATCGTGGTCACGGGGTACGTGGACGTGCGGCGGCGCCCGTCGCCCGCGCTGCTGCGAGCCTTGCGTGAGGCGGCCGCCCGCCGGGTTCGGTTGCTGTCGATCTGCACCGGCGCGTTCACCCTGGCCTGGGCCGGGCTGCTGGACGGCCGCCGGGCCACCACCCACTGGTCGGTGGGTGGGGTGATGGCGGACATGTTCCCCTGTGTGCGGGTCGATCCGAGGGTGCTGTACATCGACGAGGGGGACGTGCTGACCAGCGCCGGCGTCGCCGCCGGCCTGGACCTGTGCCTGCACGTCGTGCGCAGCGACCACGGGGCGGCGGTGGCCGCCGAGATCGCCCGGTACACCGTTGTCGCGCCGCACCGGGAGGGCGGGCAGGCCCAGTTCATCGTCCAGCCGGTCTCCGAACCCGACGCGGAGACGTCGGTGGCGCCGACCATGGCCTGGGCCGTCGACCACCTCGACCAGGGGCTGGACGTCCCGGGTCTGGCCTCGATGGCCAGGATGTCGGTCCGGAACTTCAGCCGCCGGTTTCGGGACGAGACCGGGGCCACCCCGCTCCAGTGGCTGCTCGCGCAGCGGGTCACGCGCGCCCGGGAGCTGCTGGAGACGACCGGCCTGACCGTGGAGACCGTTGCGCACCGGTGCGGCTTCGCGGACGCGCCCACCCTGCGCCGTCACTTCGTCCGGCGGACCGGAACCACGCCCCGCGCGTACCGGACCGCGTTCTCCCGCAACCCGTAACGGGGAAGAGGCCGGCGGCCGGCCCGCTCGACGCGTATGCGTTCCGCGGCCGGGCGGCATTCATGATGGGTCATGGCCGACGCGCCGCCGCTCACCGAGCGACCGACGCCGTCCCTGGAGGCGTCTCCGGTCGAATTCGAGGCGTTCTACCTGGCCCACCGGGTCCGGCTGTTCCGGGCCCTGGTGGTGGTGACGCGGGACGTCCACGCCGCCGAGGAGGTCGCGCAGGACGCGTTCGTCAGGGTCTGGGAGCGGTGGGACCGCGTCCGGCACATGGAGGACCCCGCCGGGTACCTGTACCGGACCGCGCTGAACGGCTGGTTCCAGGTCCACCGGCGTGCGGTCCGGGCGGCCAGGCGTGTCGTCCCCCTCCGCCCGGCCGTCGACCCGCTGGAGGCCGTCGAGGACCGCGACGACCTGGCCCGGCGCCTGCTCGAGCTTCCGGCCCGACAGCGCGCCGCCCTGGTCCTGACCGAGTACCTGGACCAGGACTCCGCCGAGGCCGGCTGGGCCCTGGGGATCCGGCCGGGAACGGTCCGGCGGCTGGCATCGAAGGGGCGGGCGGCGCTGCGGCGCGGATCCGAGGAAGGGGTGGACGGATGAACGACGTCCGGGACGTGGTCGATCGGGTGGGGACGCGGTTCGAGCCGCCGGTCGGTGGCTTCGAGGACCTGATCCGCCGCCGGGACAGGGCCCGGGCTCGCCGCCGGATCGCGACCGCCGCGCTGGCCCTGGTGCTCGCCGCGGGCGGATCGCTCTTCGCGGTGCGGACCTTCAGCGCCGCTCCGCCGGCGCGACATCAGCCGAGCCGCGTGGCGATCACGTCCCCGTCGCCGTCGGTTGCCCCGTCCCCCACGGTGGGCACGGGGGTCGAGTGCCCCACGCCGACGGGCCACAGCCCGCCGCCGGTGGTCCTGTCGTCCACCTCCGCGCCGGCCGGGTCGTCGGTCGAGGTGTCCGTCACGTTCGGGAACAGGGAGCTGTGGTACCAGCTGTGGTGGAACGCGGGCCGGGCCATGCCGCACACGTTTGCGCCGCCTCCCTGGCCACCCACCGGCCCGGACATCCAGCTGAACCCGGCCGGACCGGGGCCGGTCCTGCGGCTGCTGGCGGTGGCCGGGCCTTCTACCACGGGGGAGTGCACCGTTCGATCGGCATTCACGGTCCCGGACGTCGAGCCCGGCACCTACCACCTCGTGTGGATCGCGGGGGGGTTCGGCCACACGACCGAGCCCTCCAGCGACGGCGCATACGTCCTGCGTTCCAGCCCCCTCACGTTCACGGTCACGGGGTAGGGAGCGCTCCTCCGAGCGGGGCAGAAACAGACAAGGTCCGGAACGATTCGGACCGGTTCGATCCATCCACGCATGCCCTCACCGTTCCGGGGAAAGGGGGCACTCATGGAGCCCGTCGGCACCGCGAAGCCGGGCCTGTGAACCCGGAGCCGGCAGAATGGAGGCCGCGATGGGCAGGGTGATCGTGCAGATGTGGATGACCGCCGACGGGGTCGTGCAGACGCCCGGTGACCCTCAGGAGGACACACGCGGAGGGTTCCAACACGGCGGCTGGAGCCTGCCGTACTTCGACGAGACGGCCCAGGCGTGGGTGCTCGACAACCTGAACGGCGTCGACGGGTTCCTGCTGGGGCGCCGCACGTACGAGGCCTTCGCCTCGCACTGGCCGAACGCCTCCGAGGAGGAGCAGCCCCTGGCCCAGCCGCTCAACAAGGGCCGGTAGTACGTGGCGTCGAGGACGCTGAGCGAGCCGCTGGAGTGGGGCAACTCGACCCTCCTCCAGGGCGACGCCGCGGACGCCGTGGCCGCCCTGAAGGAGCAGGACGGCGGCGACCTGCTGCTGATCGGCAGCGCGGCGTTGACGCACGCGCTGATCGAACACGGCCTGATCGACGAGTTCCGGATCATGATCGACCCCTCGTGGTGGGAGGCGGCGCGCGCCTGTTTCCCGACGACGGCGTGCTCCGGCCGATGCGCCTCGTCGACAGCCAGGTGACGACCACCCGGGCGATCCTGGCGACCTATGCCCCCGCCGAGAGATAACCTCCCGGACGCTCGCCCGCCGCGGGTCACATTCGCTCTCCGGCATCCGTCAGAGAAGTGAGAACCCGATTCGGTAGGTGGACGAAAGGAGGCATACCATGGCCCTGCAGGTGAGCGCCATCATGATCGGTGTCGAGGACCTGGCCCGGTCCAAGAAGTTCTACGGGGACCTGGGCTGCACGATCGACCAGGACTACCCCAACTTCGTGTCGTTCAAGCTGGGCGAAGGCTCGTCGTCCCTGGCCCTCTACGAACGGGAGGCTGCGGCCCAGGATGCCGGGGTCTCCTCCGAGGGATCCGGGTTCCGTGGCGTCTCGTTCCACTACATCGTCCCATCGACCGAAGCGGTGGACGAGGTCATGGCCACCGCCGTGGCGGCCGGTGCCGGCGTGGTGAAGGAAGCGGCGGCCGTCCAGTGGGGGTACTTCGGCTACTTCAGCGATCCCGACGGCTACCTCTGGAAGGTCGCATCCGGCTCCTAGTCCCGCGCCGGATCGTTGGCTGCCCGCCACCCCACCACGAAAGGACACGAGCCATGCTGGGCCGCAAGGACTACACGAAGGACGAGCTCGACCACGCCAGGGCCGCAGTCGATCAGCAGCTCGCCGCGTACAGGAAGCTCGTCAAGGCCATCGACACCGCGACATCGAACGGCAAGGCCACCTCCGCGCTCGAAGCGTTCGACCCGATGTTCTTCAACAACATGACCCTGGTCCTCGACCGCTACTTCGTGCACCGGCTCCGCGTGGTCACCGGCAAGGACGGGAACCCGCTCAACGAGGTCGAGCTGCTCTCCGAGTCGCTGATGAACAACGACGGAGTCCTCCGCGGCAACAAGGTGATCAAGTTCGTGCCCGACGAGTCGGTCGTGAAGCTCGACATCGGCGACCGGATCGAGCTCACCATGGAGCAGTTCGCACGTCTGGCCGACGCGTTCTTCGCCGAGATCGAATCCAAGTTCCTGCAGGGATCGGGCCGGCGCTGACCGAGCGCGCTGCGTGGAATACCTCGCCCGGCCGGCGCGGCGCATCGCCTCACCGTCGTAGGGGGTCTACGCCCGACGCCGTACCGGGGACGGCGGGAGCCGCCTCGGCGCGAAGGGCTACGTGCCGGGAGTGGTGGTGTGGCGGGCCAGGTAGGCCGCGGCCTCCGCCCGGCGGGCCACCTCGAGCTTCGACAGGATGCTCGAGACGTAGTTCTTGACCGTCTTCTCGGCCAGGTGGAGGTCGTCGCCGATCTCCCTATTGGTCCGGCCGTCGGCCACCAGCGACAGGATGCGCTCCTCCTGGGGGGACAGCCGGGCCAGCTTCTCGTCCTTCATCAGGTGCTTGCCCCGGCGCAGGCGGTCCAGCACGGCGCTGGTCACCGCGGGGTCCAGCAGGCTCTGGCCCTGTCCCACGGCCCGGATGGCCCGGACCAGCTCGCCGCTTCGGACCTGCTTGAGGACGTAGCCCGAGGCGCCCGCCATGATCGAGGCGAACAGGGCCTCGTCATCGGCGAACGACGTCAGCATGAGGACCTGGGTCTTGGGGCGGCGGGCCCGGATCTCGCGGGTGGCCTCGATGCCGCTTCCGTCGAACAGCCGGACGTCCATGACCACGACGTCGGGGCGCGACCGCTCGGCCTCGTCGATGGCTTCTCGGACCGACCCGGCCTCCGCCGTGACCACGATGTCCTCGGTGGCCTGGAGCAGGGCCCGGATGCCGTTGCGGACGACCTCGTGGTCGTCCACCAGCATCACGCGGAGGGGCGGTCCCATCGGTGTCATCGTCTCACCCAGAGGGCTCGGCCTCAACCGGGCTCGGGCCAACGTCAGCTCCCCCCGGGGACTGGTTGGAGTGCAATTCCGGCCAGGGCCTCGGCGGTTCGGTCCACGAAGTCCTGGACCGTGGCCTCGGCCACCCGGTGCAGCAGGGCCCGGTCAACCAGCTTGCCGGCCACGCCGAGGGGCGGGACGTACCGGGCGGACAGCGAGAGCTGGCTGCGGGCCGGCCCCATCGGGGCGATCTCCAGGTCGCCCTCCAGCTCGGGGAACAGCCCCTTCGGACCTGCCGCTCGCCAGGACACCCGCAGCACGGTCTTCGAGGGGAATCGCACCGACTCCCCGATCTCGATCTCGACCCGCTTGTGGATGCGATGGCCCGGCGATCCGATGCCGACCTCCGCCAGGAGGCGCTCCCCCCTGGCGTCGGCCTCCGAGGCCAGGCCGGGGACCCAGGACTGCGGCGAGCGCAGCAGGGCCTCCTCGGCCGGGCCGAACGGGACCGTGAGATCGGTGAACGCACGAACGAACATCCCAGCCATGATCGAGGCGGCCACAGCAGGCCCTCAGGGTCGACCGTCCCGAGCGGCTCGGGACCAGTGGCCCCTTCCACCGGCTCGCGGGAGCTTGAAGCCGACCGCTACACGGGGAGCAGGATCCGGACCGTGGTTCCCTCGTTCGACGTGCTCTCCAGGTGCATCTCCCCGCCCAGGGAGGCGGTCCGGTCCCGCAGGTTGGGGAGCCCCTGGCCCAGGCCGGACACGGCCCCGGGGTCGAACCCGTGGCCGTCGTCGTCGATCTCCAGGACCGCCCCGCCCTCGCGGCGGTGCAGGCTGACCCGGCAGGTGGTGGCCCCGGCGTGCTTGCCCACGTTGGACAGCGCCTCGCGGACCAGCTGGATGAGGTCGCCGGCCTTCCCGGTGACGTCCGACGCGACCTCAGGGTCGACGTCCACCACCGTCACCACACCGGTACGGTCCTGGAACTCCGTGGCCAGCTGGCGGATGGCCTGGGCCAGCTGCCGGTCGGCCAGGATGCCCGGACGGAGCCCGAAGATGTAGTTCCGCAGGTCCCGGATCACCCGGTCGATCTCCCCGACGGCCCCCTCGATGCGGGACTCCAGGTCGGGGTCCCCAACCATGCCCGCCGTTCCCTGCAGGCCCATGCCCACGGCGAACAGGGCCTGGATGGCCCCGTCGTGGAGCTCCTTGGCGATCCGCTCCCGATCCTCCAGGACGGCCAGGCGGTGGAGCTCCCCCTGCACCCGGGTGTACTCCAGGGCCAGCACGGCCTGCTCGCCGAAGGTCCGCACCACCTCGAGGTCGTCCTGGTCGAACACACGGCCGCTCAGATGGTTGGCCACCAGCAGGGTCCCGAAGGCCCGGTCGCGGATGGTCAGGGGCACGAACATGGCCGGGCCGATGCCGCCGATCCGGACGACGGGCTGGTAGATCCGGGGGTCGGCCGATGCGTCTTCCAGCAGGACGGCCTCGCGCGACTGGATGACCGCCCCGGAGACCGACCCCTGCATGGGGAAGCTCATCCCTCGCAGGGCGTCGGCCTCGTCGCCGTCGGCCACGTGGATGGTCAGGGTGTCCCCGTCCTCCGGAGTGGCGATGGTGGACAGGGCGGCGCCGACGAGCTCCCGGGCCCGCCGGGCGATCAGCTCGAGGACGGCCTCCTGGTCCGTGCCCGCCAGGATGGCCGTCGCCACCTCCCGAACCGCCTCCAGCCGGCGTTCCCGCAGGCGCGCCTCCTCGTACAGGCGCGCGTTCTCGATCGCCACGCCCGCCTGGGTCGCCAGCACGACCAGGTCCTCCTGGTCCTCCTCCGTGAACTGGTCGGCGCCCCGCTTCTCGGTCAGGTAGATGTTGCCGAACACCTGTCCCCGCGCCATCACCGGCGCGCCCAGGAACGACGTCATGGACGGGTGGTTGGCCGGGAACCCCACGGAACGGGGGTCGTCGTGGAGGTCGGCCAGGCGGAGGGGCCGGGCGTCAGCGATCAGCACGCCCAGGATCCCCCGTCCCACCGGCAGGTTCCCGATGGCGGCCCGCTGCTCCTTGGTCACCCCGACGGTCACGAACTCCCGGATCCGCCCGTCCAGACCGAGGACCCCCAGGGCGCCGTAGCTGGCCCCGGTGATCTCCACGGCCAGCTCGATGATGCGCTGCAGGACGGGGGCCAGCTCGACCTGCGACGACAGGGCCAGGCCTGCCTCGAGCAGGGCGGCATGCCGGTCCCGGGGGCGCGCACGCTCCATGGCGGCAACGCTACCGAACCGCCCTCCCCTCGGCCAGCCTCGGGTGATCCTTCAGCGGGCGGCCGCGAGCCTCTCCGAACGGCGCCACGCCCCGCGGTCGTACGCCTCGCCCACCGCACGGAGCACGTCGCCCCGGGTCACCATCCCGCACACGACGCCCTTCGCGTCCACCACCGGCAGCCGGTTGACCCGGCCGGAAGCCATGAGCGATGCGGCGGCGGCGATGGGCGCGTCCGCCTCCACGGTCAGGGCCCGGTAGCTGCACACGTCGCGGACCAGGGTCGCCGTGCGCAGCGAGAGCTCGTTCAGGGCCCGTTCCCAGCGGTGGAAGGGCCCGGTGGTCTCCACGTGGGTCCCGGGAAGCGGAAGGCGGTTGAAGATGTCCTGGAGGGTGACCACACCGAGGACCCGCCCCTCCTCCACCACGGGCGCCCCGCTCACGCCGGAGCTCTCCATCAGCCGCACGGCGGTTCCCAGCTCCATGTCGGGGGTCACGTACACGACGGTGGCGGTCATGGCGTCGCCCACGGTTCCGAGGATCCGTTCCAGGTCCTTGCGGTCTTCGAGCCTGCGCGTTGCCATGGAGCACCTCCCTCGTTCGCCTCCACAGCCTGTGCGGGGCCCGGGGGAGCGATCAGGGCCGAACGCCCCCCGTCGGGTGGGCAGGGTGGACGCCCACGACCTCCCTATCAGCGGGAGCTCGATACGCTTGACAGCACTACTGCGGTGCGTCAGTGTCCGCGCGAATCATCAATTGGAGGTCAGGCAACCTTGAAAGCCCTCGCGCGTTAGATAGAAAGAGGGTTTTCTGAGCCTTCGTGCAGAGGGCCGAAAGGGGGAAGGATGTTGCATCGGAGCATTCGCCGGAGGGCGACGGGAGCGGGGATCGCAGCGCTGTCGGTGCTCGCGTTCCTGATCACGACGGCCGGGCCGGCCTTGGCCGCCACGCCGACGCCGCCGTTCAACCAGTGTCCGGCGGTGGGAGCCGACCCCAGCTGCAAGATCCTGTTCTACATCGACCCCGCGGGCAACCTGGTGACCCTGGACGACACCAGCCTCGGCCCCTTCGACGGGTCCGACGACACCCTGATCGGGGTCCAGAACGACGGGCCGACCGCCCTGTCTGTCCTGCATCTCAGCAGCGCGACCCAGGATATCTTCGGGTTCGAGGACGACGGGCTGTGCACCTTCATCACTCCGACGTGGCCGTGCCCGACCACGTACGAGGGTCCCGGGGTGACCTTCACGAACATCTCGCCCGATTTCATGAGCGGGGACGTGAACTTCAACCCGCCGATTCCCGCCAACGGCGGAACCGGGTTCTTCAGCCTCGAGGAGGCGCTGACCGCGGCCAGCTTCGCCAGCGCCGACAAGTCGCTGACCAAGACCGGGTTCCCCGGCGCGTTCGTGGGAAGCCCCATCGTCTACAACATCTCGGTGGCCAACAACGGTCCGGACACGGACGGCGACGTCACGGTCACCGACGACCTTCCCACGGGGGTGACCTTCCTGTCGGCCATTCCCTCCCAGGGAACCTGCACCGTTTCCGGGGGAGACGTGACCTGCGACCTGGGGACCATGGCCAGCGGTGACACCGCGACCATCCAGATCGCCGTGCTGGCCACGACGGCCGGGACGCTCACCAACAACGCATGCGTCTCCGGCGTAGCGTCCGACCCGGACCCGACGAACGACTGTGCCTCGGTGGACACCGTGGTCATCACCACGGGCGGCGGCGGCGGTGGTGGCGGCGGGGGCGGCGGCACCGGTCCCGGGAACTGCACCTCCACCGGGAACACCGGCTCGAACGTCATCTTCGGGACGCCGCACAACGATGTGCTGTGCGGCCTGGCCGGGAACGACGTGATCCACGCCGGCGCCGGCAACGACAAGGTGTTCGGCGGCCATGGGAACGACACGCTGTACGGCGGACCGGGCAAGGACCAGCTGTTCGGAGGACCCGGGAAGGACACCTGCTTCCCCAAGGGCCCGAACGGACCCAGCCACAACTGCTGAGCCCGGTTCCAGCGGCGCGGTAGCGCGAGGAGGCCGGCGGGCGAGAGCCCGCCGGCCTCCTGTTGTGAACGCGACGACCGCCCGGCGGATCGCCGGGCGGTCGCGTGGGGTGGCCCCGGGTTGGTGGATCATCCCGGACGGCGGAGGGCGCGATGCCCGGGGCCGCTGCGGGGACGGGTTCCCATCCCGTCTCGTCCCACAGTGTCCCGCGCCGAACGGCACCTCCCCCGGGCCCCTAGTCCCCATCCCGACGGGACCATTTCGGTTCTCGGAGCCCAACGGCCCCCGGTGAACGGTTCCTTCGGCCCCTCCCGGCCCCGGGCCGCGTGCCTACCGTGGAGCCGAAGGAGGCAGCCATGCACCAGACAGTTCGACAGGTGATGACGACAGATGTGATCACGGCCCCGACCACCATGCCCTTCAAGCACCTGGTCCGGCTGATCGAGGACCACCACGTGAGCGCGCTGCCGGTGATCGACGAACGGGGCGTGCTGGTCGGGATCGTGTCCGAGGCGGACCTCCTGCTCAAGGAAGAGAACCCCGAGCCGGCGACCTCCGGCATGCTGACCCGGCGTCGCCGGCGCATCGACCAGACCAAGGCCGCCGGGCTGGTGGCCTCGCAGGTCATGTCGTCGCCGGCGGTGACCGTGGCCCCGGACGCCACGCTGAGCGAGGCGGCCCGTTCCATGCGCCGCTACGGAGTGAAGCGGCTTCCCGTGGTGGACGGGACGGGCCGGGTCATCGGCATCGTCAGCCGGGCGGACCTGCTGTCGGTGTTCCTCCGTTCGGACGAGGAGATCCGCCGCGACGTCCTGAACGAGGTGGTCGGCCGCTCGCTGTGGATGGACCCCTCCGCGATCCGGGTCACGGTCCACGACGGCGTGGTCACCCTCCAGGGCAGGGTGGAGCGCCGGAGCCTGGTGGAGATCGCGATCAGCCTGACCCACCTGGTGGACGGCGTGGTCTCCGTGAACAGCAAGCTCACGTTCGAGGTGGACGACCAAGCGCTCCGTCCGGAGGTGCCCGTTCCCTGGGGCGTGCTGCCGTACGGGCTCCGGGACTGAACTAGGCGGGAGGTGCGACATGGGCAGCGCATTCGAACGGATCCTGGTGGGGACCGACGGGACCCTCCGGGCCGAGCAAGCCGTGTGGCAGGGCGCGCGCCTGGCCGCGCTCACGGGAGCGGAGCTGGAAGTCGTGTACGTCTTCGACCAGTCGAGGCCGCCCGGCCCGTTCCGCGACGCCGGCGCGCCGACCGCATCCGCCGACCACGCCCTGGAGGAGGCGGGACGAATCGCGGCGAAGGAGGAGGTGGAGGCCTCGCTGCGGGTGCTGGTGGGCGACCCGGCGACCATGCTGGTCCGCCACGCCCGGGAGCGGTGGGCGGACCTCATCTGCGTGGGCGCGGACGCGGGCTTCTTCGAGAAGCCGCACCTGCTGGGCGGCGTGGCGGTCCATGTGGTACGCAACGCCCACTCCTCGGTGCTGGTGGCGCGGGTCCCCGACGAGTCCCTGGGGATGACCTTCCCGGGCCGGATCCTGTGCGCGGTGGACGGCTCCGCCGCCGCGATGGAGGCCGTCCGGACGGGCGCTGCGCTGGCCGCAGGGGCCGGGGCGAGCTTCCGGCTGCTGCACGTGGTGCCGGTGTTCTCCGGCAGCACCGTTGGGTGGACCACGGTCGGCGACCCGCCGGGGTTCGAGCCCCTATCGCCGGCGGTCGAGGTGGCCGAGGGAGTGGGCGTCGACCCGGCCAGGGAGATGGCCCTCGGGCGGCCGGGCCCCGTCATCGCGGAGACCGCCCGGGTGGAAGGGGTCGACCTCATCGCGATGGGCTCGCGTGGCCTCCACGGCCTGCCCCGCGTGCTCCTGGGCAGCGTCAGCGAGTGGGTGGCCCGCCACGCCGGCCGCTCGGTCCTGGTGACCAGGAAGCCGTCGTAGTCAGAAGCCACACGCCGAGCCCGCGGACCGAAGCGCCTCGGCCCCGATGGGGGCGAGAGTCAGGTCGCGCGCGGACCGCACGCTGAACTCGTTGCCGACGGCCGTGATCACGGTCTCGTGGATTCTCCATACCTGATTGCCTCCCGAGCCGTGCGCTTCGCCCAAGCGCTGTACGACCAGTTGCGTCCCATCGGGCCCCCCGCACGCAGGCAGGAATCCTTCCCAGGTGTGATCTACTTCATAGACAGGCGAACACGTGTTCGATACCTTGGTTCGGATGAGCACGGCCTTGATCAGCGACGACGACCCGATCCAGCAGATGGACTCCTGGCACTGCCGCATCTCGTTCGGTCAGCGCGAGCTGTTCCGGCTGATCGCCGAGGTGGACCGGCGCGAGCTGTGGCGGGACGCGGGGGCCCGGGACATGGCCCAGTGGCTGTGGATGCGCTACGGCCTGTCGGACTGGAAGGCTCGCCGGTGGATCGCGGCTGCCCACGCCCTGGAGGACC
>WNGL01003787.1_pt1 | contig 18221 bp, 19 predicted proteins | sample 5400591 | NCBI WGS metagenome assembly WNGL01 (sample SAMN13153377, study PRJNA577476) | soil metagenome | isolation source: 80 cm soil or saprolite under Garry oak tree replicate 1 | place: USA:California | collected 2016-06-15 | reverse complement strand
CAGAGGACACTCACCAGAATGGCAAATCAAACTTCTCTAGCGAAGCAAAATTACAGTGGGCTGGATCTCGAGAAAAATCTCGCCTCCAGCTGCGGGCGGAGTTTTTTCTTGACATCCCTTTTTATAGAACTCATTGACCTCCGTCCCTTCCTCATCACTCCCTAGATACCCCGCAACTCGGGTCACCCGATTACACGGCAACCGCGATACGCTGATGCAAGCACATGGGCCTGAACCGTCTCGATTTCGCGATTATCGCCGCCTACCTCATCGGGATTACTCTGTTCGGGTTGCGTTTCCGCAAGCGGCAGCGCACTCTGCGCGACTACTTCCTCGCAGGACGCGATATTCCCTGGTGGGCGATTTCGCTCTCGATCGTTGCCGCGGAAACCAGCACCCTGACCATCATTAGCATTCCCGGTCTTGCCTACGACACCAATCTCACATTTCTGCAAGTCGTGTTGGGGTACGTTGCGGGACGATTCATCATCAGCTTCGTCCTGCTGCCGCATTATTTTCGTGGAGATCTCTATACCGCCTACGAATTGATCGAGAAACGCTTCGGCCCCAATCTGCGTTCGCTTACGTCGGGATTATTTCTTTTGACACGCGCCGCTGCGGAAGGAGTGAGAGTTTACGCAGTTTCGATTGTCGTTTCTATTGCGCTGGGAACTGGTGAGGTTGCGTCTATCGCGATTATCACTCTGCTGACCTTGATCTATACCTTCGAAGGCGGTCTGGCGGCGGTGATCTGGACCGACGTCGTGCAAACTGCAATCTATGTCGGGGGTACGCTATTGGGAATCGCAACCATCATTCATTACGTCCCTGGCGGGTGGGCGCACATTCATCAAATTGCTTTGGCTAGTGGCAAGCTGCGCATCTTTGATTTCACTCCCAGCTTCTGGAAGCCGTACACATTCTGGGCAGGATTTGTCGGTGGAATGTTTCTCACCACCGCAGGCCACGGGACCGAGCAACTCTTTGTACAACGGCTGCTCGCAGCACGCAGTCAGCGGCAGTCGGTGACGGCGCTGCTTTCGAGCGGAGCCGTAATCTTGTTTCAGTTTGGGTTGTTCCTGATGCTCGGCGTGATGCTGTTTGCTTACTACATGCTTCCATCGGCGCACTTCGGCAAAGCCGACCGCATCTATCCAACATTTATCGTGACCCAAATGCCGCATGGGATAGCGGGGTTGCTCATTGCGGCAATTCTGGCGGCGGCGATGTCGAACTTGAGCGCGGCGTTGAATTCGCTTTCGTCGAGCACGATCCTGGATTTGTTCCTGCGCTTCCGTCCGCAAACGGATGAACGCCGGCGAATGGTGCTCTCGCGCTTCGCCACGGTCGCTTGGGCGATCGTGTTATTCAGCTTAGCTGTCCTTTCCTTGCACAAAGCCGGACGAGTGGTCGAAGTTGGGCTGCAAATTGCGTCTATTTCTTATGGCGCGCTGCTCGGAGTGTTCCTGCTCGGGGTACTCACTCGCCGCGCGACACAGGTAGGCGCAGCGATCGGAATGCTTTGCGGATTCGCGGTCGAGGTCTATCTCTGGAAATTCACCGCCGTACCGTGGACTTGGTGGGTGGCGATCGGGACGTTCACGACGTTCTGTGTGGGATATGCGCTCAGTTCGTTAAACGCAAAATCAAAAGCTTTTAACCGCAAAGGACGCTAAGAATCGCAAAGGACGCAAAGAAAGGCTGTCCCGAATTGGCACTTCTTGGCGATCTTTGCGCCGCCTTTGCGAACTTTGCGGTTAAGATCTTCGGGTGTTGAATGAGACCTCTCAAACGAAATCATCGGCGTAGCGATTAACGTACACCGAAAGCTGGGACCGGGCTTGCTGGAATCAGCGTACGAGGCGTGCTTGGCGTATGAACTACAGGCTCTCGGAAAGAAAGTTGAGCGGCAGAAGCCAGTTCCGCTGTTTTATGAGCAAGTCAAACTGGATTGCGGATTTCGGGCTGATCTCGTGGTTGAAGCTAGAGTTATTGTCGAAATCAAGTGCAAGGAAGCATTGCATCCCGTCGATGAAGCGCAATTGCTCTCCCATTTGCGACTCTTAGACATATCTGTTGGTCTCCTTATCAACTTCCATGTTGTGTTGCTTAGAGACGGGATCAAGAGGTTGGTGAATAACTATCTTCAGCCTGTGGAAGTCAACAGCTTTTAACCGCAAAGTACGCTAAGGGACGCAAAGGTCGCAAAGAAAACCACTATGAAGCAGTGCTTGACTTAAATCCCCGCAAAGCCAACCCGCCGAGCAACGCCACCGCAATCAGCATGGCGATCCACAGCACTCCGCTGTGACGCTCGGACCACGGCCGGTCGTCGGGGAGACCGGTGAACTGGCTGTTGGCTTCCGCGGGGGCGAGTTGTGCGATCACAGCATCTGCGCTCTGCTGAAAAAACTTGCCGTAGTCGTAAGAGGGCGGCGCCAGCCTGGGATTGCCGTAATACAACTTCAGCGCAGTTGCACCCTTGGGATCGAAGTAGAAGCGGCGCTCGACGGAGAGCGGTTGGATGCTCTTGATTGGGAGAGGCGCGTCATCTCCGTTTTCAACGGCAACCTTAATTTGCTTGGATGGCGGCGGAAACAAATCTGCCACCAGATTTTCTGAGACGACAGCCTGACCGGCACGATTCATCCGAACGCGGCTGATCGCGCCACGTTGGAATTCGCTTCCCTTTTCATCGCTGACGATGACGGTGCGGTTGAAGTTCACAGCATTGGCTGGCAGCTCAAAACTCAACCGCTCTACCGGCATGCCATCGAACAAAGTGCATTCGAAAGCACTCTGCCTTGAAGAACTGGGAATAGCTCTGCACTCGCCGGCCGGCAACCACGCTGCCTTCGTCTCCGACACTTTCGAGATATACGCGCCTTTGACTGCATGTGGATCGATCCCCGGAGTCAGGCGCACATGAAGATAGGGAAAGCTTGACACCGGCAACTTCAGCGTTGAATTCGATCCGAGTGCTTCGGCGGTAAAGTCATAGAGAGTGCTGCTTCCAAGGTCAGTGCCGGAGCGGTCGTTTAGACCACTACGCCCCTGCATCCGGGCGGCGTTTATGAAGTTCTTCGCTTGCAGCTCGAGACGGACTCGGCTGTACTCGGGAAGGCCGCCTACATCAAGATCGAATTCCGCGTGCCCCGAGACGCTACCCAGGTTGAGAATTTTTGCGGGACTCTCCTGGCTGGAGTTCTCGGCGCTTTGTTTGACCAAAGCGTATGGAACTTGTACCTGTCCATCGTAAAACCGAATGTCCGCGAGATCTTGACGGGCGAACTTCCAGATATCTTGGTCAGCGCCGAAGTAGTTCTGGCGATCCGGACGTGAGACCGCGACGTTACGCGTGCGGGTGAAATATTGGATCGAGGCTTCGTAGCCGGAACCAGCAACAACGGTCGCTATCAACAGCGCAGACGCCCAGTTCACTCAGTCCTCCGATTTTTAGCAGATGTAAGCTTGAGCCAGTCCCGTTGGTAGGCAAACGAAACCGCCAGCAGCAGCACACCGAGGGCGACAAAGCTGAGGATGCGATAAATGCGGTCAAGCTGAGAGGTATCGAGGACAAACACCTTAATGATCGTTGCCGCGATCAGAAGCAGCGCCTGCCAACGAACAAACGCGCTGCCGCGCCAGAAGCCAATCACCATCAGCATGGCACCGTACGCCATCCAGAGCGCGGAGTAGGTAAAGTTGCGCGCAATCTCAATGGAGTGCGAACGCGTCCAGTCCTGGATACTCCAACTGCCCGGCTGGGGATGGACCGCTATCATTTGCTGCGAGTAGTAATCCGAAATTTCATGTGTGAGGGCGACCAGAGCCAGAGCGTTCATGGCGACGATCGCCACGGCAGAGATAGTTTTTGCTGGGTCGTCATTGTGTTTCGACGCGTTGTAGGCCACGAAGCCGAGCACGGCGATGGCAACGCCGTAAACCGCCATGCGCATGTTGAAAATCAAATGGCCGGACTCAAAGTTGTCCCAGAACAGCAGGCGGCCGACTCCCAGAACCAGCGCGGTGAGCGCAAATATGTTCAGCAGATCGGACTTGATCCGGTCGGCAAGCCACAAAAGTATCGCTGCCTCGACAAACCAGCCAATCGTGATCCAGTGAGCTTCCAACCGAATGGGAATCGCAACGGTGAGCAGCCCGACCGCCAGCGCGAGATGCATCAGACGCAGCTTCTGTTCGGCTTGCGGATCGGAAGTTCGCGGCCTGAACCGATTCAACCAAAGATAAACGGCGGCGAGTAATAGCGAGAACCAGGCCATTGCGGTAATACTTATGTCCGCAATCATCGCGTAGGCCTGCAGAAAGTAGGTCACGGCATTCGCAAACGCCATGCCGAGAGGCATGATCCCGGAACCGTGTTCCTGGCGCAGCATCAACAAAGGCGCAATTGCGAAGATCGCGAAAAAGAAAGTTGCAAAAATCAGTGTGGGCTGGAACTGGCTCCGGGTGTAGAACTCTACGTACCAGCCGCAATACAGAATCAGCGTTCCCAGGAAGCCAAGCAGCAATAGACGGCGCCAAGGCTTGAAAAACACCAGAGCAAGAATGCCCACATCGAGCACGAGCACGTAGGAGAAGAGCGCGAATTCCCGGTTCATCCCGGTCGAAAGAAGGACGGGAGTTGAAAAACCGCCGGTGATGGCGAAGACGGCGAGTATTTCGGCATTCTGCGACAGTGCCATTGCACATGTGGCCGCTGTGACCATCAGCATGCACGCGAACACCACGCTGGATGGCATCAGGTGATAAACCTGAAACAATGCCCACAGAGAAAGATAGAGGGCGCCGATGCCGACGGCCTTTAATGAGTAAGAAAAGACGCTGTATCCCCGGCTGCGGAAGCGCTCACTCCAGAGCACGACGGCGATTCCGGCGATGAGTCCGATGGCAATACGGCCAGCGGCGCCGATCCAGTTGTTCTCAAAAGCGTAATTCAAGAAAAGCGAGACGCTGATCAGGATCGCCGCAATGCCGATGCGATTCAGCCAGTGCGATCCGATGCGGGCTTCCAGACCGGGACCTTCTGTCGCGGGCGGAATGAAAACCGGTGGCGCGGGCGCAACTTGCCGGACGTCAGATTGTAGTGGGGAATGAACGACGAGTGGCGGAGGAGCGGCGATAGGAGGCACAGGCTCCGCTGCTGGCAACGGTTGGGTTTTCGCCGGGAAAAACTGCTCCAGACGGTGGACGCGCACCGTCAGGTCGCGAATCTGCTGAATCAGTTGATCAAATTCTTGCTGAGAAATTTCCAAGCGCGCCCCGGAAGACGACCGGCCTGATTATCCGCGAAACCGGCGGAGTTTTCACGTTGTTTTTTGTGTGCCTAGAATCAAGTCACCCAACAGATAGGGGCAGGTGCCCTTACCTGTCGGCTCGGTTGCTCGGGTTGAAGGGCAGGTGAGGGCACCTGCCCCTACATGTTCTTAAGAAGCTTTCCTATTCGCCCACTTCCAGGCGCTGGCAATAATCTCCTCCAAAGAGCGTTTTGCCTTCCAACTCAATAGCTTTTCCACCAGGGATGCGTCAGCGACTAACTCGGGTGGATCTCCAGCACGGCGCGCGGCAATGTGAGTGGGCACTTTCTGCCCGGTAATGCGCTCGACGGTGGAAATGACTTCGTGCACTGAGTGTCCCTTACCCGTACCCAGGTTCATTGCAGCTGAGTTGGACTTCGACAGGTATTCGAGGCCGAGCACGTGCGCATCAGCCAGATCGTTGACGTGGATGTAGTCGCGGATACAGGTGCCATCGGGCGTCGGATAATCGTCACCGAAAATATCGAGCGCCGCGCGCTTGCCCTGGATGGCATGGAAAATAAGCGGGATCAGGTGGGTCTCGGGATCATGGGTCTCGCCAATGCTCCCCTGCTCATCTGCTCCCGCCGCGTTGAAGTAGCGAAAACTCACGAAGCGCAGACCATAAGCAGTGCTGTACGCTTCAAGCGCATTCTCAAACGCGAGTTTGCTGGCGCCATACGGGTTCACGGGCTGGCGGGGATTGCTTTCGGTGATCGGCACCTTGACGGGATTCCCATAGACCGCACATGTGGAAGAAAAAATAAACTTACGCACTCGCGAGTCCATCACCGCGTCCAGCAGAGTGAGCGCCGAGGTGACGTTGTTTCTGAAATATTTTCTAGGATTCGCCACCGACTCGCCGACGTAGGCATGCGCCGCGAAGTGCATCACCGCGTCGCATCGCTGAAGCGCTTTCGCTAGCGTCGCGGAGTCAGAGATGTCGCCGACGATGAGTTCGAATCCTTCCGCCAGCTCACGATGGCCGGTGCAAAGATTGTCGTAGATGATGACCTCGTATCCTCTGCGTCGCAGCGCGTGCGCGGCGTGACTACCAATGTATCCAGCTCCGCCCACCACTAGAACGGCCAAGCTTCCTCCTTGGCGTCATCATAATTCAGTTGGCTGAACGATGGGTTTGCGTTGTGCTGCGCAGGGTTGAAGCCCTTTGTGATTCTGAAGCTTACGCGGCGCTAGAAGCGCCGCTCTTCCACGTTAGAGGAGATTGTGCGAGTTTCACCAGGCTGTGCGAGTTTCAGTAGGGTGCAACGGGAAAACGACGCCGATGGGGCTTGTAAGGTGAGACACCAGCGAAGCACCTCTCCACCACCCGATGCTACATCGAATGAGAGGCTTTAGGCTTTTTGAAATATCTTTACGTCCTTGGGAATGATGAACACCGCTTCATCTTTCGTGAGCTGGAGACTCTTGAAGCGCTCCTGAGACATTTCAATATGGACGGGATCGCCCCACTCGGCGACTGCCTCCACTTTCACCAGAGGCCCTGCAGAATTAATGTGCTTGATGCGGGCGCGAAAGTGGCTGCCGCCGTTGGGCTGGCGATCGATTTCGAGGAGATGCGGGCGGACATAGACAACGTGCCCGGTTTCCTTTGCATTGATGTAGGCTTTGCCGTCGTCAATGCGGCCATGGAACAAGTTCACATTGCCCAGAAAGTTATAAACAAATGGCGTCGCGGGGTAATTGTAAACGTCGTCGGGAGCTCCAACCTGCTCGATGCGCCCGTTGTTCATGACCACCACGCGGTCGGCGACTTCAAGTGCCTCTTCCTGATCGTGAGTAACGAAGACGCTTGTAATGTGAATCTCGTCATGGAGCTGCCGCAGCCAGCGGCGTAATTCCATGCGAACTTTCGCGTCGAGCGCGCCAAAGGGCTCGTCAAGCAGGAGCACGCTAGGCTCGACAGCCAATGCACGTGCCAAGGCTACTCGCTGGCGTTGCCCTCCTGAAAGCTGTGACGGATAGCGCTCGGCAAGAGTTTCAAGCTGGATGAGTTTTAGAAGCTCTTGGACCTTGGAGCGAATTTGCGTTCGCGTGGGCCGGTGCTCGCGAGGCCTGACTTTGAGTCCGAAGGCGATGTTCTCGAACACGGTCATGTGCCGGAACAGGGCGTAGTGCTGGAAAACGAATCCCACGCGACGCTCGCGCGCGGTCCGGTCGCTGATGTCCTTGCCGTCGAAGCGCACGCTGCCGGTGTCCGCGAATTCCAGGCCGGCAATAATGCGCAGAAGGGTGGTCTTCCCGGAACCCGAGGGTCCGAGCAGCGCGACCAACTCCCCGCTCGGGATTTCCAGATCAACGTTGTCCAGGGCAACGAACTGCCCGAATCGTTTAGTGATGCTGACAGCTTCAATGCTCATGCGGCTTTGACTCCAGCTCTCACTATCACCGTATCTCCCGCCCTAGATGCTTGTGGTAGCTGGGCCACCTGTTCCCGCGATTTCCATTCCACAATGCTCTTGACCAACAGGGTCGTTAAGGCCAACAGGGCCAGCAACGACGCTACAGCGAACGCGGGAGCAAACTGGTATTCGTTGTAGAGAATTTCAATATGTAGCGGAATGGTGTTGGTGCGTCCGCGGATGTGGCCGGAGACAACCGAAACCGCTCCAAACTCTCCCATGGCGCGGGCGTTGCAGAGAATTACGCCATAGAGCAATCCCCATTTGATGTTCGGCAAAGTGACTCGGAAAAACGTTTGCCACCCGCTTGCGCCGAGGGTGAGTGCTGCCTCTTCCTCTTCGTTGCCTTGCGCTTGCACTAAGGGAATCAACTCTCTTGCCACGAATGGGAAGGTGACAAAAATAGTTGCGAGAACAATTCCGGGCACGGCAAATATGATCCTGAAGTCGTGCGCGGCCATCCAAGGCCCCAGAAGCCCTTGCAGGCCAAAAATCAGCACATAGATGAGGCCGGAGACGACTGGCGAAACGGAAAACGGCAAATCAATCAGCGTGACCAGAAAACTCTTGCCGACGAAATTGAATTTTCCAATCGCCCAGGCGGCAGCGACTCCGAAGATCAGGTTTAGAGGAACCGCGATGCCTGCGGCGATCAGCGTCAAGCGAATCGCAGCCAGCGCATCCGGCTCACGCAAGCTGGCGAAATATACCGAAACACCTCTGGCGAGCGCGGAAGCGAAGACTACAGCCAAAGGCATGAATAGGAATACTCCCAGAAACAAGGCAGCGATCGTAATCAGTGACCAGCTAACAAACACACCTTCGGTGGTCGCGTGCGCCGCCCTGGAAGGAGCCGCCGAGCCCAGATTCCGCAATGTGAAGGTTGTAGCCATCAGCTATCTAAGCCTCACTCAGCGCGATGTCCGTGCTGTCGAGGCTGGATTTCGTTCTCATCCTGCTGCCGCTCCATGCCTGCAACAAGTTGATTGTGAGCAATAGTGCAAACGACGCGACCAACATGACCACGGCAATGGCGGTCGCTCCTGCGTAATCGTATTGCTCCAGTTTGGTAATGATCAGCAAGGGGGTGATCTCAGTGCGCATCGGCATATTGCCGGAGATGAACACCACAGAACCGTATTCCCCCACGGCGCGGGCAAATGCCATGGTCACGCCGGTTAAGGCCGCCGGTAGGATCGCAGGCACCAGGACACGCGTGATCGTCTGCCAACGGTCAGCTCCCAAGCTGGCTGCGGCCTCTTCCATCTCTTTATCCAGATCTTCTAAGACTGGCTGCACCGTTCGGACTACGAATGGCAGGCCGGTGAACGTCAGGGCAATCACTACGCCGAGCCGAGAGTAAGCAGCTTTAATTCCTAAAGGCTGCAAGTAGTGCCCAATCCATCCGTTGGCGGAATAAATAGCGGTTAGCGCAATGCCCGCAACCGCTGTGGGTAAGGCGAAGGGCAAATCTACCAGCGAATCAAACAGGCGCTTGCCGGGAAAGCTATAGCGCACCAACACCCAGGCGACGATCAATCCGAAAACTAGATTGATTCCCGCGGCAATCGCCGAGGCCCCGAAGCTCAACTGATAGGACGCCAATGCCCGCGGAGCAGTCACGATATGCCAGAACTGATGCCAGTTCAGCGAAGATGCTTTGAGAAACGTCGCCGACAACGGGATAAGCACAATCAGGCTTAGATACAGGATTGTGAATCCCAGGGTCAGGCCGAAGCCGGGCAAAATTGTCCGCTGTTTGAAATTGAGTGCCACGTTAATATTCGTTCCCTTACTGGTTCGGCTGATAAACCTGATCGAAGACGCTACCATCGGCAAAGTGGGTTTTCTGGGTCTTTTGCCAATCGCCGATAATCTCTGCCAGAGTGAACAGCTTTACTTTAGGAAACTGGCTGGCGTACTTCTTCGCTACTGCTTCCGAGCGCGGCCGGTAATAGCGTTTAGCGGCAATTTCCTGGCCCTCTGGGCTGTAGAGATATTCCAAATAGGCCTGCGCGACAGCTCGAGTTCCCTTCTTGTCCACGACTTTGTCCACAAGGGTGACGGTCGGCTCGCACAAAATACTGACCGAGGGAACCACGATTTCGAATCTGTCCTGGCCCAGATCTTTGGCGCCGAGAAGTACTTCATTTTCCCAAGCGATGAGCACGTCTCCAATACCGCGTTCCACAAACGTGGTGGTCGAACCGCGCGCGCCAGAATCGAGCACTGGCACGTTCTTGTAAAGCTTGGTGATGAAATCTTTCGCTTTGGATTCGTCGCTGCCGGATTGTTTCAGCGCATAGCCCCAGGCTCCGAGGTAGTTCCAGCGCGCGCCGCCCGAGGTTTTTGGATTCGGCGTAATCACCGAAACGCCAGGCTTGATCAGGTCGTCCCAATCCTTGATACCCTTGGGATTCCCTTTCCGCACCAGAAAGATGATGGTTGAAGTGTAGGGCGAGCTATTATTCGGCAAGCGGGATTGCCAATTTGCCGGCAGCAGCTTGGCTTTGTCCGCGATGGCATCAACGTCGTAAGCCAAAGCAAGCGTGACTACGTCTGCTTCGAGTCCATCAATTACCGCGCGCGCTTGCTTGCTTGATCCGCCATGCGACTGCTGTATTTCCACCTGCTGCCCGGTCTTGGCCTTCCAGTATTTTGCAAAGGCTGCGTTGTAGTCCTGGTAGAGCTCACGGGTCGGGTCATAGGAAACATTGAGCAAGGTAACCGCCTTACCCTGCGCCAAGCCCTGTATGGCAAGAGCCAGTATGAAGGCAAGTGCGACTAATACTTTTACTTTCTTCATCATCCTTCCTCTTGAGATTAGTTCTTGCTGGGGACCACCATGGGCAGTACGCCCGGCTCGACGCCCTTTTTCTTGCGTTGACCTTTGACGAGTTTCGCGGACCGTTGATTTCTCACGATGTCCGCCAAAGAAGTGTTCTCAAGAATCTTGGCAGCCGCATCCCGGACGTCGAGAAAAACCTGGTACAAAGCGCGATGTTCTGCGTCCCGATCAATCAAGACGCGAAGCTGATCGGCGTCGCCAAAAGGTGCTAGCGGGCCATCAATCAGCCGGATGATCTCGCTGAGATGAATTTCTGATGGAGCGCGGCGCAACTGATATCCACCCTTGGCTCCACGAACGCTTTCCACGATGCGCGCGTTTTTCAACTCGAGCAGGATGAGTTCAAGAAATTTCTCGGGCAGCTCTTCTTCATATGCAATGTCGCGGATGCGAATGGCGCCCTGGTTGTAGTGCCGCGCCAGCATCATCATTGCCTGAAGCGCGTACAGGCCTTTCTGGGAGATTTTCATGGATTCACTCTACCACAATGTCTATTTCTATAATAGATATTACAGAGATGCAGGTTGGATGCCAGCGTTTGTATCTGTCATTAAGTACGTTGTTTTCAATGCGTGCAGCCCGGGGCTAAATGGTTTCGTTTTGCGCAACTGCGCAGAGTTTTGCAGTATCAAGCAGGGTTATTTCCTTCTGAATTTAACCCACGCGGGCGACCTGCAAAGTAATATTGTCCGGGCCTCCACGCTGCCTTGCCAGTTCTACCAACGTCTTGCACGCTGCGGCGGGTGCTTGGTTGATCAGGACCTGCTCAATTTCGGACTCATTCATTTGCCCCCACAGGCCGTCGGTACAGACCAGGAGAACATCTGATTTTTCGAGCAGTAGCGGTTCCGGAGAAAAATCAGGTTCGATCTCGTCCGATACTCCGAGCGCCGCGGTAAGCACGTGCTTCTGCGGATGGTGCTCGGCCTCTTCTTCCCGGATCATTCCAGTCTCGACCAAGTGAGCAACCAGGGAGTGGTCGCGCGTAAGCAGGCGAAGCTTGCCCGAATGAAGCAGGTACAAGTGACTATCGCCAAGGTGGGCGAAATACAGTTTGGGGCCTACGAGTGCGAATGCTGTACAGGTTGTACCCATGCCGAGCAGCATGAAATTGGAACGCGCTTGTTTTTGAATGCGCTGGTTGGCTTCGCGAAAAGCCTCAAGTAAACGTTGCTGTGGACTGTGTTCCTGAGAGCTGGAGTAGATCTGCTGAATCGCTTCGACCGCGATGCGGCTGGCGACCTGGCCACCTTCATGGCCTCCCATGCCATCGGCGACTACGGCCAAGCGTCCCAGGCTTTTGAAACCAGCATCGTCTTCTGCTTCCCAGTAGGCGTAGCTGTCTTCGTTGTTTTCGCGCTGGCAGCCCACGTCGCTGAGGCCGGCAATCTCGATTCCCGGACGCATCTTCATTATGATTCCGCGCACTCGCTCCGAAAACTTCGAATTATACGCGACTAGCCTAACCGTTCATCGCCTGACATTTGTCACGCGGCCTCGGTGATGAACTCCACTGTTCGCGAGGTACGGGTTCGAGGATTATGGGATGGGAGAGAAACGCAGGTTCCCGAGGCACAAATTATGGCAAGCGCACAAATTTTGCCGATCACAGGAAGGCCAGCCGCAGCTCCGCAGCCGGTAGCGCGGCTGGAAAATGTGAGCAAAAACTATGGCCGAGTCCGGGCCTTGCAGGATTTCAACTTTGACGTGCGCGCCGGGGAACTGGTTGCGCTCTTGGGCCCGAATGGCGCTGGTAAGACGACCGCGATCCGGCTGCTGCTGGGACTGGCGATACCAACTATCGGCAAGGTGTCGGTGTTCGGCGCGAACCCGTCCGATGTGAGCACCCACATGCGGGTTGGAGCGATGCTGCAGGTAGGTAGGGTGCCGGAAACTTTGCGGGTGCGGGAGCACGTGGATCTGTTCTCTTCCTATTATCCCAATCCCCTGCCCATAGCCGAAACCCTAGCCATCGCGGGAATCGAGGATCTCCGCGACCGGAAGTTCGGCGTGCTTTCCGGCGGCCAGAAACAGAGGGTGCTTTTCGCTCTGGCGATTTGCGGCAATCCCGATCTGCTGCTTCTGGACGAGCCGACGGTGGGACTCGATGTGGAAGCCCGGCACATTTTGTGGGATGAGATTCGCAACTTGCTGGCCAGGGGCAAAACGGTCGTACTTACAACCCACTACCTCGAAGAGGCTGATAGTCTGGCTGACCGCATTGGAGTAATCAACAAGGGTTCGATCATCGCCGAGGGCACTCCGGCGCAGATCAAATCACTGACTGCGGGAAAAAAGATCCGTTGCATCACGCAGCTCAGTTTGGACGTGTGCAAGAGACTGCCTGATGTTGTGGACGTTCACCGCGATCGCGATGCAGTGGTGATTCACACCTCACAGGCTGAGGAAGTCCTGCGCCGGCTGCTCAGCCTCGATCTGGAACTGTCGGGAATTGAAGTAACGAGCGCTGGCCTCGAAGAGGCATTCCTGGCGCTGACGCGGGACGACAAAGTCTGATCTCAGGAGACTGTGATGGTATCAACGGCGATCAATCCGACGAGTTTGCGGCAGCCCAATCTGCTCACAATCTATGCAAAAGAAGCGAAGTACGAATTGCTGAAAGTACTTCGTTCCCCTATGTACTCGGTTTCGACCGTCGTCTTTCCTCTCATGTTCTACGTGCTGTTTGGGTTGGTAATGGGAAAGCAAAGGATCGGAAGCATCAGCAGCACTTTGTACTTGATCCCCGCTTATGGAACGTTCGGAGTGATGGGAGCGTCGCTGTTCGGGACGGCGGCTACTCTAGCGTCCGACCGTGGATTGGGATGGCTGCAGGTGAAACGCGCCAGTCCAATGCCGCCATTCGCATATTTCTTTGCCAAGGTGGTGATGAGCATGATCTTCAGTACGGCGGACGTCCTGCTGCTGCTGATATTGGGAGTGCTTTTCGGTGGAGTGCATCTGCCGGCGGCCACGGCGAGCAAGCTGGTGTTGACCCTGGTCGCCGGTTCTCTTCCCTTCTCCGCGATGGGCTTGGCAATCGGATATTTCGCCGGACCGACGTCCGCTCCTGCAGTTATCAATATTTTCTATCTGCCCATGTCATTTTGTTCGGGACTGTGGATGCCGTTTCAGTACTTGCCCAAGTTCGTGCAGCACGTTGCAGTCTTTCTCCCGCCGTTTCATTTGTCGCAACTGGCGTTAAGTGTGGTTGGCGCCGGACGCGGAGAACCAAACTTGGGCCATTGGGAAGCTTTGGCCGGCTTCAGCATGCTGTGCTTGGGCGTCGCGCTCTGGGGGCATCAGCGGGATCAGAAGTCCAACGGTTAGGAGATGAGACGTGAAGTTGGGATGGAAAGAATGGTTGCTGGTAGGTGCGGCGTTGGGGCTGATGGCGCTCCTGGGTCGGCTGGACCTGCTGGCCATTGTGGCACCGCTATCCGTGCTGGTCAGCTACGGGCTCTATCGCATGCAGGGTAGTCACCGTTCGGGCCAGCGTAGAATGTAGGAATTCACGAGGAACATGAGCCTTCTTCCCAAGAATCGCGACCACGGATGGGCGCCATACGTTTGGTTGGTCTTCCTATCCTTCTTTCTTTTCCAACCTGTATTAGGTCACGCCGGCGAGCGAGAATGGCTACTCACTGTTTCCGCCATCCTAATCTTCCTAGTTCTCTATTTCGGCATTTTTTGGGTGAAGCCACCTCTGACGTATCTGCTGCTCGTCTGCATGGCTGGGATGGGAATGGGGTTCGCTCATTTGAATCCTGGGGCCTCGGTCTTCATTATCTTTTGCGCATCGTTCATTCCTTGGACCTTCGGTAATCCGAAATGGGCGTTTGCCGCGCTGGCAGTACTTATCGCAACCCTGGCTCTTGACGCGTGGCTGTTTCATGCTCCGATTGGTTTCTGGGTCACTTCGATGGTGGTTGCGCTGGGGGTTGGCGGGTCGAACATCCATTTCGCGGAAAAGAACCGCGCCGACTGCAAATTGCGAATGGCCCACAATGAGATTGAACACCTGGCAAAGGTGGCTGAACGCGAACGTATCGCTCGCGACCTGCATGATGTTCTGGGGCACACACTTTCGCTGATTATCGTGAAGTCCACGCTGGCCGGCAAACTTCTGGAAAAGTACCCGCAAAAAGCAAAGAGCGAGATTGCAGACATCGAGAAAGTCTCGCGCGAAGCCATGGCGGAAATTCGGGCTACGCTACGCGGCTATAGCATCTACAAACTCTGTGAGGAAATCCAGCGCGCCGAAGTTGCGCTGAAGAGTGCCGGAGTGGCGTTGGAATCGGAAACAGCCGAACTTGGAATGACGCCAGCGCAAGAAAGCGTGGTCGCCCTGATCATGCGCGAAGCTGTTACCAATGTCGTCCGTCATGCGCAGGCGCAAAATTGTCGAGTGCGGATTGCGCCAAGTAACGGAAACTGTGTTTTCGAAATTCAAGACGACGGACGAGGCGGCTTTGAGGGCGAGGGCAACGGGCTACGCGGAATGCGCGAACGCGTGGAGGCGCTGGGCGGCCGAGTCGAGCGCGATACCTCAGTGGGAACCCGGTTGCGATTTGAGTTTCCCCTGGCGGCCAACGGAAAACCTTGAACCCCGCCGTCAAAACCGGGCGTAAGACCATTCGCGTGGTCATCGCCGAAGATCAGGGCATGGTGCTGGGCGCGCTGGCCACGCTGCTTGAAATTGAAGGCGATATCAGCGTAGTTGGGCGCGCGCGTAATGGCGCCGACGCTCTGAATGCCGTGCTCACTCACAAACCTGACATTTTCCTCACTGACATCGAAATGCCCGAAATGAGTGGCCTGGATGTTTCCGCCGAATTGAAGCGCCGTCGCTCGGCCACCCGGGTCATCATTCTTACAACGTTTGCTCGTGCTGGATACCTCCGTCGCGCCTTGGAGGCAGGCGCCGCAGGCTATCTGCTCAAAGACATGGCAGCCGAAAAGCTGGCAGAAGCCGTGCGCCGGGTGCAGAGCGGACTGCGAGTGATTGATCCCGAACTCGCCGCCGAGGCGTGGGTTGAACCCGATCCGCTCACCGACCGCGAACGCCAAGTGCTCCGATTTGCCGGTGAAGGGTTGACCAGCATGGATATCGCGACGAAACTCAGTCTTTCCGAGGGGACCGTGCGCAACTATCTTTCCGAAGCCATCAGCAAACTGGGGGCGGCCAATCGCATCGAAGCTGCGCGAATCGCGCGCACCAAAGGCTGGCTATAGACTACGGCGCGGATTTTGTTTTATCAGCAGCGGGAACTTCGAAACCGTAACGCCGCAGGATCCCGGCCGCTTCGTCGCTCTTCACATACGATTCAAACTCCAGCACCAACTTTTGTTGCTTGGAAGACTTGAGGACGACGCAGGCTTGCTGAATCGGGGGATAGTCGGCCGCCGGAATTTCCACGAAGCGCACCTGGTTTTTAACGGCGGGCGACACCGCCAGCGAAAGCGCCACGATGCCCGCATCCGCTGCGCCTGACAGAGCAAACGACGCCGCCTGCGAAATGTTTTCCCCAGTCACCAGCTTCGACGACACTTGATCGTAGATGTTTTCCGCTTTAAGCGCCGCGACTGCCGCTTGACCGTAGGGCGCATGGCTCGGGTCGGCGATGGCAATTTTCTTAATCGTAGGGCTTAACAGACTCTTCAACCCTTGCTTTAAGTCAACACTTGAACTCGTTCTAGTCAAAATAACAATCTTGCCGCGCGCGTATTCGTAATAACTGCCGGAAACGATCAATCCAGCCGCTTCGAGCTTGCGCGGATATTCAACATTCGCAGAAAAGAAAAGATCAAAGGGAGCGCCGTTCTGAATCTGCTGGCTGAAGTTGCCAGACGATCCGTAGATCGCGGTGACGTGAGCACCCGTCTGAGCTTTGAACCGCGAAGAAATTTCGTCTAAGGCGGGACGAAGGTCCGCCGCCGCTGCCACAGTGAGCGTCTGAGCATGGGCATGGGCATGAGCGGAGACGATCAGAAAGGCGCAGAACAAGATTGCTGTGACAGATCTCATACCTATTTCAGTCGCCTACCTCTTTGGGTTACCTAGGGTGTCGATAAGAGAGATGAAAACTGTCTTTCTCACCCATCGGCAGCCGAACGGAGGGTCGTTGTTTTCAGGAGGAAACGCGGGCACTGATTTTGGGAGCTTGACGTAGTCAGTGCAGACTCTCACACCGTAATCGCATTTCTGGGCGATCTCTTTTCCATCAAAGACACAGGCATAGGAACTTTCCATTGATGAGTACCCTTCGTTGAAAACCTCCGAATAGTGAATCCTTCCATAGCTGGCGGTTGCCGCTGTTTTCGGAGTAATCAGCTTGGTCACACTACGGAGAAACAGAACATATTCCCATCCGAGTTTCTCTCCAACAAAGGGGCCGAAATTGACAGTCGCTCCGCGCTCCGTTCCCTTGAAACTCTGAATTACTTCGCCCTTGTAAACGGCGTGGTCGTAGTTCTCCGCGTCCCCGGAAACAATTTTTACAAGAGCGACAACGTCAGCCACTTTGAACAGACCGCCGATCTTGTAGACGCCTGGTTCAGTAATTGTCACGACCCGCGACTGAGCGAAGGCCGGTGCTGACATCAAAATAAGAAGCGCGACAAGCGTTCGGAATTTAGCCATACGCGGATTCCAGCTTCCTGAATGATAACTGATGTAAACAGGCGTCAGCACTCACGATCCCGTCAATGAGCGCAATGGCGATTATCAACGACTTGCCGCCGCACTGCTCCCGTCGCCCCTTCCGCGCGTGGCAGATCAGTTCTTGACCGCCGAGGATCGGTAGTCCTGCCAGATGTATTCCAGCGCTTCCGGAAGGGTCTGCTGTTTCACTGCTCGGTCAACGTGTCCGGCGTTGCGGGCAAATAGGAACTGGTAGTGATAGCCCTTGGCAGCGAGTACGCTGGCCATGCGCTCGTTTGCGAGAACCCAATCGTGCATATTGTCGCGCATCACGTTCGGATTGAGAAGGTCCCGGTCACCAACTTCCATCCAGATTCGTATCGGCTTCGCTGCGCTGTTTGGGATGAGATGCTCATGAAATTCCCAGGCGCCATGCGGTGTCTGCGCATTGTAGGGCCACTGCTGATTTATAAATGTTCCGGAGTAAGTAAGGACACGGTGATAAAGCTCAGGGTGATACCAAGCCATGATCAAGACGCAAGAGCCTCCTGAGCTGCCGCCCATGGTCGCCCTGCCGTCCGGATCCTTAGTGAGCTTCACGTGAGCTTGGGTTTCGACCAGGGGCAAAACTTCCTTTTCCACAAACTCGGCATAGACTCCGGACATTGTGTCGTACTCAAGACCGCGTTCACTTCCCTGCGCGTCTCCGCCTCCGTTGCTGATAGAAATGGCAATCATCACCGGGACCTTATGTTGCGCGATCAAGGTGTCCAGAACGGAAAAGAGCAGCCGGTCGGGTCCGTCCGCCCCGACGATGAAAGGAGCGACGCTACCGGGCACGTACTGCTTGGGGACATAAACGGTCACCTTCCGCGTGTACGGAGCGGGGTGGCTTGTCGTCACCACCAGCTTTGCGGGGTCCGCGGGATCTACCGTTCCAAAAGTATTTGCGTCACGTGCGATGCCTGGATAGATCCTGCTGTCCGACG
>WNGL01003786.1_pt1 | contig 18222 bp, 12 predicted proteins | sample 5400591 | NCBI WGS metagenome assembly WNGL01 (sample SAMN13153377, study PRJNA577476) | soil metagenome | isolation source: 80 cm soil or saprolite under Garry oak tree replicate 1 | place: USA:California | collected 2016-06-15 | reverse complement strand
TCTCGGACACCAGGTCCTGCCAGATCGCCACGGCATTGCGATCGCGGCTCAGACCCAGTTCGATCGCCTCACGGAACGGTTCGCAGAAACTGGTGGACAGAGCACGCTTCGGATCTTTCGGTCTCGAGTCGCTCAACTCCACGCCAAACCCGGTGGTCACCCCATTCGCATTGGCCGGTTTTGCGGTTTCTGCTTTTGCTTTTCCCTTCGTAGAAAGGTTTTCGGTGTTGGTGTTTGGGTTTGGGTTGGGGTTGACCGTGTTGGCCGGTTTTGCCGCGTCCGACCCGGTGGTCACTTCGTTGGCCGGTTTTGCCGGCGGTCGCCGTCCCCACGCCCTCGGCGGACGCACTCCAATCCCGGCCGCTTTCAGGTAGGCACCGGCGGTCTCCCGACGTACCCCGGTCTCTTGCTCGATGCGCCGCAGTGGCCAGCCGAGTCGTCCCAGGGCTATTACTTGTTGTTTTTTCGCTTCGCTCAAGACGTTGCTCATACCGACGAAGGCTACTGCCTTGCGTCGAAATCAACGTCCCCGAGCCTCATTCTCGTTGGCCGGTTTTCAAGTGACCCTCATTGGCCGGTTTTGGGTGACCGCTGAGGCAAGGCCACCGCGAGCAATCGTTATTGTTCCGCGCTGCTTAGCAATTGCCTTAGTGACCTCGCAAGCCGATCGAGTCCACTACATCCCAAGAATAGCCATCGCTGGGGCCGAACCTTTCAGGCGGAAAATTCGCGATGAAACTCGCCGACAACAACATCAACATCACTTCGGGGTACGCTACAGGCGGGAAGAGTTCCAAGAAGACTACTGTGGTGTTTTCCGTATCCGACTTAGGCAAGGCAGCCCGCATTCGATAAGTTTGGCTGCCGCGAACGCCGGGGGCGTTATGCTCGGGCAATCTGCAAATCGTCGTCCGAATCCCAGTCGCAAGACAGTTATCCTGATCGACCGCTGCGAGGCTACCCGTGAGGTGCGCGCCGCCGTCCTCCGGACTCACGGCATACAGGTCCATGCTGCCGCTGACCTCCGTGGAGCGCGATTTCTCTGGAAACCCAATGCTTACAGTTGGATATTCCTGGACGTGCGCAGGCACCTTCCCGGCGAGGCACTCGAATTCTACGAGCAGATCAAAGAAGCGAGTGCTCGAGAACGTTTCGCGTTCCTCGTTGGCCCACCAGTTTACGTTTCGCGTACCTGGCCCGAGGAGATGAAAGCCACAGACGAGAAGTCGCAGCAGTGGGGAGAGACATATCGGTTCCTAGCCGCTGCCTAAGACGTGTTCCTGTGTGAACGCATCGGAACTTGATGAGCACAGCCGGTTGTAGCGTTCCTGTCCACCGAGGTGCGAAATGACACAACAAATCTTTTCCCTCGTCACCGCAATACTTTTCTCGCTGATAGCTCTGCTTCACGCCATCCGCCTCGCCCGCGGGTGGCACGTGACGATCGGGGACATTGTGGTGCCCGTCTGGGTTAGCTGGATCGGACTCGTCATCGCCGCATATCTTGCCTATGAAGGTTTCCGATTGAGCAAGAGGCCTACGAAGTGAGCCTTTAACTTCCGGGCTAACACCGGGCCTTCCTGGCTCGAGTCCGGGCTTTTTGCCATGGCCCTGGATGCTTCAGAGAGATCTGGCAAGTAGTCACGTTTCTGACTCACCTCGACAATTGGCCGACTGCAGTCGAGCAGCAGCTCCACAAGCCCCCCCCGCGGGGAAAACCCCTGAGTTAGAAGCGCACTAGGAGGAAACAAACATGTGCAATCTAATTTGCGAGGCTGACTTGCGGCTTCTAGTCCTGATGGCAACAATCGCAACGCCCCTTGTCGTTCCACCGGAGGCTTCTGGCACTGCCCAATTTTCGCGGCAGTACAACACCTCTTGCAACACTTGTCACACGGCTTTTCCCATGCTCAACAATGTTGGCATAGCGTTCAAAGATGCCGGGTTCCAGTTCCCCGAGGAAGAGGCCTCTTTCAGTGCGACCCCGCGGACACTGACCATGCCGGCTGTCGTTTCACATCCGACCAAGATGCCCTTCCACCGGCCGGAATATGCAGCACAGCCGGCCTCCATTGCTGATCCGAAGTTGCGCAGGTTGCAGCAAAGATACTTTAAAGAGCTCAATGATTTAGGTACGCAAGTAAATGCTCTTCCATTTCCTGACCGCTTCTACTTGAGCCCGGCACTTGATGTGAAATCGCGATACTGCTCTTCGCGATTACAGACGAAGATAAAGAGTCTGCGCACCAGTTTTAATCAGCTATCTGGATCCACTGCAGGAACCAGCAGGACTAAACCTGCACTAACGCTCGCGCAGTTCTTCTTCTTTCGTGGCTGTGTTGTAGCCCTGGATCCGGACGATCTTTCCATCGGTAGAATGCTGAAACTGAGCTTTAAGGGTGACTGACTCGCCGGCAAACAAAGTGACATAGTTATCGGTCCAGATGATTGGCAGGATCTCGTCGGCTCCCGGGCCGCTTGCAATCTCAGCTCTCACAAAGAACGCGGGTGCTAGAGACTCATTGGTCAGAACCACCGTGGCGTTGGCTGCACCATCTGCCTCGTGCACACTACCTTCGATCCGCACTTCGGCCTGCGGCATTTTGTTCAGCGCCGTGAGATCTGCCCAGCTGACCTGTTGCAAGCGAAACGCATTGTCGTTTTCCGGGGGACCCAGGTCGTCATCGGTTGTACTCTGCCAATAGATGTTATTCGCCAGCAAATGGCCGCTTTCATCGCTCAGCCGGCAATGAATAAAGAACGCTGAGGTTAAACTTGGAACTCGGGGCACTTGCATAATTACGACCGAGGATAGCGGAGCGGTCTGAATTCCCTGCTTCTCGCGAGACAGTACAACTTTGCCGTCCAGGTTTATCAGTTCCACGGAAGCCTTTCCGCCGGAAAGAGCCTGCAGCTTTTGATTGACTACATAGATATTGCTTACGCTTCGATCTCCAGTAGCGTAGTAATCGTAAACAATATTGATCGGTTGGAGACCTTTTTTCGCCCCGTAATAAGCGCCACCCGGCTTGAGATAATAATCAATGATGTGACCAAAAAATGATGGCCAATGACTGTTCAACATCCAGTACGTGGTCATCTTGTGATTGCTCCAACCGCGGGCCGCAAACGCTTCGAACTGGGCTCGAGTATTTTCGTAGTGCGCCAATTGCGCTTTTTCCGCGAACTCTTGCGCACTCTGGGAAGGACCATAGCGGCGATCAACGGCCAACCTGATATTCGCCAGAGTATTGTTCCCTTCGGTTGAACCGGCGTGATAGAACCACCACTCATTAATAGGCCAGAGCTTGTCGGCAGGGATAAACTTCTTAAGACTCTCGTAGGGCGGGATGCTTTCATTATCGCCCTGTTCAGCTGCAGATCCGCTCGTGCCTTTGTAGCGATCGGAGAACCAATATGCCGGCGGCCGCCAGCTATACGGCCCCTCCATGCGAATGCCGTCCCAGATTTTGTTACCGCGAGAATCCTTGTTGAGGGCCGACACGGTGTCCACGACGGCGCTCTGCCAATGCAAATCTGACAAGATCTGGTGATACTGGTTTCGAATTTCTTCCGGCGGCAAGCCGTCGCTGCCATTCGCCCAAAGCACCACGGAAGGATGGCGTCGTAACATGCGAATCTGCGCTCGCAGGCTCTCTAGTGCGACTCGATGGTCTTCGGCGTCCCATTGGCCCCATTTTTCCCATTGATTGCAGCACATCCATCCCAGCATCACCGGAACTCCCTCATGGTCGGCTAAGTCCAGGATGTGCTCGCTGGATATTTTTGACTCCCAACGAAGCAGGTTAATTCCAAGATCTTTCACATAGCTGATCAGGTTCTGTTCGCGTGCTTCGTCGTACTTGTACAGTAGGTCAGGAGTATAGTCGGCTCCTCGAATGAGGTAATTGTTGTCATTCACCTGCAGATAGAAATTTCCACCCGGCCCAAGGTCCGGGAACTGGTGATCGGAGTCGCGGTGCTGCGTGATTCTTCGGATCCCGAAGTCGGTCCGCAGCGAGTCAGAAATTCGATCTCCTATCTTGAATTCCAGTTTGAGGTGGTAGAGGTTGGCTGCGCCCCACATATATGGCCACCACAGGTCAGGATTCGCGATCACCAAGTCGTGAAAAATCGCTGGCGTGAAGGCCACTTCGCGTGTCTCATCGGGTTGCAAATTCAGCGGTTGTTTAAACCTGATCGGCGCCTTACCAGCCCGCGTTATCTCGCCCGAGAGGACTCCGGCAACCTGCTCGGCGCTGCCATTTTTCACATCGCAATAGACCGTCAACGCTGCTCGGTCTGTCGAAGACTGCGGAAAATCCGATCTGACATACGGATTTTCAAGCTCCACTGCATCTGTGTTGCGCAGATAGACTTGCTTCCACAGGCCTGAGTTTCTGTCCGGCACGTATGAGATTCCATTCTGCTGGTCGGGAAGTCGAAATCCCAGATATCTCGCGTTTATCCAATCAAACCAGCTGTCCGCAAGTTCGACGCCGTCGATGTCTTCGAATGCCTGCTCCGGAGTGACCTTCACGGCCAAGACATTCTCTTGCCCAGGCTTCACTGCCCCCGATACGTTGAGCTCGAAGCTGTTGTACATTCCGACGAGCTGGCGATTGTTCGCGATGCGGACGCCGTTGATCCATATCTCTGCGCGATAGTTGATGCCTTCCAACACAAGCCAGTGCAGTTTGTGATCGGCGGGGACGCTGAAAGTTGTGCGATACCACCAGTCCTGCCGGAACAGATCACGCGGAACACTTTGAGTCAGGTTCTGGCCGAAGTACAAATTCGGATAGACGTCATCCTCTTGCAAAATTTCAAGGACCATTGCCGGCATGGCATGGATTGGCAGCCAGTTCGAGACGTCGTAGGAAGATTGGGAAATCAGGGCCCCATCCTGCACGACTTTCCACGAGGATGCCAGACGCCAGCCGGTCTTCAGCTCGGTGGTGCTCTCCGAATTCGGGAGTGCTCGTGCGGCTGAGGCTACAAACAGCACTAGAATCAGAAGCGCCGTTCGCCACTCGAGGGGTTTGCGCTCTATTTTTCGCCTATTCGTGCGTTTCATGGTTTTGGATAACATCTACTATTCTGCATATCGGTTGAAATTGCGTTTAGTCCTGGATTCGACCTCTATACAGCTGCTGGTCTGGATAGACCTGCTTCTCTCAGACGCAGGTAGCAATAAAGCGGCCAGGCATGAGCGTGAGCGCAATATACAGGAACATACGACAGCCCCTCGGTCGGAACTAGCGCAGAATCGATGCTATCCGAGGCTGACCAATGGCCTGTCCAGTACTCCGGGAACCGCTCCGCGAAATGTGCGAACGTCACCCGCTTCAACAAATCACGGGCAGCCACGTGATCGAATGTCGCGACACCGAGAATTAGCGGCCCCTCAAGCGCGTACCAGAAGCCGCCGTTCTCCCGCGTTCCCGGTGAAGTCCACGGTTCCGACCCCTTGGACGGTTTCTCACGCTGGCGACAACCCTGAGATTCTCCAGCCAGCAGTCGCCTCTGGACCTCATCCCACAGCACTCGCTTTCTCTCGGGCGCCACTTCTTCGATTTGAAGCGTGAATCCTTGCGGTTCCAGCCACATATTCCCTTCGCCAACCACCTGATCATTAGAAAGGTAAGCTCGACGAGGAAAGGAACGTGTCCCCCCGTCCCGCAGATACGCGTCAAGGATTGCTTTGCGGTACTCACGCATGGTCTGAACGAGTCCCAGGATCTCTTCCTTCTGCAGCGTAGTACTGCCGTGCGATTTAGCAATGGACTCGAGCACTGCGGTCAGATCCCCGAGTATCGAAACCACCATGGCGGAGTTCATATGTGACTCAGCCGTCCAAAATACCTGGTCAGGTTGTGCAGCATCCGGTTCCGCGTAGAATTGGTCGTTCCAGTCGCCCCTCCACATGCACACCAGGCCGTGATCGCCGGTCCCGATCTGCTCGCGCAGGAACAGGAATGCCTCGCGGACGCGATCAAGCCCGGTGCCTTTCCCCGATCGCTCCACCGGGAAATACGGAACCTCGTCCGTTAGTATGGAAACGTCCTTGGTGGTCCGCAGATATTCGGCTATCAGCATGAAAAAACGGTTCTGTGCAGGAATCTGTAAGAGGCCCCGATTTTAGCGGGGTTGGGCTTTGTCGCTGCCAGGCAGCCCGCCGTCGCCATCGCTGTGGGAATGTGGGAACCGGCGTTTGATGCGGGTTTCCAAGCGCCGGGGAAGGTCCTGTTTGGGATTCTCCACGGTTGACCCGGCGCGTCATTTCCACAGCGAACTTACGGATTCTGCCCATTTTGATGAGAAGCGGCCATCAGTCATGCCTCAAGAGCAAAAACGTCACATTCCAAAAAGCCGCGTAGATTGCACTTTCTTACAGATTGTTGTGCAGAGCCGAAAAAATAGAGTTGCTGGTCGCTGCTGCCCTGGCCTCCGGGCCAGACCCAGCCAAAACCCATGTCCTCACCCTTAATCTCCCCATCGCGCAGCATGCGTTTCATGATGAAGCGCAGAATCGACTTCGCCAGCGCCGGATTCGTATGACAGACCGGTAGTCCGTGCTGCGCGAAATCCCGATTGACACACCAAATGCCCCAAACGTAGTCGTAGAGAGTACCTTGCGGCACCGCCGTCTCCTCGTAGTAGTCGCGATAAGTGGCCATCGCTTCAAGAACCGCTGCATCCCAGCGCATCTCGCGCCGCAGTGTCGCATCTGGTTCATCATTGAAAGCGGGGACCACATTCGCCCACTCTTTACCAAAGACCGACGCTGCATGGGCAGCGGCTATCGGCGTGTTTTCTCCTGCAGCTACAGCGAGCGCAGTGATCGCATGTGCGGACTTATCTCGAGAGTATCCGACTACGAAAGTCAGCATCTTCTCACCGCCGGACGGCAGTTGTACCTCGGAGCGGATGCCGACCAGATCGTGTCCGGCGGCATCCTTCTCGGCGAACGGATGGAGCCCTTTATCATCATCGGCCTTCACGAACAGCGAAGGAGGCGCCCCTTCCAATCGGGACATGCGCTCGGAAGAGAAGGTCACGCCCCGCTCGGGATGAGGATAAAAGTCTGCTCGCAGGATTCCGTATGACTCGCGCACAACTTCGGCAGAGTAACTGATTCGGTAGCGCGGATTGCTGCCTCGGTCAGAAGTCATGTCGTAGACGCCTGACCGTTCGTCAACAATCATGTCGTACTTGGCACGGACGCTTTCGGTGTAAATGGCACTTACCGCGGTTTTACCCAGATTGCGGAGACGAACCGTGACCAGAAATGCTGACGTGCCATCACCCGGCTTCTTCGAGGGACGCACAGAGATTGTCCTTGTGATCTCGACAGAAGCCGTAACCGGGTACCGATAACGAGCGAACCCTACGCCGAAGAGCTTGTCAGCGATAGCAGCGAAAGATGTCTCAGGTCCAACAAGTTCGTAGCGCTTTTCTGCGATTTCGACCGCGGCATGGTTCGCGCCGCTAAAATCGTTGTCACCCTGGTTCATCCGCCCCCAGGCCCGTTCTCCAGTCAAGATCTGGAAGAGTCCGCTGGCGTGGACAAATAGCGTCAGCCGATAATTGCCCAACAGAAAATAGGGATCATGAGGAATATAAGGCCGAGAATACCCTTTCGCCATGGTTTTTACCCGCACCAACTCGCCATTTTTCATCCTGACATGAAACGAAAGCGGACCGGTGTAGTGGAAGCAGGGCAGCCCGTTTTCGTCCTCAAGCCATTCTCCCAATGAGGACTTCGATTGTGCCACAGCCAAGATTGGCGATTTCAAGAACGTCGCAGCGCCGCAGCTGACGAGCGCAGTCGCCGCGCCGGCGACGCCAATAAAATCTCTCCTCGTTATTGGCGATGAACTGTTGTTGTACTCCTCATCCGTCATATATCTCCGCTCTATACGACTCTTGCAATCGGGTGTACCGGCATTCCGCAACAAACCTCCGACGACTCACGTCTGTTCCTGTGCGCGTGTTGATTAGAATCTCAGTTTCGAGCGGCGCAATTCTATCTCCGATGCTGGTGAAGGGCAATCCTGTCCGCATTTGGCGCATTTGGCTATCAGGCCGGAATGTATTTAGCACCAGAGGGGATCTCCTGCGTAATAACGCCGAAAAAATCCAGGCTGGTGGTCGCCATTCGCCATTCCCGAAATGAAGCCCAGTTCTCCTAGTAGTCTCCTCTTGAAAGTCGAATTGTTGGATTTAATATGTTTCAATCGCTGGAAGCTATGAGTGGCTCGCGGCAGCTAGGGCCGGGGCAACAGTCTTGCCGTAATCGCAAAGCCTGCTGGGCTAGGTCGACACGGCCGAAGATGCGAGTCCGAACGCAGGAAATAGAAGCGTGCGTGAACCGCGCGAGCGGGCATCGAATCCTACGACAAAAGTGGGCTGGTGGGGAATCCAGAGGGTGGCAAATTGCTAATATGAGGCAAGGTAGGATCCCATACATTGCGAAGCAAACAGGCATGCAGTGCTTGCACCCGATGAAACGATCTACGGCCTGGGTCAGCACCAGCAAGCCTCATAAACTACCGCGGAGCAATATCCACTCGCTCCGACGAGGTGAAGTCAGTATGAGGCGTATTCCATACTGTACTCGCTCGGCCGTCTAAGCGTCCTCAACGCATCACATTGTCAATTTCTTGGATTCATGCGTTAAGGACCGTAGGCTGCAAACCAGTGTACGACCCTGCGGCGAAATCGGTGCCATTAGTTAGCTTCGTGGAATGTGCCCTCGGCGTTGAGGTAACTGATCATCTTCAACCAACGTTGACTGTCACAGTAGCCGGAGCGAGTCCCGTCGCTTCTGCCTGTAGAGTCATGGAGCCGGGGGTACCGATCGGGCGCACCACTGCAAGGCATTTGCCGTGGAATGTCCGGCGGTGTGGTTGCTGAAAACTATCCACATCCTTCGGATTTGCGTTGCCGACGGCCGCTAACTGACCCGCCCCGGTGAGCGAAAATTTAACTAGCACGATAGCATCCGGCACAAGATCGCCAGCTGAATCGAGCACCTCGACGGTGATGTAGGCAAGATCGTTACGGTCCCGGCGGATCGAGGTGCGATCAGGCGTCAGTTTTAGTTTCGCAGGTTTCCCTACCGTGCGAAAGCACAGCGAAGCAATTTCCTTCCCCTTCTGCAGCGCAATGACGCGCAATTCTCCGGGTACATATGGAACAGTAAACTCAGCTCTCAACTTGGTCGCGGGAGATACCGGCTCTGTCCCGATCACGGTTCCATTCAGGAGGAGCCGTACGTGGTCTCCCGAGGAGTAGACGCGCACTTTCAGCGGGTTCCCTTCAAAACCAGGCCATGTCCAACTCCGCAACTCGTCGGACCACCCCCACTTGCTGATGTTTTCGCTATGATTTTTGGGAATTGGCCGTTGTACCGCCATCTCGAGTTTGCTGCGTCCCCACAAGACATCTCGGAAATAGGACTGCGCCTTCTTCTCACCGATCAGATCGATATCGCCACAGTAGGAATTAAACCAAGGATAGCCAGTCAGAAAGGCATCAGGGTTCTGTTCAAGTGTGCTGTGGCCGATTCCGACTTCACCAAGATAGTCCATGGCCGTCCAGACAAAATCGCCCAGCACGTAGGGCCGCTTCTGAATGACTTGCCAGACGTCGAAGGCCTCGGATGGGAACGACTCCGTGCCCATCATTACGCGTTTGGGAAACCGCTGATGGTCGGGTTCGTATTGCTTCCAATTGTAGTTGTACCCGCCGATGTCAAGATGCAGGAATGCTGGATCCGTGTCCGACCATTTCGAGCCGGGGGCTTCCAACTCACATACTGCCATAGTCACGGGACGACTGGAATCATGGCGCTTCACCTCGGAGACCAGCCATCCCGCAATTTCCACGCCTCTGGGTTCAGCACGCTCGGGAATTTCATTTCCGATACTCCAGAAGATCAGGCTGGGATGATTGCGGTCGCGCCGCACCATACTGGAAATATCGCGCTGCCACCACTCATCGAAGAAGCGGTGATAATCCTGGGGATTATTTGGCTTCTCCCACATATCAAATGCTTCATCGATCACAAGCATGCCTAATCGATCACATTCATCGAGAAATGCTGGCGAGGGAGGATTATGACTTGTACGGATGGCGTTAAAACCGTTGGCCTTCAGTAGTTCGACTCGACGTTCTTCGGCCCGGTCGATGGCAACTGATCCGAGCACCCCGTTGTCGTGGTGCAGGCATCCGCCTTTCAGCTTCACCATTTCTCCGTTCAAGCGCAGTCCTCGTTCCACGTCGACGTCGACCTTTCGAATGCCAAATGTCGTACTACAGCGGTCCACGATTTCTTTCATCACGAGCACCTCGGCTTCTGCACGATAAATATTTGGAGTCTCGTGAGACCAGAGTAGTGGGGATGCAATTATGAATCTGTGTTCCACTCCTTCAGTGCTGGACGCCGCGATTGCGCGCTCCACTACCTTGACACCGGCCTCGTGTCCATCGGGTGCAAGTAGTTGGACACGAACTGTTGTGTTTTGCGCGGTGTTTCGCTGGTTCTGAATTTGAGTTAGGACACGTACAGTCGCAGAGGCTGGGGACACTTCTGGCGTAATAACGTAAATACCCCAGAGCGGGATGCGGATATCTCCCGTCATCGTGAGCCACACGTGCCGATAAATTCCCGATCCGGAATACCAGCGCGAATTTTTGCCCTCATTGCGCACGCGCACCGCGAGCACATTCTCGCGATCGCGGCACAGATGAGGGGTGAGGTCGAAAGCGAAGCTGGTGTATCCGTACGGATGGTTGCCCAAGTGACGCCCGTTGAGCCAAAGGTCGGAATCCATGTGGACTCCGTCAAAACGAATCTCGTAGCGCTGGCCGGCAGGAAGACCAGCAATCGAGAATCTTTTGCGATACCAACCTGTACCTCCCATGACGAAACCAGTCGCAGTTTGGCCCTCGCTCAAGTCACGATCGAACGGACCTATACGCGCGGGAATGTTGTTGGGTGCCCAAATGGCGGAATCATTCCCAGCCTCTGGCCGAACAGGAAGATCCTCAATACTCCAGTCGTGTGGGAGATCAAGCCTTTGCCAAGAATGGTCATCGAAATCCGGGCGTTCAGCGCCTTCGCGTTCGCCGAGATGAAAGCACCAACCAGTATCAAAGGACTGATCGCGTGCATTTGCGAGTGGCACGTCGGGAACTTCAGCGGAAGTTGAGTCCTGCGCCTTGCCAAGCGTAGCGTCGAGACACAGTGCACTGCCGGCGAGTGCCGCTACACCCTTCAGAGCTTCGCGGCGAGTGACGCCCGTTGTTTCAGCAGGGGCGTGATCGTCAAGAGCAGGCATTTGCCTTTACCTTTCATAAAGAGCTGGCTGATCGTTTTTGTAGTTGCAGACTGCTTCGTTTGATTGCTCAGCACCGTCTACGAGAACGGTCATGGTCTCTTAGGCGTAACCCGGTAAAGGGCTCCGCCGTGCCATTGGATTTCCGTTACGAACTCACGGGTGAATTCACCGACGTCTTTCTTGTGCCAGAGATCTCGGATCATGCAGGTTCCCGCACACCCGAGGTCTGACAAGCTTACAGACACTTTTCGCAGCGTTTCGTTATCACCAGGGCTCTCGGACGTGCTTGGCCCTTGCGGAGAGCGGTGATTTTCGGCAATGACGTGCTCCTCGCGGGTGTTAAAAAACGCCAGGTACTTGCCCTGAGACCCGGGTACTTCAGCCGTCCACGCAATCAATCCTTCGTGGTCAAACAACACCCGATTGTGATCACTGTTCTGGTTTATGCCGATAACTTCATCATTCGTTAACAGCGAGAGCGTGAAATCATCCGACTGGGGCAAGTTGCCTCCGAACATCAGCGGCGACCGCGCAATCGACCACAGTGACATTAGCGCGTATTGCTCGTTTTTGCTGAACCGAGTTGAGCGCCCGGTCCATTGCTGCCGAAAACGGAGCGACCCGGAGGATCTTGAGCGCCGGTTCCAATTGCGCTGGAACATACGAGCAAGAAGAAGAGGAGAGCCTCGCGAATTACCGCTTCCATTCAGCGACGCCGCTCGTGCCGACGATATTTTCAATGCGTCTTCGCAGGTCCTGTAAAGTTAGCTATTCTAGCCGCATTCCGTTTGCGTACTACCCCGCGAAGCTCGGATCACTACTCGGCGCAAAATTGAAAGGTTCGCGTCATTGGTTTGCAGAATCGTTTCCTCCGAGACGTTCTATTGGCTGCGAGCTGACGCTGCGAAGGGTGCCGGAACTCCCAAATTGCGCCGCAAGGTCAGTCCAAGTTCTCCCGGAGACACAAAACCGGACCATTGCCCTACAACCTTGCCCTCTTGATTAAGTACTTGCAGCCCTGGATTACCGATCCCGACAGAGAGGCGAACGCGGCCGAGATTCCAGTCGTGTGAAAAGTCCATTGATTCTTCGGGAACCACGACTATTGCCTCAAGGCGGTCCGAGTACTGCACAAGCGCGGTTTGCAAAAAGACCACCTGAGCTCGATCTGCGCCAGTCAGCACGAGGCGGAACCGGCTCGGGCGATCGGTTACAGGGGGAAGCCTGTCCATAATTGGTGCCACGGTACTGCTCTCGAATTTCAAAGCGTTACTCGTGTGAATGGGCTCGGATACAGCCGTGAAAATCTTGTTCCCAGTAACGATATTCGGCCGCGAGCCCCGGAAATCGGCATGATCCATCATGACAGCAGGCGTATCGATAAGTGGGCTCCAGTAGAACGTATTGTTTTCGATAGCCACGCCATCGAGCACGCCATCTTCCCAAGTAGAGATGAACATGTCGCCCTGGCGTCGCGCGAGCTTCGGGCTGCGGCCATTATCAATACATAAATTTCTGCGGATGATACTGTTTGTGGTGATCTGCTTCTCAGCCGCGAACACCGCTGCACAGTATCCCATCGCGTCGTGTCCATAATTGTCCTCGACGACATTATCGTCATTTCCAAAATCGATGTCGTAAACTCCGCCGTCAACACCCGGCGAGTCGATAAAAAAACCTTCCGTCTGACGGACAGTGCAGCGCCGGCAGGTCCAAGTCCAGATCGCATTTGGCGTACCGATCGTCTCGGTTGGTTGCAACCCCGTAAACCACGCGGCACTTCGTTCGATCAGTCCATCTTCGACCGAGAACATCACTATGCCGTCACCGTAGACGTTGTGCACAATCGAATTACGTATCGTGACATTGCGGATGCGGTGCTCTCGAGATGCTCCATTGACGATAATCCCGGCCCACTCGGTGGTGTTGTAAGCCGTGATGCCGTCAATCACAACGTCATCCATTTGCGTTCCCCCAGGCGCGGTGAACACCACAAGCCCTGTAACCTTGGACTTCGGCTCTCCCGTGGCGTCGTGAACGACAAGATTCTTCAGGACGAATCCTCGTAGCTCCCCTTGTGTACCACTGACGAATATCCCATAGGGATTGCCGCCGGTAGTCTCCAGGGCTTCGATCACCCAGTGCTGTTGATTGAACAGTTTGATTGCGGCATCAGCATTTCCTGCATCTATGAGCGGCAACGCGCCACTAGCATAAGTGCCGATCCGGATTGGGCGCTCCGGTTTGCCAGAACCCTTTGGCCACAGCTGGCCTACGCACCGAGTACCGCGCCTCAATAAAATAGAATCGCCCGGCAAAAAACTTGTCGCGCCGACCTTGTCAAGTGTGCGCCACGCAGTCAGAACCGACTTTCCATCAGCGCTGTCCGATCCGGTCGAGCAGTCGACGTAGTAAGTGTCGGCACGAGTAATCGTCAAGCCCGAGTGGAGAACGAGGAGCATAATCGCTACAGTTCTAGGAAGTGTCATGCGGCGAATACTGCTGGCGCTGCTGACGGGGAGCTCAGCCATGGAGAAATCATCGTAAGAGTAAGTAAACGTTAGAGTAAGTAAACGTTTGCACGAATTGTAGGCGCTCGTGTGAATTTGTCAAGGGCACAAAACATATTTCCGGATGAGCCATGATAGCTTAGCGGCGATAAACGCAACGGAGGACAGCAATCGAAGTTGGCAACATTTGCGGCGTTGCCACATATGTTATCCATGGTTACCCAATCTCCAAAGCGGATTTGCGTTTTTGTATGTTCGCTGTTCGCGATTTTCATAGCTGCAAGTTTTTCTGAGACTCCCGAAAAGGGACCTGGCGAATCATCACTTGACCAGGGTGTGGAAGCTTTCCGAAAGGGCGATCTCCACGCAGCAGAATTGGCATTCACCCAAGCAACAGCTGAGGCGCCGCTGAACGCGCATGCATGGAAGCTTCTGGGATCGGTTTACATCGCACAAGAACAATTTCCTAAAGCTGAACCGCCTCTTTCTCGCGCCTGCACGATCGATGCACATGAGGAAAACGCCTGCTATTACTTAGGTCGTGTTTACTACATCTTGGGCCGGTTTGAACAAGCGCAGACTGCTTTTGAGACTGCCTTGAAGAGCACCCCCGATCGAGGTCGTCCCCTGCACGGACTGGCGCTGGTCCGTGAGGCTCTCGGAGACACGGCTCGGGCTGAGCAGTTTTATAAAGAGGCTATCGCAGCCAGGGAAAGGCCGGCGCTCGTCGACTACGGTAAGTTTCTCTTCAAACAGGGGCGTACCAAGGAAAGTCTTGAGGTCCTACGCAAAGCCGATGCGAAAAGCGAAGTGGATCGTGTCAGCCGTGCCCTGGCCGGTTTACTTGGCAATCCGGCATTACGATCTGTGACGCCCGTGCGCTTCGAAGCGACCGAACTCCCCATGGTGGTGAAGAACGGCGCTGTTGGCGAAAAGCACCAAATTGAAACTATGATTGCTGGTGTCGCTGTCTTTGATTATGACAACGATGGTTGGCCAGATATCTATATCGCGAACGGTGCAGCGATCCCGTCACTGCGAAAAACAGACGCTACTTTTCTTAATCGCTTGTTCCGCAACCATCATGATGGCACATTCTCGGACGTAACTCTCGCCGCGGGAGTGGGTGGAGAAGGCTACTCCATGGGCGTAGCTGCTGCGGATTACGATAACGACGGCTGCGTGGACCTGTTCGTCACCGGTGTCAAATCCAACACTCTCTACCATAACCGTTGCGACGGGACATTCGAAGACGTCACAGCTCGCGCCGGCTTAGCCGGAAACAGCGGATGGACCGTAGCTGCTGGCTGGTTTGACTACGACAACGACGGGCTCCTGGATTTGTTTGTTGTGCGGTATGTTGACTGGGATGCTACGAAAGAGGTCTACTGCGGGGCTGAGAAGCCCGGGTACCGTACCTACTGTCATCCCAGCCAATACCGGCCACTCACGAATACCCTTTATCACAACCAGGGCAATGACACATTCCGCGATGTTTCGGTGGAATCCGGAATCGGCGCACATGCTGGCAAAGGTATGGGCGTTGCATTCGGTGATTACGACCTTGACGGACGTCTGGATGTGTTTGTTGCCAACGACACGGTTCCCAACTTTTTGTTTCACAACGAAGGCGACGGCAAATTCCGGGAGGTAGGCCTCGACGCTGGTGTTGCCTACAACGAAGATGGCAGGGCGCTTTCGTCAATGGGCGCCGACTTCCGTGACTACGATAATGACGGCCGGGAAGACATTTTCGTTACTGCTCTGAGTAACGAGACCTTTCCCTTGTTCCGCAACTTGAGTGACGGAACATTCATGAATATGGCTGCGGTTAGCGGCATCGCTGCTTCAAGCCTGCCGCTCAGCGGTTGGAGTACGGGCCTGTTCGATCTTAATAATGATGGGTTCAAAGACGTGTTCGTGGCCGGTGGGCACGTGATGGACAATGCCGAGCTCGTCTCCAGCCGCTCCTCCAAGCAGCCCAATGTCATTTTTCTCAACAAAGGTGACGGTACTTTTCAACCTCAACTCCTCTCAGGGGAGGCTCTCCATCGTGGGGCAGCTTTTGGTGATTTCGATCGGGACGGCCGCATTGATGTAGTAGTGACGCGCTTAAACCAGCAACCGCTGCTCCTTAGAAATGTCTCCACTGGTGGCGAACATTGGATCACGTTGCGGCTGATCGGAAAGCGCAGCAACCGAGATGGCATCGGCGCTCGGGTCCACGTAGTGACCGCGGCAGGTGAGCAGTGGAACCGCGTCACCACGGCTGTAGGATATGGCTGTTCGAGTGACCGCATGGTGCACTTTGGTTTAGGCAATGAATCACGGGTTCAGTTGCTTGAGATCGACTGGCCTTCCGGCACGAAGCAGAGGGTGGAAAACTTGGCCGCTGATCAATTCAAAGAAATTACCGAACCCTGACGAGCGACTGGAGTCATGATTGATTTGTATTGTCTATATACGGGGACTTAAAGCCATATCAGCACAAGAAAATCGCTCTCGAAAGACCAAAGCAGCAGAAGCCCCGGCTGTTTGAGATCGAACTACCTAATCGCAGTCCTTCCGCAATTTTTTCTTGACAATTTTTTCTTGACAAGTACACATGAGTAGTGTGACAATTCCCGACTGTCCGAGAAAACGTTTACCGAGCAGCTCTGTGGGCAACATAGATTGTCCTGCCGATGAAAGTCTCGGTCGTCCTCCCAGGTGCGCACAAGCTACTCAGCAAACGAACAAATGAGGAGTAGCCCCGATGAAAACTCTATTTCGCTATCTCGTTTTGGCAGTACTGAGCTGTGCGCTCCCGCTCGGATCACTAGGAGCCCGTCCGAGAATTGAGTTTTGAAGAGTGCTGCAGCGGTCGAGAGCGGAAGTCCGAGACCAACAAAGCACAGTTCTCGGCTGCTATGTGGGAGGGCTTCCCAGCGAAGGAATCCTTGGCAGCGCCCATCACCTCACTCAGTGACCTTTCTTGATCCTTATTTCTATCCATAACAGAGTCGGTATAGCTTCAGAATGTTGTGCGTGAGGCAGATCATCGCCCATTCGCCCTGTACCTTGTCCACGCCTCGCAAGAGAAACTGGCGGAAGCCGCGCGCCTGTTTGATTTGTCCAAACACTGGCTCGACGACGGTTTTGCGCGTGGCGTAAATGGCTGCCCCGGCCTTGGTCTGCAGTTTTCGGCGCATGCGATCCACGCGCGTCGCCCCCAGCGGGAGCGGCCCCCGCGGGCCGGGTTGATCGCGGTTCCGGTACGACTCCCGATCGGTGGCGATGAACCCTTCGATCTTTTTCTTCTCCAGGTACTTCAAATTCGCGTCCGAGCAATACCCGCTGTCGGTCAGAACTTCCTGTGGCTTCTGTCCTGCTTGCTGGCGGATGTCTTCTACCGTGGGCTGCAGCTGTTGTTTGTCATTCACCGCCTGGGTCACATGCTGCCCCACAATCAGCTGAAAATCTGGCTCCACTGCGATCTGCGCATTGTAGGCCTGCACAAATCCGTCCGCCCCTTTCATGATGCGGGATTCCGGATCGCTGAAGTTATATTGCATCTTGGCCTCAGGCTTGGCCTTTTCCGCCGGCTGTCCCTTGCTCTTGGCCTGCTCCCGCGCCCGCTCTTCCAACGCCCGCTTGGCTTCCCGGATCCGCTCCAGGCGCGTCTCCCGCCGCGCTAACTCCGACGGCAGTTCGTCTCCCCTCCGATCCCGCCCATAGCGCGCATCCTCTTCGGCATCCGCTTTCTCGGCCTGTTCCAATAACCGCTTCACTTCTTCTTTCAATCGCCTTTCTTCTTCTTGCATCCGTCCGTAACTCATCGCCTTATGCTTGCTGGCGTTGGCTTTCACTTTGCTCCCATCCAACACCACTCGCCCCAGCTTCATCGTCCCCGCCTGCAACGCTATCTGCAGCACTTGATCAAATAACCCTTGCAGCGCCTTCAAATGCTGCTTGCGAAAATCCGAGATCGTCCGGAAATCCGGTTCGTTCCCCGCCGCTAACACCCGAAAGCCCACATCCTCCACCAACCCCTTCTGCAGCCGCCGCGACGAAAACACCCCAACACAGTAGCCGTAGATCAAAATCTTGGTCATCATCCGCGGATGATACGGAGGTTGACCACGATCTTCCCCTTCGTAGACCGACTCGATCGCCCTCAGATCCAGTTGATCCACCACGTCGGAGACGAAATACGCCAAGTGATCTTCCGGCAGCCAATCCCCCAGGCTCGGGGGTAACAGTAAGTCTTGCTCCGGCATGTAGTCTCGGTAGGTCTTCGCCATGCTCTGAAAACTTGCATATCTGTCCTGTGCGTTTCAAGCCAATTCAGCTGTCCACGGTTGAATACTCGGACACGCTCCTAG
>WNGL01003784.1_pt1 | contig 18230 bp, 14 predicted proteins | sample 5400591 | NCBI WGS metagenome assembly WNGL01 (sample SAMN13153377, study PRJNA577476) | soil metagenome | isolation source: 80 cm soil or saprolite under Garry oak tree replicate 1 | place: USA:California | collected 2016-06-15 | reverse complement strand
TCATGCGACTCGATCACAACACGCAGCCCGGCGACGTTGCCGCATTGCTCGAACCGGTGCTCGCGGGCCGCGATGCCGGTCTGCTGTCCGAAGCCGGCCTGCCCGCGGTCGCGGACCCGGGGGCGGCGCTCGTGCGCCTCGCCCACGAGCGCCGCGTGCGCGTCGTCCCGCTCACCGGTCCTTCCTCGCTTTTGCTCGCGCTCGCCGCCTCCGGTCTCGACGGCCAGCGCTTCGCCTTTCACGGATATCTTCCGGTCGCGGAGACCGAACTTTCCGCTGCGTTGAGAGAGCTCGAGCGCCAGTCGCGGCGGCTCCACCAAACGCAGATCCTAATCGAGACGCCTTACCGCAACGAACGAACTCTGGCGGCAATGCTGCGCACGCTCGATCCGGCCACGCTCGTGTGCGTCGCCGCGGATTTGACGCTCGAATCGGAGTCGGTGCACACGCAGCGGGTCGCCGCTTGGTGTAAGGAAACGCCCAAACTTAAGGGACGGCCAACGGTATTTCTGTTTCTGACCGAGAAATAGCGCAGGATATCAACGCACGCTGAATTGCCCGTGCACCAGCACTTTGGCGAATGCGTTCGCCATCGTCGCGCCAAAGCGCTTGGCAAAACGCTCGGCAATGTTCTCCTTCTGGGTGAAGTCGACGATATCCTCGGCCTTGATCACCTCCCGCGCGACAAAGTCGACGCTGCCGAAACCGTCGGTGAGCCCCAGCTCGACGCTTCTCGCCCCTGTCCATAGCAAGCCGGAAAACAAATCGGGGTTTTCCTTGAGCCGCTTGCCGCGACCCCTCCTGACCACGTCGATGAACTGCTTGTGGATTTCGTCCAGCATCGATTGGGCGTGGCGCTTTTGCTTCTCATCGACCGGCGAAAACGGATCGAGGAACGCTTTATTCTCCCCGGAAACGAGCGCGCGCCGCTCAACGCCCAGCTTCTCCATGGTGCCGGTGAACCCCCAGCCGTCCATGATCACCCCGATCGAGCCGACGATGCTCGCCTTGTCCACGTAGATCTTGTCCGCGGCGGCGGCGATGTAGTAACCGCCCGATGCGCAAATGTCCTCGACCACCACGTACATGGGAATATTGGGATACAAGCCGCGCAGGCGGCGGATCTCGTCGTAGATGATCCCGGCCTGCACCGGGCTGCCGCCGGGGGAGTTGATGCGCAGCACCACACCCTGGGTATTCTTGTCCTTGAACGCGCTCTGCAACGCGGCGGTAACTCGGTCGGCGCTGGCGTCGCCTTTTGGATCTATCACGCCCACCACCTCCACCAGCGCCGTGTGCTTGCCCGAAGTCAGGCCGTCCTCGCCGCGCCAGTCGAGTGCGATCAACAGGAAAAGGGTGAGATACGCGAAGCCGAGCAGCTTGAAAAATACGCCCCAGCGGCGCGAACGACGCTGTTCTCTGAGCGTGGCAAACGCCAGCTTCTCGATCACGTCCCGTTCCCAGTTACCTTCTGCCATTCGGATGGTCCTTCAAGAAAACCCGGCCGTCCCGCTCCTCGACGGCGACCGGAACCAGGCCGCGCTCGAAGCACGGCCCGCCCAAACATCTTCCGGTGTTCGGCTGATAGGTCGCTCCGTGCGTCGAGCATATCAAAACCAGGCCGAAGACATCAAAAAACTTGCCCGGCTTCCAGTCCAGCTCCATCGGCATGTGGGCGCAGCGGTTGAGGTAGGCGTACACGCGCCCCTCGCAGCGGATCGCGAACGCCGGCTCGCGTTTGCCCTCCACTTCCACCTCGAAGCGCACCCCGTCGCCCGAGTCGACCAGGTCGCCGCTTGAGCAGATCACGCGTTCCGTGTCAGCCACCGTCTCAGCTCCTCGATACTGTCAACGCAGGCGAGCGATTTCAGCGCGACGAGGTCCCTTTTCGGATGGACGCCGAAGCGGCGCGGCGTCATGTTGCGAGCAAATCCAGAAAGGGTGCAAGCGCCTCGGGTAAGGGCGAGGCGAGCTTCAGCGTCGCGCCGGAGACCGGGTGCTCGAGCTCGAGCTCTTGAGCGTGCAGGAACATTCGCTTCAGGCCGCGCTTAGCCAGGGCGCGGTTGAGCTCGAAATCCCCATACTTGTCGTCGCCCGCTATCGGAAATCCGAGGTGAGCGAGATGCACGCGAATCTGGTGCGTGCGCCCCGTCAAAAGCTCGGCCGAAAGCAGCGTGTATCCGCGAAATCCGCGCTCCCGCCGGAACACGGTCTGTGATTTTCGCCCGGCCCGGTCGACGCTGACCCGCCGCTCGCCTTCGCGCGTCATGTATTTCTTCAGCGGCAGGTCGACCCGGCGTTTGTCGTCCTTCCACTCGCCCTTGACCAGCGCCAGATAGCGCTTGCGCACCCTTCCCTCGCGCAGCGCCGCGTGCATTCCGGTCAGCGCCGAGCGCTTCTTGGCCAGCACGAGCAATCCGGAGGTCTCGCGGTCCAGGCGATGCGCAAGCTCGAGGAACTTCGACCGCGGCCGCGCTGCTCGCAGCGCCTCGATCACGCCGAAGCTCACGCCGCTGCCGCCGTGCACGGCGACTCCCGCAGGCTTGTCCACGATCAGCAGCGCGTCGTCCTCGTAGATCACCGGGAACTCCGTAGGCGTCGGAGCCGGTCTCTGCGCGCGCTCGGCGAGCCGCACCGGCGGAATGCGAACCCGGTCACCGGGCTGCAGCCGGTAAGTGGCGTCCACACGACGGCTGTTCACGCGCACTTCGCCGGTGCGCAGGACGCGGTAGATATGGCTGCGGGGCACCCCCTTGCAGACCCGCAGCAGGAAGTTGTCCACCCGCTGGCCTTCGCTCGCGCTATCGACCTCGACCAGGGAGGCATTGCTTAAATCCTTCATTTTGTTTATGATCTGCCCGCTGCTTCGGTTGCGGGACGGCTGCTTGTACGTACGGCGGTGCGATTCCGCCCCCCAGACAAGCGTGGCTAACGTGTCCCCGGTTCCACCGCTACTAACGGCAAAGTCCAGATTGGCGAGCGCATGAACCCGAAGCCGGCAAAGGCGGTTTGGTTATCCAACCAGTGATAGTAATTGAACAGCGCGCCCACAGCATATCGGCAGATTTTTCCGGGTCCTGCTCCGCAGCGACTCGATCCGACAAGCCAAATTACCGCGTTCACATGATCAAGAGATTGATAATGCGAAGCTAGCCTGAACAACCAGGCTCTTGGTTTGTCCTGCCCGCGCGCGCGGGAGAACAAATTAATGAAGCGCATGCTCTTCAATGCGACGCAGGCCGAGGAACTCCGTGTCGCGATCGTCGATGGCCAGAAGCTCGTGGACCTCGACATCGAATCGGCCGCGAAAGAACAAAGAAAAAGCAACATCTACAAGGGTGTCATTACCCGGGTCGAGCCCAGCCTCGAAGCCGCGTTCGTGGACTATGGCACCGAGCGCCACGGCTTTCTTCCCTTCAAGGAAGTCGCGCGGCAGTACTTCAAGCCCGGCATCGACGTCGGCCGCGCCCGTATCCAGGACGCGCTCCATGAAGGCCAGGAACTGATCCTCCAGGTCGAGAAGGACGAGCGCGGCAACAAGGGCGCCGCGCTGACCACCTTCATCAGCCTCGCGGGTCGCTACCTCGTGCTGATGCCCAACAATCCGCGCGGCGGCGGCGTGTCGCGCCGCGTCGAGGGCGAGGACCGCGACGAGCTGCGCGACATCATGGACAAGCTCGACGTGCCCTCGGGCATGAGCATCATCGGACGCACTGCGGGTATCGCACGCTCCTACGAGGAGCTGCAGTGGGACCTCAATTACCTGCTCAAACTCTGGGGCAAGATCGTCGAGGCGACCGAGCCGGTGCGAGACCCCGAAGGCAAGCTTCTCAATCCTGCACCTTTCCTCATCTACCAGGAGGGCAGCCTCGTCATCCGCGCCATTCGCGACTACTTCCAGCCCGACATCGGCGAGATCCTGATCGACACCGATCCGATCTACGAGCAGACGGTGGCGTTCATGAGCAACGTCATGCCGGACAATGTCAACCGGGTCAAGCGCTACCGCGACGACGTGCCGCTGTTTTCGCGGTTTCAGATCGAACATCAGATCGAGACCGCTTACTCGCGCCAGGTGTCGCTCCCCTCGGGCGGCGCCATCGTAATCGATCATACCGAAGCGCTCGTCTCGATCGACGTCAACTCGGCGCGCGCCACGCGCGGACATGACATCGAGCAGACGGCTTTCCACACCAACGTCGAAGCGGCCGAGGAGATCGCCCGCCAGCTGCGACTGCGCGACCTCGGGGGCCTCATCGTCATCGACTTCATCGACATGGAAAACCAGCGCAACCAGCGCGAGGTGGAAAACCGGCTGCGCGACGCGCTGCGGCTGGACCGCGCGCGGGTGCAGATGGGCAAGATTTCCCGCTTCGGGCTGATGGAGCTTTCGCGCCAGCGGCTGCGGCCGTCGCTCGGCGAGGGCAGCAACATCACCTGCCCGCGCTGCAACGGCACCGGGCACATTCGCGGCACTGAATCGACTGCGCTGCATATCCTCCGGATCATCCAGGAAGAGGCCATGAAGGAGAACAGCGCCGCGGTGCACGCCCAAGTGCCGGTGGACGTTGCCACGTTCCTGCTCAATGAAAAGCGCGCCGACATACACTTGATCGAGGCGCGGCTCAAGGTGAACGTGGTACTGATCCCGAACACCCATCTCGAGACGCCGAACTACAAGGTGGAGCGCCTGCGCCATGACGACCTGAATCAGGCCGATGCGCTGCCGGCGAGCTACAACCTCGCCACCGCGCCGGCCGACGAGGAAACCAAGGACGCCGCAGTCCAGGAAATGCGGCCGCCGCGCCAGCAGGCCGCGGTGCAAGGCATTACGCCGGAACAGCCCGCGCCGGTGGCCGCGCTACGTTCGCAAGCGTCGCAACCGGTCAAGCGGTCTCCGGGCATGATCGAACGGATCTTCAGTTGGTTCAAGCGCGGCAGCACGGCCCCCGCGCGCACTCCGCCCGCGACGGCGCCGCGCCGCGAGACCCCCGCGGACCGGTTCGAGCGTCGCGACCGGGGCGACCGTGACCGCTTCCGGGCCCGCGCCGAGGGCCGTGCGCAGCAGCGTCCGGGGCGAGAGGAGCACCGCGAGACGCGCGGCGACCGGCCGCAGCGTTTGGACCGCCCCGACCGGCAGCGTCCCGATCGTCCGAACGGCGCGCAACGGCCGCAGCGCGGCGAGCACCAGGAGCGCGCACCCATGGATCGCGCCGAGCAGCGCCAGCCCGAGCGTCCCATCCCGCCGCAGTTGGGGACGCCGGACCAGCGCGATGGCGACCATGAACGCCGGCGCCGTCGGCGCGGTGGACGCGACCGCGGTGAGCGCGGAGAACGGGGAGATCGCGGTGAAAACCGGGGCAGTCAGCCCAGGACACGGCAAGGAGAGGAACGGCGCCCCGCGCCTCCGGTTCAAGCGGATGCGCCGGCGATGCCAGCCGCAATGGACTTTTCTTCGCCCCCTCCGCAGGCTCCTGAACTGCACGAGCCCGTGCGCGAACCCGTGATGGTGGCAGCGCCCGAAGCGCCGCAACCTCAGCCCGCGCCGCGCGCACCGGATCCGGTCGAGATCGAACGCGCGCTCAAGGAAAGCGGACTCGAACTGGTGCAGACCCGTGTCGGCACTACAGTCGAACCGGCGCCCAAGCCCGGGTTCACCCCCGCCAAACGGGAACGGCGCGCCCCGCCGGCCGATTTAAATGAGCCCCTCGTTCAAGTTGAGACCGCGAGCAAAGAGGGCTCCTCGAACCCGAAGTAGTCGAACTCTGCGGAGCGCAAGAGGCCCCGGGCGGCGCTTCGTACAGCGGCGGACGCGGCGGGGAGAACCCCGCCACCGACCCCGCCTCAACGGGTCACCGTCGCCTTCAGCAAAGACTCCAGCAGTCCCCGCGACGCGTCCTCGAGCATGTCGAGCACCAGCTCGAAGCCCTGGGATCCGCCATAGTACGGATCCGGGACCTCCGCATCGCGGAAGCGCCGCGCGTAGGACATCATCATCTGCAGCTTGTGCCCCGCGGAAGGGGGCGCCATACGCGCGAGGACCTCGCGGTGGTCGCGGTCCATGGCGAGGATCAGATTGAAGCTGTGAAAGTCCGCGCGCTCGACCTTGCGCGCACGCAGATCGCTCAAATCGTAGCCGCGCCTCGCCGCGGCCGCCCGCGCGCGGGGATCGGGCGGCTCGCCGAGGTGATAGCTGTGGGTACCGGCGGAGTCGGCCAAAATCGCTTTCGCGAGCCCCGCGTCGGCCGTCAGCTTGCGGAAAATCGCCTCAGCAGTTGGCGAGCGGCAGATGTTGCCCGTGCATACGAACAACACCGAAGATGGCGGCACCCCGGCTCGGGCGCTACCCGATGGCACGGATTTGTTCCTCGTCGCCCGGCGAGGCCCCGAAGAAGCTCCTCTTCAGCTCGGCGAGCCGGTCGCGCGCTTGAGCCGCATTTTCGAACTCGAGATTGCGCGCGTATTCGAGCATCTGCTTTTCCAGCTGCCTGATCTCTCGGGCGAGCTGCTTCTCCGACATCGACTGGTAGCGCGCCTGCTCCTGCGCCGCCTTGAGCAGGAGCTGCGCGTCCGGGACATCGTAGGCGCTCTCGATCATGTCCTTCACCTGCTTGGAGATGCCGATCGGGGTAATGCCCCGCTTTTCGTTGTATTCGACCTGCTTTCTGCGCCGGCGCTCGGTCTCGCCGATGGCGCGTTTCATCGAGTCGGTGACCGTGTCGGCGTACAGGATCGCCCTGCCGTTGATGTGGCGCGCGGCGCGACCGATGGTCTGGATGAGCGAGCGCTCGGAGCGCAGGAAGCCCTCCTTGTCGGCGTCGAGGATCGCCACCAGCGACACTTCCGGCAGGTCTAGGCCTTCGCGCAGCAGGTTGATGCCGACCAGCACGTCGAACTCGCCCAGGCGCAGGTCGCGGATGATCTCGACGCGCTCGACCGTCTCGACCTCGGAGTGCAGGTAGCGCACTTTCACGCCGTGCTCGGCGAGATAATCGGTGAGCTCTTCCGCCATGCGCTTGGTAAGCGTTGTCACCAGCACCCGCTCGCGCCGCGCCACTCGCAGGTTGATCTCCGAGAGCAGGTCGTCCACTTGCGTCGAGGCCGGCCGGACTTCCAGCTGCGGATCGACCAGCCCCGTGGGCCGCACTACCTGCTCGACCACTTGGCCGGATTTTTCGCGCTCGTACGCGGCCGGCGTCGCCGAAACGAAGATGGTCTGGCGCATGACGCGCTCGAATTCCTCGAACTTGAGCGGCCGGTTGTCGAGCGCCGAAGGCAGGCGAAATCCGTAGTTGACGAGGTTCTCCTTGCGCGAGCGGTCGCCGCGATACATGCCGCCGAGTTGGCCGATGGTGACATGTGACTCGTCGATGAACATCAGCGCCCTGGGCGGCAGGTAGTCGATCAGCGTCGGCGGCGGCTCGCCCTCCTTCCTGCCGGAAAGATGCCGCGAATAGTTCTCGATGCCCTTGCAGAACCCCAGCTCACTCAGCATCTCCAGATCGAACCGGGTGCGCTGCTCGATGCGCTGTGCCTCCAGCAGCTTGCCCGCCTTCTGGAAGAAGTCGATGCGCTCGGCGAGCTCGATCTTGATCGCCTCGACGGCGCGCAGCGTCGTCGCGCGCGGCGTGACGTAGTGGCTTGAGGGATAGACGGTGAAGCGCGGCACACGCTGGTGCGCGTGGCCGGTGAGGGGATCGAACAGGGTTAGGCTCTCCACCTCGTCGTCGGACAGCGCGATACGCAGAGCCGTCTCCGAGTTCTCGGCCGGGAATACGTCAAGCACGTCGCCGCGCACGCGGAATGTGCCGCGCTTGAACTCCAGCTCATTGCGCTCGTATTGCATCGCCGCCAGCCGCGCGATCACGTCCCGCTGCAGGTATTTTTCCCTTTCGCGCAGGTGCAGGATCATGCCGTGATAGTCCACCGGGTCGCCGATGCCGTAGATACAGGACACCGTCGCGACGATCACTGTATCTTCGCGCTCGAGCAGCGACTTCGTCGCCGACAGACGCATCTGCTCGATGTGCTCGTTGATGCTCGAGTCCTTCTCGACGTACAAATCGCGCGAGGGAACATAGGCCTCGGGCTGGTAGTAATCGTAGTACGAGACGAAATACTCTATCGCGTTCTCGGGAAAGAACTCGCGCATCTCGGCGTAGAGCTGCGCGGCGAGGGTCTTGTTCGGCGCCAGCACGAGCGCGGGCCGCCCCAGGCGGGCGATCACGTTCGCCATGGTGTAGGTCTTGCCCGAACCGGTGACGCCGAGCAGCGTCTGGTAGGAAAGTCCGTCGCGCAGGCCCTCGGCAAGCTTCTCGATCGCCTCGGGCTGGTCCCCGGCAGGCGCGAATCCCTGGCTTAATTTGAACGGGCTGTTGGGAAACGTGGCAATCACGGGTACAATCAAAGGCGCGAAATTTTTTAGTCTAGCACGATGAATGCCCCGCACTCACCTTCGCTGCTCGCCGGAATCGAAATGGCGCCGCGCGACCCGATTCTGGGACTCACCGAAGCGTTCAACCTGGACCGGAACCCGAGAAAGGTGAATTTGGGCGTCGGTGTCTACTACGACGACGACGGCCAGGTGCCGGTGCTCGAATGCGTGCGCCGCGCGGAGCGGCAGATACTTGAGCGGCCCACGCCGCGCAGCTACCTGCCGATCGACGGATTGCCCGCCTACGATCGCGCGGTTCGGGAACTGGTGTTCGGCGCGGACTCGAGCGCACATAAGGAAGGCCTTATCGTCACGGTTCAGGCGCTTGGCGGTACCGGCGGTCTGAAGGTCGGCGCGGATTTCCTGCGCCGCATCGCACCGACGGCCGAAGCATGGATCAGCGACCCGAGCTGGGAGAACCACCGCGGCTTGTTCGAGAATGCCGGATTCACGGTGCGCACCTACCCGTACTACGACGCGAAGACGCACGGTCTCGATTTCGATGGCATGATCGGCGCCATCCGTGCCATGCCGGCCGGCTCCATCGTGGTGCTTCACGCCTGCTGCCACAATCCTACCGGCGTGGATCTTGGCCTCGACCAATGGAAAACCGTCATCGAGGAGGTCCGCTCGCGCGGCCTGATCCCGTTCCTCGACATCGCCTATCAGGGATTCGGAGAAGGACTGGACGCGGATGGCGCTGCCGTGCGCAGTTTTGTCCGGGCGGGCATCCCCGTGCTCGTATCGAGCTCGTTCTCCAAGTCGCTTTCGCTGTACGGCGAGCGTGTCGGGTCGCTCTCCGTGGTCGTTCAGAGCGGCGACGAGGCCGAGCGGGTGCTGTCCCAGTTGAAGCGCGTGGTGCGCACCAACTACTCCAACCCGCCGACATACGGCGGCCGCGTGGTCGCGACGGTGTTGACTACCCCCGAGCTGCGTTCGCTCTGGGAGCGGGAACTGGGCCACATGCGCGAGCGCATCCGTGAGATGCGCCGCCAGCTCGTGGAAAAGCTGCGCGCGCGCGTGCCCAACGCCGACTTCTCCTTCGTCGAGCGTCAGCGCGGCATGTTCTCCTATTCGGGCCTGTCTCGCGCGCAGGTTGTGCGTCTGCGCGAGGAGTTCGCCGTGTACATGATCGAGAGCGGCCGCATCTGCGTCGCCGCGCTCAATACGAAGAACATCGACTACGTGGCCGATTGCGTCGCCCGCGTGATCGGCTAGCAGTTTCTCCCTGATTCACGGTAGCGTTGATGGCAGGCGAGCCGGGCCGGCTTGCTCCGGCGTCCTATGTCGCCCAAGCCTCGAGATTTCTCGTCACCGTGTCGACGAGAAAATCGATGTCGGCTTCGCCGATCACGTAGGGCGGCATCCAGTAGACCGTGTTTCCCAAGGGCCGCAGCAGAACGCCCGCCTCGATCGCGCGCCGATAGAAGTCCTGCGCGAAGCCCGGCCCGGCTTCGGGCACGTCGAAAGCCCAGATCATCCCGGTGTTCCGGAAATGGGCGGCCCGCGGATGGGATCGCAACGCCTCCGCCCGACCGTTCAAGTAAGCGGCCGTTCGTCGGTTGCGCTCAAGCACCTTGTCTTCCTCGAAGATGTCGAGCACGGCGAGCGCCGCGCGGCAGGCGAGCGGGTTGCCGGTGTAGGAATGCGAGTGCAAAAAGCCGCGTGCAAGCTCGTCGTCGTAGAAGGCCTGGAAGACGCGCTCGCTCGTCATCACGACAGAGAGCGGAAGATAGCCGCCGGTAATCCCCTTCGACAGGCACAGGAAATCCGGCGCGATCCCGGCCTGTTCGCAGGCGAATAGGGTGCCCGTTCGGCCAAAACCCACCGCGATCTCGTCGGCGATGAGGTGAACCCGGAACCGATCGCAGAGCTCGCGGGCGCGGCGCAAATACTCCGCGTCGTGCATGGCCATACCGCCCGCGCACTGCACGAGGGGCTCGATGATGAGCGCGGCGGTTTGCGCTGCGTTTCGCTCGAAGTGGGTTTCGAGCGCACGAGCGCAACGGCGCGCGTACTCCAGCGGCGTCTCGCCCGGCTCGGCGCGGCGCCAGTCGGGCGACGGCACCTGCGAGCTCGGGTGCAAAAGCGGCGCGTAGGTCTCGCGGTAGAGCGGGATATCGGTCACCGACAGCGCACCCAGCGTCTCGCCGTGGTAGCCGCTGGCGAGGGTCGTGAAGCGGCTCTTCCCCGATTGGCCGGCGTTGCTCCAATAATGAAAGCTCATTTTCAACGCGATCTCCACGGCCGAGGCGCCGTCCGAACCGAAAAAGCAATGGCCGAGCCCGCCGGGCGCGAGCTTCGCAAGGCGCTCGGAGAGCTCGACGACCGGAGCGTGGGTAAAACCCGCCAGCATGACGTGCTCCAGCGTCTCGAGCTGCATGCGCAGCGCGTCATTGATGCGCGCATTGCCGTGGCCGAGAATATTCACCCACCAAGAGCCGATCGCATCGAGAACTCGCCGGCCCTCGAAATCGTGGAGCCACACCCCTTCGGCGCGGCTGATCGGCATCAGAGGCAGCCTCTCGTGGTGTTTCATCTGCGTGCACGGATGCCACACCGCACGCAGGCTGCGCTCGAGCATCGCGCGGTTGCCGCCGGCGCTTGCGCTCACGTTGCCGCCTCCATCAGGGGCGCCAAGGACAAAAATGGAGCGACGGCAGCCGGGAACGGATCCTGCCTGAACGGCACGACACCCAGCAGCGGAGAGTCCAGGCGCTGCTCGAGCGCATGGATGTTCTGGTCGCGATAGGGCATCTCCGGCAGGTTGCAATTCGCCACCCAGCCTGCGCAGCGCAATCCGCAGTTCCGGATGAAGTGCCGTGTCAGCAGCGCGTGGTTCAGGCAGCCGAGCCGAATGCCGATCACGAGCAGCACCGGAAGCCCCAGAAGTTTGGCCAAGTCGGCGCCGGTCCGGCGCCCGTTCAACGGAACCATGAAACCTCCGACGCCCTCCACCACTACGACGTCGGCCAACCGGGCGAGCTCGCCGCAGGCGCGTGCGATAACATCGAGATCGATTTCGACCCGTGCGAGTTCGGCCGCGATGTGCGGCGCGATCGCCGGCTGAAAAGCGTAGGGATTGGCGAGCTCTGCCGGCGCGCGTACCGTGCTCGCGCGGGCGAGCGCCTCCACGTCTGCCCAGCGGCCCCCTTCCTGCCCCGCTGCGACGGGCTTCATGCCCACCACCGACCTGCCCGTCGCCGCAAAAGCCCGCAGCAAGGCGCACGCGATGACCGTTTTACCCACACCGGTGTCGGTGCCGGTGATGAAAAAACCATGGGCCATGCTGCGCGCCCCCGCTCGCAAAGGTCAGGCGTGAACCGCCGCTCCGCTCGCCAGCACCTCGCGAAGCGCTCTGGCAAGCCCCGAAACGTCTTCTTCGCTGTGAGCCGCTGACAGCGAGATGCGCAGCCGGGCCGTCCCTTCTGGCACCGTAGGCGGGCGGATGGCGGGAACCAGAATGCCGCGCTCGCGCAGCTCTCCGCTTAGCCTTACCGCCTCGGCATTGCCGCCGATGATGAGCGGCTGGATCGGCGTGTCGGACGGCGCGAGCCGAACTTCCGCCCCGCTCAGCCCCTGCTTGAGCGCCGCGGTCAGACGCCGCAATCGGTCGCGGCGCCACCCCTCTTCCAGAAAGAGCTTCAAGCTCGCCTCCACCGCGGCAGCGAGGAGCGCGGGACCGGCCGTCGTGTAAATATAGGTGCGCGCCCGCTGCAGCACGGTCTCCACCACTTCCGGGGCGCCCGCGAGGAATGCGCCCACCACGCCCGCCGCCTTGCCGAGCGTCCCGACGTACACGATGCGCGGGGAGCGCAAGCCAAAATGCGCCGGCGAACCCCGGCCGTCGGGGCCGACGACCCCGAACCCGTGCGCATCGTCGACGAGAAGCCAGGCATCGTGGTGTTCGCACAATTCGAGCAATTGGGGCAGGGGCGCGATGTCGCCGTCCATGCTGAACACGCCGTCAGTCACGACCAGCCGCGCCCGCGCGCGCGAATCGGCCAGCGCCTTGTCGAGAAATTTCAGGTCGGCATGCGGGTAACGGACGACCTGGGCGCGCGAAAGCCGAACGCCGTCGATCAGCGAGGCGTGATTGAGCGCGTCGGAGAAGACCGCGTCCTCCGCTCCGGCGAGCGCGGTGATCGCGCCGATATTGGCCTGGTACCCGGTGGAAAAGAGCAGCGCGCGCGGCATTCCCAAGAATGCGGCGAGTGTTTCCTCCAGCCGCTCATGGATGACGCTATGTCCGGTCACCAGATGCGAAGCGCCGGTTCCGACCCCGTGGCGCCGCGCCGCGTCGATCGCTGCGTGCACGATGCGCGGGTGGTTGGCGAGCCCGAGGTAATCGTTGCTGCAGAAAGCGAGGTATTCTCGGCCGTCCACGAGGATGCGCGGCCCCTGCGCGCTTTGGCGGGCAATGCGGCGGCGAATCAGGCCGCGGCGGCCCAGTTCATCGAGTTGCTCGGCGAGGCGGCGGAAAATCAAGGGGCGTTGCGGCCCGCGCAGCCGAAGCTGACGCGGTCCATCACCGAGACCTCAGCCGCGCAAGTGCCTTGGCCCGCCACATGGGCCAGGCTCGGGCGTAATCCTGCACGGGAACCGACGCTTTCACTTCCTGTTCGTCGAGGTAAGTGAGCTTTCCATCTGGCCCTGCAATCGTCATGGCCTGCAGCTGCATACGGGCGCTCAGCTCCAGGTAGATGCTGCGCCCGACCGCGCGCGGAAGATTTTCCCCGACCACCACGGAACCGTGGCCGCGCATCAGCGCGGCCGAGGCTTTCCCCAGCGTTTTGGCGAGCGCCTGCCCCAGATAGGGCGTCTTGACGAGCAGATCGGTGCCTTTCTGGATGTCGCGGATCTCGAAGTTCGGAACGCCTTCGCCCACGAATGCCGCCATGTGGAAAATGGGCCGCATGGACACCGCCGTCACGCTGAAGGGAACGACCGACGGCGAATGATTGTGCACCACGGCGCCCACCTCCGGCCGGGCCCTGTAGATCTCCCCGTGGATAAAGCGCTCGCGCACCGACTCCCGCCCGCGCGGATCGACCGCGCTGCTGTCGAGGTCGTACTCCATGATGTCCTCGGGCGTTACCGTCTCGGGGGCAAGCGAGCGGGAGAGCAGGTAGCGATTCGGATCGCGATCGGAGCGCGCGCTCACGTGTCCGTAGGCATCGATCACTCCGTGCTCGGCCAGGATTCGGTACGCCGCGACCAGGTCTTCTGTCAGGCTCATTACGGTTCCTCGTTCTTGATGATTCGCGACACGTGGATCCCGGGACTCTAATCGGCCCTGATGCCGGCTGCGGCCACCACGCGCGACCAGCGCACCAGTTCCCGCTTGACGAGTCCGCCAAAACGCTCGGCCGGCCCGCCTGCCGGGATCATTCCCTGCTTGGCGAGCAGCTCGCGAACGTCGGATTCCCGGAGCAGGACGTTCAGTTCGGCGTTCAGCTTCGCGACGACCGCGGCGGGCGTCGCCGCCGGCGCGAACATCCCGTACCAAGTCTCGACCTCGAGGTCCGGAAGCCCCAGCTCCTTCAGCGTCGGCGCGTCGGGAAAGGCCGGCGAGCGCTCCGAGCTCATCACCGCGAGCATGCGCAGCTTGCCGCTCTGGACGTATGGCGCGACCGTCTGCAGCGACACGATCATCGCCTGCACGTGCCCGCCGACCAGATCGGCGAGCGCGCCCCCCGAGCCCTTGTAGGGCACGTGCACGAGGTCGATGTGCGCATCGAGCTTGAGCAGCTCCATGGCGAGATGCTGCGGTCCGCCGTTGCCCGGGGAGGAATAATAAAGCTTGCCCGGCTGGCTCCGCGCAAGGTCGAGAAATTCGCGCATCGTCCTAGCCGGCAAGCCGGGCGTAACTATGACCGCCATCGAGCTGGTCGCAAGCAGTATGACCGGCGCGAAGCTCTTCACCGGATCAAAGGAGAGCTTCACATTGAGCGCCGGATTGGTGCCGAAGGAGGTCGCCGTGCAAAGCAGCACGTGGCCATCGGGCACGGCTTTCGCGACGAAGTCGGTGCCGATATTGCCCGAGGCGCCCGCGCGGTTGTCGGTGACTACGCCGACCTTCCAGCGCTCGGCGAGCTTGGGCCCGAGTATTCGCGAGAGCAGGTCGGCGCCTGTCCCGGGAGTATAGGGAACGACGATCTGAACGGTGCGGTTCGGCCAGCTGGCGGCATCCTGTGCTTCGGCAGACGCGAACCAGAAAATGATCGCGATTCCGGCCAGCACCCGCGTGGGGCGGCATACTGTTTGCCTGCATTTATGCCATCGGATCATCGACGCCCGCTCGCGCTGTCCATGAATACCATCTTCGACGAAAGATTATGCACGAGACTCGAGGGTGTCGTCTGCATCGGAGGAAAGCAAAGATCGGGAGAGAAGATTGTCAAGGGGTTGCGCGTTGACCGGTTCCGCGCGAGGAACTAGAATACGCGCCTTCCAATTTTTCCGGCGACGCGTTTCGCCGGGGCTTCAAAATCCCCGATAGCTCAGCTGGTAGAGCGACGGACTGTTAATCCGCAGGTCCCAGGTTCGAGCCCTGGTCGGGGAGCCATTCTCCGGCGGGGTGGGTACGGCGTTTCCCGGGTTAGATTCTTTCGGCTTTCTCCTCCGTGCTGACGACCACGCGATCGCGTCCGGCGCCTTTGGCGTCGTAGAGAGCTTCGTCCGCGGCCCGCAGCAGCGTATTCATGTCCTCACCGTGTTCGGGAAACAGGGCGATTCCGAGCGAGATCGTGATCCTGCCGATGGGTTTTCCCAGATAATTCAGGTTGAGCTGTCCGAGCGCGAGACGGATGTCTTCGGCTCTTCGCTGGGCGGCTTCGGTTCCGGTCTCTGGCAGGACCAGGGCAAATTCCTCGCCTCCGTAGCGGCAGGCGATGTCGCTGCCGCGCACATTGCCCTTGATCAACGCCCCGACCGTCGTGAGAACCTTGTCGCCCGCCTCATGACCGAAAGTGTCGTTGACCCGCTTGAAATGATCGATGTCCGCCAGAATCAGAGCGATCGACTCGCCGCTGCGCTTGCCCCGCACGAACTCGCGCGGAAGAAGCTCCTTCAAATATCGCCGGTTATATAAGCCCGTCAACGGATCGGTGATCGCCTGTTCGAGAAGGTCCTGCTCTCGTTGCTGCAGCGCCTGGGCCATGTCATCGAACGCCCGCGCGAGCTGGCCGAGCTCTTCCTCTCCGTAGCGGACGCCCGTGCGCGCATTCAGGTCCCCCGCACGCATGCGAGCTGCCGCACTCACAAGGGCTTCTATTTTGCGGATAACAAATAACCCGGCGCCATACCAGGCTCCGATCAGGAGAAACAGGGTGGCGACGATTAGGCCGACCAAATCGCGGATGAGCGCCCTGTTCGCATCGGCAAACACCTCGTTCAGCGGCACGCTGACCATGACGCGCAGCGGATACGCGCCGTCGGGGTTTTGGATGACCACTTCGTGCGCGAACAGCCGATCGACCCCATCGGTCCCCTTCGCCTCGAATACGCCTTCTCTGCCGTCGAGCATCTCCTTGACCACTTCGGCGCGCTTCAGCTTCACGCCTATGGTGCCGGCCGCCGCCGGCTTGTGCGCCACGATGATTCCCTCGACGTCAAAGACGTTCAAAACTCCGCCCGGAGGCAAGGGCGTGGCCTCGGCCATCCGGCCGAGACTTTCCAGATCGAGGCCGGCGAAGACGACGCCGGTGAGGTTGTGTTCCGGATCGGTGACGGGGTATCCGAAATTGATTCCGGCCAGTCCCGTGACGCGGCCAATCTGGTACTCGCCGACGGTGAATTTGCGGGTCTCCTTGGCGAGCCGGAAGTACAGCCGATCGCCGCCATAAGTCGTCTTGTCCTGCCAGGTAGCGGCGTTGCAAAACAGGTTCCCGTTCGCCAAAAACAGGCCCATCGAGTGATAGGTCTGCCGGTTTTGGTTCAGAAGACTGCGGAAGTATTCCCGGCAGCGCCTTCGGTCATTTTGCAGCATGGACAGGATCTCCGCCGACGCCGCCATCATTTGCCTGCCGCCCTCAACAACCTGTCGCTGCTGCATGGCAGCCAGCCTGACGATTCTCGCGATCTCCCGGCGCGCCTGATCCGCTGCCGCCGCGCGCCGGTCTACCGCGCTGTAGACCATGAGCAGCAGCGCCGGCAAGGCCGCGAGTATCACGAGAACAAGGATGCGGCCGCGCGTTTTTAAATGCATCATGCGGAGAACGATTGTCGGGTACCCCGCCCCAAAGCGCAAGGCGGGGTCCGACTGTCGGCCATCAGGAAAATCCTGAGGGAAAAGTGCGAAAAACCCTAGAAAAGTATATTGACAAAAGACCACACTGCTGCCGCATGGACGGTCACGGTGCGGGGCCGCCCGATGACATCGGAATAGGACGTTGGTGTATTCGGGAGTATAGTCTTTGGAAAAGCTGCAAGAAACTCGATATTTTTTTAATTCAACCGCGAAAGGATGGGAGCCATGAACGCACCAGTTGATATCAAGGCAATGGAAAGCATGTTTCAGCGCAATTACGACCAAATCGAGGTTCGATTCGATCCCGAGGACGGGATCGCGTGGACTTATATGAATCCGGCCGGGGCACCGTGTTTCAACCTCGAAATGCTCGAAGAGCTGCGCGCCCACGACAGCGCTATCGAATCCTGCGGCGGCCGCCTGCTGCACAAGGGAGAGCTGCATCAGATCCACTACTACGTAGCCGCCTCCGGGATCAAGGATGTGTTCAACCTGGGTGGTGATCTCGCGTTGTTTATATCTTTGATTAACTCGCGCGATCGCGATGCGCTGATGAATTACGCCAAGCTGTGCGTCGACAACATGTACCCGAGGATCTGCAATTACAACAGCCCGATGATCACCATTTCACTGGTGCAGGGGGAGGCGCTCGGCGGTGGATTCGAAACCGCACTCTCGTCGAACGTCATCATCGCGGAGCGGCGCTCGCGGATGGGCATGCCCGAAATCCTGTTCAATCTTTTTCCCGGGATGGGCGCATACAGCCTGCTCGGCCGACGTGTCGGCATGAAACGCGCCGAGGAGATGATCTTCTCCGGCCGCACCTACACCGCCGAGGAATTGTACGAGATGGGCGTCGTGGACGTTTTGGCCGAGGATGGCGCGGGCGAGGCAGCGGTGTACGATTACGTCCAGCGCAACGAACGTCGGCGCAACGGCATGCAGGCCGTGTTCAGCTGCCGCCAGCACTTCAACCCGGTGTCCTACGAGGAAATGCTCAATATCACCAACACCTGGGTCGAGGCAGCTTTGCAGCTGGAGGACAAAGACCTCAAACTGATGAACCGCCTGGTGCGTTCACAGCTCAAGCGCTTCGCCAGTGTGCCCGATGTGGAAAAGCCAGGGCAAGCGCGGCCGCAGGTGAGACGCTTCCGCGAAGAAGCCGCGGTAGAACCGCTGCACTCAGGACAGTTCGCGTTCGCGTAGGCGCACTCTCGGCATGTGGCCCGGACACGCGGCCGGAAGGAGAAAGTTTCGCCCCTAGGCGCTGGGGCGTTAGGTCGTCTTGCGCGGCGCGTCCGAGGCAGCGCGAGGACAAGGTGGGCTGCGCGCGGTCAGCTCACCGCACTCTGGCGCTTTTTGAGGTAATCGAGCAGCGAAGTCCGGGTCTGCTGGAACTGCTCGCGCACGACCTTTAATACCCGGGGCCCGCTCGCCTCGAGCTCGGAACTGGTCTGGGCGTTGATGCCGACGCAGGTCTTGCACAACTGGTCGGCGCCGAGCGTGACGGCAGAGCCCTTTATGGCGTGTATCAGGTCCTTAAGA
>WNGL01003783.1_pt1 | contig 18233 bp, 12 predicted proteins | sample 5400591 | NCBI WGS metagenome assembly WNGL01 (sample SAMN13153377, study PRJNA577476) | soil metagenome | isolation source: 80 cm soil or saprolite under Garry oak tree replicate 1 | place: USA:California | collected 2016-06-15 | reverse complement strand
ATGCCGCCGTCGCCGAGCACGTAGCTCGTGCGGCTCTGGTCGGTGCGCTCCCAATTCTGCCCGCGGCGCGAGTAGCCATAGGCGCGGTGCGATTCGTCGCGCTGGGCCGCGACGTTCAAGTGCGTCGCGCGCATGCCAAGCGGGCGAAAGATGTTCTGCTTCAGAAAATCCGAAAACGACCGGCCGGACACCTTCTCGACAACCAACGCGAGCAGCGCGTAGCCGGAGTTGCTGTAGCGAAACTGCGATCCCGGAGAGAAGTACGGCTTCCCGGCCCGCTTGAGAATGGCGAGCACATCGGCGTCCACGATGGGCTGCGCGCCTTCGGGCATCAGGTCTTCGTACGCGGGCAGGCCGGAGGTGTGGTTGAGCAGGTGACGCACCTTGATGTCGCGCCCGAAGGCGGGCAAGTCTGGGAAGAATTTTGTCAGCGGGTCGTCGAGAGAGAGCCTGCCCCGGTCGGCGAGGATCAGGATGCACGTCGCCGTGAATTGCTTGGTCAGCGAGGCGAGACGGAAGTTGGTCTTCGCCGTGACGGAGCGCTTCTCTTCGAGGTTCGCCATGCCGTAGGACTTTTTCAGCAGGACCTTGCCGTCGCCGAGGACGATCACGCCAGCGCCGGGGACGTCGCCGGTGTAGCCGGCAAAAAGCGCGTCGATCTGCGCGACCTTGTCCTTTTCACTGGCGCCAGACGTCATCGGGAAAAGAATGAATGCCAGGAAAAACCCTCGCATACTCTGACTCACGTCCGCGTAGTATGGCTGCATCGGGAACACACGCAACAAGAATCGCGCTACTCTCCGAGCATCTTCGCGCCGGACTCTGCGCGGAGCGGATAGTGCGGGAGGAGCCGATAGTCTTTCAAACCCACGACGACCGGATCGCCGATGGAAAGCGCTGAAAATCCTCCGCTGCGCCACACCCCGGCTAAAGCCTGAACTCCGCTGCGTTCATCCCTTTGTCGCATTTGGATTTATGTCGGACCCTACCCACGGACTTCAGCGTGCCCGCGGCATTCCCGAAAGAGCTGAGCGCATCGGTGGCGCGCGTCGGGCCTCTCGCCTATAGCACCATCGTGCCAGCGTGAATAGGCGCAAGCGCCTATCCGTTCTTCACAACAAGTCACACAACACGCCCATCCAGAAATAGCGCACCCTCTGATGCGCGAACCGAGCGCAAGCTCTAGAATTGGGCCTTGATTTGGGAGATATTACATGGAAATCAGCTCGACGATGTCGTGCAGGGCCAAGTCCAGGATAAATGCCTCCTTCACCGTGAAGGTGCGCGGCGTTGACGCCGCCGGCAAAGACTATGAAGAGGATGCCGTTCTCGACAACTTGAGCGCCAGCGGTCTTTACGTGCGTTTGCCCCGCAATTTGGAGATCGATGCCGAGGTCTTTACATTCATCTGCCTTTCTTCCGGCCACAGCTCCAAGGCGGCCCCGGCCGGTGTGGCAGCTAGCGGTGTGGTAGTGCGATCGGAGCCGCAACTTGACGGGTCCTACGGGGTCGCCATTAACTTCAAACGTTACCGCCTTCTCTAAGGGACAAGGGCGCGGTTTGTGGATGCTTTGAGAATACAGAACTTATTTTAACGGAGGAAAAGAACATGTTCACGGAAACCAGAAGTAGGGTCGTTGATTTCACACCTGAAGTACGAGGTGTATACAATCGAGATATGATCCAGCTTTCCAAGGCGGTCATTTGCGTCGACTGCGACGCAATTTCGGAGACCATCATGGTTTGCCCCGGGTGCGGGTCGCGGCAGTTGCTCAGCCTGGCCAGAGTATTGAATCGGACAAATTCGTAAAACGGTTCTGCGCATATCAAAGCGGCAGGTAGACAGGGTTGTGGAGATGAATAGCCCCCTGGACCCTTCGATTGCGGATTGCGGATTGCGGATTGAAAGTCTCCGCGGTCATATCCAATCCGTAGTTCCGGCATGGCCGCTCTCACCACAACCACAAAGGCGCCGGAAAAAGTGATCTTGTTTGAAACCGGCCAGTCTAGCTGGGTCTTCTCAAGTCTACCTTCACTTGGTGGGCTCAAAGTTCACAAATCGGTCAAATTTGCATCAGGTTGTGGCACGGGCGTCCCGCCCGTGGGACGTGAGGATCTAACCTGGTCATGGCCGAGACGGTCATGCCACGAAGATCCGTCCGGCCGGCCAATGACTGGGCTGGCCGCTAGTTCTAATTGCTTTTGGTGAGACGGATTAACCCGGCGCCACATACCCGCACCAAACCGAACTTGCCTCTCGTTCTCTTCGCGTACTTCCCGCCTTGGCAGTAAAATCCGGGCCGAGATTCCACCAGAAGACGCGAAGCGCGCAAAATGGAACGCCCGCAGGACCGATCCTCTCGATTGAGTTCATTTACTTGAGCATCACCGGGACGAAACACTATTCGAAAGTCGTCGTAATACCTACCGCGGCGTCCCAGCAACCCAATTATTCACCGCAGTCTCCCCCTGCGCCCGCGGCGTATGAAAGACTGCGGTGAAAAAGAGAAGATGTTTGAGGAGAATCCTCCCCAGCTAGCGATGGATTTTCGAGCAGTGTCAACACAGGAGAAAGGCCGCTTATGAAAAAGATTGCCCTGGTTTTTTCGTTTTGGATCACCACGTTACAGGTCTTCTTGCCGGCGCCGGCGCACGCAGAGAAAAGACCCTATGTTCTGGATCGGGCGCATTGCCAGCTGAACTTTATCGGAGAAGCCCTTTTCGTCTCGGCGCACGGCTATTTTGAGAAATGGGACGCCGACTTGCAAATCGACCGCGACAACCTGGAAAATTCCAGCGTCGCGCTGACGATCGAGACGGCAAGCCTGAACACGCGCGTCGAGCGGCGCGACAACCACCTGCGCAGCGCCGATTTCTTCGACGCAGCCAACCACCCGCAAATCAAGTTCGTCTCCACGAAGGTATCGAGAGTCGATGACAAGAATTTCAACCTGACGGGCGACCTGACCATACGAGGCATCACAAAGCCCGTGCAGGTGCCCGTAAAGCTGGTTTTCCTGCGCGAAGGCGACGCGCGCTTCAAGGGGGAGTTTCAGGTGAACCGCAGAGATTTTGGCATGAACTACAACTCCCGGATGAACCCCGTCGAGGATCTGGTGACGATACAGTTTGACATGCACCTGGTCGACAAAGCGGTGATGGAGGCGCAGCAGCAACAGCGGCAGCAACAACGCCTCCCCGATGCGCCTCGCCCGCCCAGGTAGAAGAACGCGGCGTACGCCGCCTCTACCGCTAAGACGGACGAATTCTCACCAATTAAACGGCACAAAACAAAGCCCCAGATGAACACGGCGCAGCAAAGCCGGAACCAAAAAAACAAGAGCCGACGAACTCATTTGTGCCAGGTTTGGAGCCCAGCCTTCAGGCTGCCGTGCGCCCGTAGCAGGCCGAAGCCTGAACTCCGAACCTCACCACAGAAGACGCAGAGGCCGCAGAGCGAGATCTGGCAAATGACGAATGAAAAATGACAAATCGCCGTTCGTTGTCTTCTGACTTCTGTTTGTCATTTTTCATTTGGCCGAAAAATCCGTGCCGGCTTGCGAAGGATTTTCAGTTTAGCAGTACAGATCCGTGCCCATCTGTGGTTTCATTCATACTTTTGGTTGCGGCCATGCCTGAAAAGGCAAGCATTCCCAGAGCCGTATTATTACGAAAACAATTCTGGAGGAGGCACTATGAGCAATGGAAAATCTATCGTTGTGTTGCTGATCCTGGGATGGAGTCCGATGGCGCTCGCACAGCGCAATCCATTTCTCGGGAAATGGAACATCGCCGGCCAGCCGCCCCAAAGCCGGTATGTTTACTGGCTCGAGGTGAAAGAAGACGGAGGAAAACTCGGCGCGATGTTTCTGAACCGCGGTGGCAGCCCGGTGCCGGCCGAGAACGTCAAACTCGAGGGAGACCGGCTCTCCTTCAGCCTTCCTACCCGCCCGGGACGGCCCGCGCCGGAGGTCCAACTGAAAGCGATGGGCGGCAAGGTGACGGGCACGGTGAAATCAGAAAACGAGACGGTAAGTGTCGTCGGAGCTCGTCCTCCCAGGTGGGAAGAGTACAACGCGAATGCGCCGCACAAGTTCGGCAAGCCGGTCGAGCTGTTCGAAGGCAAGTCGCTCGATGCGTGGACCGTTCAGGACAAGGGAAAACCCATGGGCTGGCGCATCGAAGACGGCGTGATGACAAATGAACCGCACGGCAACAACCTGGTCTCCAAGGAGAAGTTCCAGGACTTCAAGATCCGGGCGGAGTACAAACTGGAAAAAGGCAGCAACAGCGGCATCTATCTCCGCGGCCGGTATGAGTTACAGGTCTTCGACGACTATGGCAAGGAGCCGGAGAGTCACGGACACATGGCCATCTATGCGCGGAAGGCGCCGGATGTCAATGTGAGCAAGCGACCCGGAGAGTGGCAGTCCATGGAAGCTACGGTCGTGGGGAACCGCGTGACGGTTTTCCTGAACGACACGAAGGTGCACGATAACGCCGTGATCGAAGGCATCACCGGAGGCGCTCTCGATACGAACGAGCTCGAGCCGGGACCGGTCATGATCCAGGGGGACCATGAGAAGGTCTGGTTCCGCAGAGTGACGCTGATTCCAATTCTCGATTCGCGCAAGAAGGGCTCGTGAGCCACTCCATCACGCTTCTCTGTTCAAGAAAGCGTCATCGGCACAGGGGCACAGAGCCACGGCGGCCGGTTCTTTCCTCAGCTTCTCCGGGAACTGAAGAGGTATGAGAAAAATCCACGTTTCGTAGGGGCGGCCCCGCGTGGCCGCCCGCGCGTCCCTGCTATTCTTGGCCGGGTCGCCCCTACGTTCCCTGACTGAGGAAACAACCACAGGAGGGATCATGGAAATGAGCGAAAAGGTCGTTCTGCTCGTGGAAGACAACGACGACGATCGGGAACTGACCCTGCGGTCCTTTCAGAAGAATGGCATCGCCAACAAGGTTATCGTGGCGCGTAATGGCGTGGAAGCTCTCGACTATCTTTTCTGCAAAGGCGCTTATGCCGGTCGCAAGATCGATGAAACGCCTGCCTTGATCCTCCTGGATTTGAAACTGCCAAAATTGAACGGCTTGGAAGTCCTGCGCGAAATCCGCTCAAATCCTTATACAAAACGCACTCCGGTGGTGATTTTGACGTCCTCCAACGAAGAGAAGGACAAAATCGCAACTTACGATCTGGGCGCCAACAGTTACGTCCGCAAGCCCGTGGATTTCGATCAGTTTCTGGAGGCAACGGGTCAATTGGGGCGGTACTGGCTGATGATAAACGAGCCGCCTCCCATGATGACGTCTGTCAACACCGTAACTCGAAGGCACGGACAATCAGGAAGGGTATAATCTACGCTCGGATTCAGACAGTAACGGTCACGTCTCGAAGGTTTTTTCGGGTCCCATTTAACCGGTGCCGCGGTCAGGGTCACTGTCTGAATTGGAGGTATAATCTCCGGGAAATTATGACAGAGTTACGCAAGACGATTTGCAATCGTGACTGTCCGGACGCGTGCTCGATTGTCGCGACAGTCGAGGACGGCAAGGTAACGCGCATCCGGGGGGACAAGGACCATCCCGTCACGCGGGGTTTCCTGTGTTACCGCACCAGCCTCTTTCTTTCCACGCAGTATTCCAGGAACCGGCTGACAGCGCCGCTCCTCCGAACAAATGGCCGTTTCAAACCGGTTTCCTGGGAGGAAGCGCTGGATCTCGCCGCCGAGCGTCTCACTTCGATCCGCCGGGAATCCGGACCTGCGGCGATCTTTCACTACCGGAGCGGCGGCTCTCTCGGCCTTCTCAAACATCTTTCGGATTACTTCTTCGAGCAGTTCGGGCCCGTCACCGTCAAACGGGGCGATATTTGTTCCGGGGCGGGGGACTCTGCGCAGGGAACGGACTTCGGCGAGGAGGACAGCAACGACGTCTTCGATCTGTTGAACTCGAGGAACATTCTGCTCTGGGGAAAGAACGTCTTCACTTCCAGTCCGCACCTGGTGCCCGTTCTGCGGGACGCGAAGGCCCGGGGAGCGCAACTCGTACTCATAGACCCGGTTTGTCACAAGACTTCCATTCTGTGCGAAGAATTCATTCAACCACGGCCTGGTTCGGACTTTGCGCTGGCCATGGCGGTCGCGCAGATTCTTTTCGACCACGGCTGGATCGATCCCCAGGCGGCGCAGTACTGCGATCATCTCGATGCCTTCGAGTCCCTGGCGCGGCGCCGCTCCGTAGCGGAGTGGTGCCGGGAGGCCGACGTCGCGCCTGAGGCCGCGCTCGACCTGGCGCGCCGGCTGGGTCCGGGGAAGCCGGCGGCTATCCTCGTGGGTTGGGGCATGGGCAGGCGTGTGAACGGCGGCGGGATTGTGCGCGCTCTGGACGCCCTCGGTGCGGTCTCGGGCAACATCGGCATCCCGGGCGGCGGAGTTTCGTTCTACTTCAAGCGCCGGGGTGCTTTCGACACCTCGTTCATTCAGGGCAAGAAGGTTGCGCCGCGCACTGTCTGCGAGCCCTTGTTCGGACCGGAAGTTCTTCACATGGGCGATCCCCCGATTCGCGCCGTCTGGGTCACCGCAGGAAATCCGGTTGCAATGCTGCCGGAATCAGAGACCTCGGCGCGCGCGCTGGAATCTCGCGATTTCGTGGTGGTGGTGGACTCCTTTATGACGGACACGGCGCGGCTCGCGCACCTCGTGTTGCCGACCACAACCTTGCTGGAAGCCGACGATCTCCTCGGAGCATACGGCCATCACTGGATCGGCGTCGCGCAGCCCGTCGTCGCTCCGCCCGGAGGCGTGAAGAGCGACTTGGAAATCATCCAGGGTCTTGCGGAGCGCGTGGGCCTCGGCGACGTAATGGCCGGGGACGCCAGAAGCTGGAAGCGGCTCATGATGGAAAAGAAACTCGTGCCTCGCGGGATCACGCTCGAGACGCTGGAGAGAGGGCCGATACAAAATCCAGTATCTCCCGAGATACTCTTTGCCGACCGAAAGTTTGCGACGCCAACCGGCCGTGTGAACTTGATGACAGAGGCGCCCCCCTCCGCAGATTCGCCGCCTGCTTATCCCCTCTGCCTCATGGCGCTGTCCACCGAGAAGGCGCAATCGTCCCAATGGGCCGCCCCGCAGGAAGGGTACGTCACTGCCACGGTGCACCCGGACGCCGCCAACGGAATCGCTGACGGAGAGTTCTGCCGTCTGGAGTCCTGCGTGTCTTCCATGACCGTGCGCCTGCAGCACGATCCCAAACAACGCCGCGACGTTGTCCTCCTGCCCAAGGGAGGCCATCTGCAAAAGGGTCACTGCGTCAACGTCCTGCTGCGCGCCCGCACCACGGACCTTGGAGAAGGCGGCGCGCTGTACGACGAGCGCGCTCGCATCGTCCCGCTGTGAGCTGTTCGTGGTTTTTCGCGTCTTCGTGGTGGATTGGGCGCAGCCTTTACCGCCAAGACGCGAAAACGCAAAGAAACAGGTGCAATTAGAAGAAGTGGGAGTCAGTTTCTGCCGCGGGATGTACGCAAAAAGACGGGGAAATAACGAGTCCGATATGGAGCGCGGTGACTTGTAGGATTCGATAGGAATCCAGAAGTCAGAATCCAGAATCCAGAATGGCGGGATTCTCTTTCCTTCTGAATTCTGGATTCTGGATTCTGACTTCCGCATTGTTGAACTCATGATTCAAAGGGACTTGTCGCCGCACTCCAAAAGCCGTCATTACTCGTCTGCAGTTGACCAAAGGGGCGCCTGACGCAACTCCCACTTTCAATTGCACCCCAAAGAAACACCAAGCTTTTGCGAAAGCGTGTGGTATCAATTATCAATCGAAGCGTTTTTCCGAGGAGGTCCCTTTGGAAAAAAGGAAGCTGCTTGATCTTGCTGAAGACCCGCGTTTCATCCCGGGCATTTACAATTACTGCGATCGCTGGTGCGAGCGTTGCACGATGACCTCCGCATGCCTCGTGTACTCCACACTCGAAGATGCGAGCGACGATCCGGCCGGCCTCGATCTGCATAACGCCGAGTTCTGGGAGGAATTGCAACAGATCTTTCAGCAAACCCTGGAATTGATCAAAACGTGCGCCGCCGAGAAAGGCATCGATCTCGAGGCAGTGGAGACAGACGGGGTCATCGCGGACGCCGCGGCCCTGCGAAATAAGGCGAAGAATCATGAACTTGTTCAGGCAGCGCGCCTCTATGCGGACAGAGTGGATCGATGGTTCTCCGGGCAATTTCCGGCCGGAGGATTTCCCGCTTCGGACGACATGACCTCTGACGGGCGAAGTGTCGATCCAATTCTGCCGGGTCTGGACGAGCATGCGCAGGACGCGATCGAAATCATTCGGTGGTATCAACATCAGATCATGGTCAAGCTCGTCCGCGGCCTCTCCGGTAATGACGAGGAAGCGTCAGCGGAGAACGATTGGCAGCGCGACGCCGATGGGTCGGTGAAGGTCGCCTTGATCGGCATGGATCGTTCGATTATGGCCTGGGGAACGATGCTCGAAACTCTTCCGGACAGGGCAGCCGGCATTCACCCCATTCTTCTGGGCCTCGAGCAGCTCCGGCGCAAGACGGAACAGACCTTTCCTTGCGCCAGGTCGTTCACCCGACCCGGGTTCGACATCAGCCCGCTTGTTTCGTGACGGGTTTTTCGTGCTGAACGAGACCTATGTGCACTTGGTGCGCACAAATCGCGTCCGCGCCGGCGCTAATGACGGGTTGAGATTCGTAATCGCCGGGACTCGATTAGTTCCCGTTTATAGTGAAAGGGACCCGGGTCGACGTGCCGCCTTCGGGCGGAGGGTTAAAAACGGTGACGCTGGCCGCGCCCGGGGACGCAATGTCGGCCGCCGAAATTGCGGCCCACAACCGGGAAGCGGTGACGAAGATCGTCGGTCTGGCAGACCCGTTCCACCGCACCGTCGCTCCACTGACGAAGTCCCTCCCGACGACCGTGAGAGTGAATGCGCGGCCGCCGGAGATCCTGCGCGACGGGTTGAGGCCGGTGATGGCCGGGACCGGGGTGATGCTGATCTTCGTTACGAAAGCATCTTGTGACCCACCCCCGGTAGCAGCCTGGAAGGGACTTGCGGTCAGGAAATTAGTCGATTCCGTATCCCCCGCCACATAAGCGTTTCCTGCCGAGTCTACGGCGATACCCTGGGCGGAGTCGTAGCTGTTTCCGCCGAGATAGGTCGAATACGCGAGCGCCGAGCCCGTAGCGTTCAGCTTGGTCACGAAAGCATCATTTACACCACCCCCACTGGCGGCCTGGAAGGAACTTGTGGTTGGGAAATTAGTCGATCCCGCAGATCCCGCGACATAAGCGTTTCCGGCCGAATCTACGGCGATACCAGCGGCGACGTCGTCGCTGCTCCCCCCGAGATAGGTTGAATACAAGAGCACCAAGCCCGTAGCGTTCAGCTTGGTCACGAAAGCATCAGAAGCACCCCCGATAGCAGCCTGGAAGGGACTTGCGGTTGGGAAATTAGTCGAGGCCGTATATCCCGTCACGTAAGCGTTTCCGGCCGAATCCACGGCGATACCGGCGGCGACGTCGTTGATGTTTCCACCGAGATAGGTCGAATATACAAGCGCCAGGCCCGTAGCGTTCAGCTTGGTCACGAAAGCGTCATAACTACCCCCAATAGCAGCCTGGAAGGGGCTTGCGGTCGGGAAATTAGTTGAGTTCGTATCTCCCACCACATAAGCATTTCCGGCCGAATCTGCGGCGATACCGAGTCCGTAGTCGCCGCCGCTTCCGCCGAGATAGGTCGAATACACGAGACCTGACCCGGTAGTGTTTAGCTTGGTCACGAAAACATCAGAAGAACCCCCAATAGCAGCCTGGAAGGGGTTCGCGGTGGGGAAATTAGTAGAGTCCGTGTCTCCCACCACATAAGCATTTCCGGCCGAATCCACGGCGATACCAAGTCCGTAGTCGCCGCTGCTTCCGCCGAGATAGGTCGAATACACGAGAGCTGAACCGGTAGCGTTTAGCTTGGTCACGAAAGCATCAGAAGAACCCCCAATAGCAGCCTGGAAGGGACTTGCGATCGGGAAATCAGTAGAGCCAGTTACTCCAGTAACATAAGCGTTTCGGGCCGAATCAACTGCGATAGCATTGCCGACGTCGCTGCCGCTTCCGCCAAGATAGGTTGAATAAGACAGCGTCGGATCGATGATAAGCGCCCTGCCTCGATCGTATTTCCCCACCTCGAATGAAACCTGGTTTCTGCGACTCAGGGAATACCCCCCGGAGACTTCCGTTCTTGTGCCGTCGGATTCCTGGTAGATTAGGGGCTTGTGCTGGCGAACATCACCCTCCGGCGTGTGCAACAGCAAGTCGCCGCGAGCGTCGATTTCCATCTTCTCGGCGCCCTCGAAACCTAGCCGGATGGCCTTGGGGTCGGCGCCGGGCGCCACGACGAAATCGTATTCCAGCTGTCTCTGATTGCCGTAGTGGACCAAGTCGATACCGGGATGCACTTCACGGTATCTGACCTTCGCATAGGTGCCGATGTTGGTCCGCCACTTCCTGGGGTCGTTTCCAATGAAGTAGTTGACCTTTCCCGGCAGCTCATCTTCTCCTGTCAGCTGAGGCTTCGGGTTGGCTCCGGCCAGCTTCAAGCGCAGGACGGCGGTTCGCCGCGGGCGGGCGGCCACCACGGATGGGTCGAGAGCCAAAATACTTTCGCGCAGTTTCGGCCCTTTTGGCTGCGGGCTTGAGCCGCCGCCAAGGGTCAGCACTGCCTCTGTCGGGGTCATGAAAATGCAATAGCCGTTGCCCCGCGAAAAAAATTTCACATCCGAATCCATCTGCCCGCGGTTGGCTTCAAAGCTCAGCGGCAGCCTGGCATAAGACTCCATCACTCGCACTTGCACGGCGTGATCCGCCTTTTCGAGCGCTTTTATGGACGCGGCTGCGTCCGCACGGCTTATCGATATGGGTGCATCGGTACGCCCCGGAAAGTTCTCTCTTGAGTGTGGCCCCTTGAGCGCGATCCCACTGGCCAATGGCAAGAGCAGTACGATCGGCCGAATGTTTCTCAAACAATTTCGCATGGGATTCTCCCGATTACTGAGCTCGCTTCGTGATTCTCCGCGCTTCGTGTCTTCGTGGTGGATTGTGGCAGGCTTTACCACGAAGGCGCGAAGACGCGAAGAATCGCCAAGTTTTTGGTTGCGGCTCCGATGCGTCGTGGAACTCGTGGTTAGTAAAAACTGCCACGAATTTCACGAATTTCACGAAAACGAGTACGGCGATTTGCATGTCATACAATTTTTTCACACTCTCTCACGGCCGGGCTATAGTTATAACGCTCTTTCTCATTTTCTTTCTCTGCGCTCTCAGCGTCTCTGCGGTGAGATTTTTTTGGTTGCGGCTGGGCCGATCTGTGTTCATCGGTGTTCATCCGTGGTTTCATCTTGTGCAGTTTACGCGGGCGATAAATGATGCGAATACCCGACCTGCCGAAAAAATTTGACCTGGACGGCAAGATTCTCTCAGCCGGCAGCGTAGCGAGTGTTGAACTCAGCCCATCGACCGACAGCGATGTGGTATCGGCAATTCTGGCCAACTCTCCGTTCCCTATCCGGTCGAACGGCAGAATCGAACTGGGTCATGTTTTGCTTGACGGAAATGTCAAATTTAAAGCGGACAAGAAACTGACGGGCTCAACCGCCGTCAGCTTCAGCTTTTCCGGCGCTGCGGGCGCCGGCGCCGGAATCTACGACGACCCGGCGGATGCCCTCCGGGCGCTAAATCTCGCGGAGACACCACAGCTCGATCTGGCGCTTCCAGACGACGAGTCGACCCGCTTCTTTCTTATCCGATCCGGGTACGGCGTTTCAGGCTCCATCGACGTTTCCCATCCGATTGGCGCCTTCGGCACTGTGCAGTTCGGCGACGCCGCGAAGGGGGACTTCCTATACGCGCTCTTGCACCGGTTCGATCGACGTGAGGGCGCTCGGGACGTTGTGGAGCGCACAGTCGGCAGCTGGCGTCTGCCCCGCCACGTTGAAACTGCGACCGATCTCCGGCCAGGAACCTGGGTCCTGGCCGAGGTCGACGGCTCGCTCGCCGTGAGGCTCGCCGCCGAGCTTGGCTATGACTTCAATTACGTCCACGACGTCAGGACTCCAGGCGTCGATGGAGTGGGGCTTACGGGCGACCTCGGTTTCAAAATCGAGACAGGTCTCAAGGTAGCCCTTGGCCTTTCCGTCAGCGGCCGATACCTCATCCTCGTCGGCCGCGAATCGGACAAGAACGAAGAAATCCGGCTTCGAATGTTCAAGCTGTCGAAGAAAGAGTTCACATTCGGGCTGAACTTATCGGCTTCAGTCCAGGACATGGACAGCGCCGCACCCGATTCAGTCGACGACCTCATCCAAGCCGTATTTGGAGTGCACGGGCTCCAGATCATCAAAGACCTGCAGCATCGAAAGGTGGACGGATCCCAGCCAGGATCTTTCCGATCTCGCTCCCGGACTGCCGAGCGAGACAGGGCTGGAACTGCTCCGCGCAACAACCGGTTTCGACTCTGCCACAGCCTTCAGCGATGCGGTAACCGCAGCCGGCGACGGGAGTCGCGTTCTGGTCTATGAGCTCGATGCCCGTGACGTTGTCCGGGTGAAGAATCGGCTCCGCAGCCAGCTCACCGCAGCTCTGAGTCTTACAGTTGCTCTGCAAAGCCGCGTGCGTGTGCATTCGCGCGATTCGACGACGGTGTCCTGCCAGTTTGTTCACGCCAAGGAGAACATGCGCCTCGCCGACCTGAAACACCTGACACAGCCATTCATTTTCGAGTACATGCCTGAGCTGTTCCAGCGCCCGGGCAGCCTGGAGACCTGGTACCTGGATCTCGATCGTGCGGTCGAGGACGCGGTTGGTAACGGTCGCAATGAATTCGGCGACGTGCTGACTGCCATGGAAGTGATGGTGCCAGGTTCGGCGCTGGCGGCATGGCTTCTTCCAAGAAACGAGCCTCAGCGCGAGGTGCTGTCAAAGGAGATCTCAAAAAGCCTTCAGGCCGCTTTAAAGACGCTGATCCCTTTTTCCTACTTCCAGGACCCGGACAGGCTTCAACAAGATGCGGCCGCCGCGGCGCTGCTGGTTTGGGCCTCGATACCGCCTTGCAGCTCGGCCCGTCTGGACGGAGACGGGTTGATTCTCAACGAAACGGAAAAGGACGACGTTTACTGGGATTTCCCCGACCCGGACCTGCGCGAAAAGATGGTTATGAACGAAAATTCGGCCGGCAGGCTACGCTCCGCGCTGACGGCCGCTCGCGACCGTCTGCTCGCTTGTGACAAGGAAGAGCAAAGAAAGCGGGCGCAGTTTTTTACGGCGGATCAGGCCGGCAAGTTCCAGCGGATGGGACTGACCGAGGATCCTGGCGAGCAACTACTCGGGTCATTGTTGTTTGTGGAAGCTGATCTCGTAAAAGGGGCAGCCGCGGTGCTAAAAGACGTTGCCGCGTTCCTGGAGGCTTCGCCGAACCAACCACTGGAGGCCATCGAACGGCTCGCTGCATTCGGGGCCGATATCACTGACACCTTTCATCGAAAGCTCTCCTCAATTTACGGAGCCGATGCATTACGCTCCCTGGGTGGCGCAGTGCTTCTGGAGGCTGCGCGAGTTCTTGACGGTTCTTTGAGCGCTCTTCGCCCCAGGGCAATGCTCAGTTTGACCGTCCTCAGGGAGCAAAGAAGGTTCCAGCTTCCTGATTTCCTTGCCGGCAAGCATCCTGAGGAAGCGGAAATTGCCCTCAAGCAGCGCCTGGTAAGCACAGGATAAGAAAATGACCAATGAAAAATGACCAATGAAAAATGGCAGTTCGTTGTCCGGACCTCTGACTTCTATTTGTCATTGGTCATTTTTCATTTGTCATTTGGCCGAAAAATCCTTGCCTTGGTTGCGAAGCATTTTCGCGTTAGTAGTACAGATGAACACCGATCTGTGTTTATCTGTGTTCATCTGTGGTTTCCTTTTGCACTGGTCACTTGACAATGCCTTTGGATTGATTGATCACAACGATTCGATCCACGCCCGGGACGTTGTACTCTGCGCTCCGGCCGTTGGCCCAGCGCACTTCGAGCCGTTGGACCTTGGCCGCGGCTCCGAGCCCGAAGTGCACGCGCAGATCCGACTGAGACATGTGACTTCGACCGCTGGCAACATCGGCGCGCCGGCGCACGCCTCCAGCCGTGCAAAACACAACCGTGCCGATGGCATCGCGCGGGCATTTCTGCCTCACATCTCCCACCAGCCGTATGGTCAGCCAGTGGCCCGCACGATTTCCCCCGTCGTTGCGGAGCAGCGTGGGAGACTCATCCAGGTTATTCAGCAGAATGTCCACGTCTCCATCGTTGTCGAAGTCTCCAGTGGCAGACCCCCGCATCAAACGGGGGGTGCAGAGACCATCGCCCCCGGAGGAGCCGATCTCGACGAAGTGCGTTTTCACATTGCGAAAGAGCAGCGCCCGCTGCTTATAGGAAGTGTTCCAGTTTGCAGAGTCCACCCCCGGGTACACATGACCGTTAGCCACGAACAAATCCAGCCAACCATCGTTGTCGTAGTCGAGAAAGTTGGTTCCCCATCCGAGAAACGGGATGCTGATCTCCCCGACGCCGGCCGGAAAGGTCACATCGGAAAAATTCCTGCCGTCGTCGTTGTGGTAAAGCACATTCGAGTCGTCGGCAAAATTCGTGATGTGGATGTCATCACGGCCGTCGTTGTCATAGTCTCCGACGGCCACACCCATGTGGGCTTGCTCGCGCCCGCTCTCGTTCAGAGCCGTCCCGGAAGCGTAACTCACGTCGTCGAAGGTGCCATCGCCTTTGTTGTGATACAGGTAGTTAGGTGTGGAGTCATTCGTCACGAGCAGATCGAGCCTGCCGTCGTCATCGAAGTCGAACCAGGCTGCACCGAAACCGTACAGCCCTCTGGCGTCGGCGACGCCTGCCTTTTCACTCACGTCCGTGAAAGTTCCATCCCCATTGTTGCGGTACAGATGGTCCCCGGCCCCCGGGAGCCCCCGCGGACCGCACATGACGCGCCTGCCGCGGTACTGACAATAGCTGGCTCCTGCGGCATAGGAAGCTCCGACGCCTGTGGGAGCCGTCTTGCTCTCCGGTACTTCATCTGTGACTTTGTCCGAGCCCTCCGGATGGGCCGGAGGCGGGAGGTGTTTCGTGTCGAACCGCACGTAACCGGCTGCGAACAGGTCCAGGTCGCCATCCCCATCGTAGTCTCCGAACGCGCATCCCGTCGACCAGCTGTCGAGCGCGAGGCCCGCTTTTTCAGCCAGGTCCGTGAAGGTTCCATCGCCGTTGTTCCGATACAGCCGGTTCTTCCCGTAATTTGTCACAAAGATATCCGGCCAGCCGTCATTGTCGTAGTCCCCCACGCAGACTCCCTGACCCCACCGATCGTTGGAAACCCCGGCGCGGGCGGTCACATCGGTAAACGTCCCGTCGCGATTGTTCCGAAAAAGCGCGGCCCTCGGAGACGGCTCCTTCCCTTCGAGCGCCCGGTATGTCGAACCGTTGACGAGATATATATCCAGCCAACCGTCATTGTCGTAATCGAGAAAAGCGCTGCCCGAGCCGGGAGTTTCGATGATGTAGTTTTTTAACGGGGTCCCGGAGACGTGCCGGAAGGCGATCCCGGCCGAGGCCGTGATATCCGTGTAATAGACGCCGGGCGCCGCCTGCGGCGACTTTGGAGGCCTGGCGATCGTAGGCGGGATCTGGTCCATGGCGTACAGACAAGAGATCAGAGACAGACAGATCGCCAGCCGAGATCCATGACGTGGTCTTCCGATCATTTCGACTTCATTATGAACCCTAAGGGCTCGCCAAGTTGCTTTCTTTGCGATTTTTTGGGACTTGGCGACTTCTTCACCGCGAAGACGCAAAGACGCGAAGAACCGCCAAGTTTTTGGTTGCGGCTGTGCTGCGCCGTGTTTATCTGTGTTCATCTGTGGCTTCGTTTAGGGATCCCCGGCATCGCACCCGATCCTGTATGATCTTGCCTTGATCCTCGCACCTGCGTCGGCACCAGGAGAGGGGAATGCCCCGAGAGAACATCACCACGGAGCGGCGTTCGGAGCAGATCTTGCAAGAGCTGCTGCGCAATGGCGAGGTCTCCGTTGAGAGCCTGGCGAAGCATCTTGAAGTCTCCGCGGCTACGATTCGCCGCGATCTGAGCGAGTTGGAACGGCAAGGTCTGCTGCGGCGCAATCACGGCGGCGCAGTTCTGGTTGCCCCGATGCTGTATGAGCCGTTCCGCCATGTTTCCTCCTTTCAGGAGCAGGAACAAAAATGCGCGGCCGAGAAACGCAGGATAGGGCTGATGGCGGCGGGCCTGATCTCAGACGGCGAGATTATTGCCATAGGAGCGGGCACCACGACGACACAGGTGGCGCGCAGCATCCGCCATCGCAAGGCCATTACCGTCCTGACCAACGCCCTCAATATCGCGATGGAGCTCAGCCACCTGGCAGAAATCAAGGTTTGCATGACGGGGGGTTTTCTGAGCGGCGACTGGTTCGCCCTCGTCGGAGATGTGGCGCAACGCAACGCCGGCGAGATGTTCGTCGACAAAGTTTTTGTCGGGGTAGACGGAATTCATGCCGAGCACGGGCTGACGACGAACTACCCCGATCAGGCCGCGATTCACCGCGCGATGATTCGACAGGCCCGCCAGCGGATCGTCGTCGCCGACCATCGCAAGGTGGGCGCGGTAGGCACATCGCTCATCTGGCCGGATGACTTTGACATCCTCGTCACGGACAAGGCGACCACGGACGAAGCGATCGCGCCGTTCGCGGCGAAAAACGTCCGCGTGTTGAGGGCTTGAGCGCTTTGAGATCAACCTTTACAAAATCAAACCCACAGATGAACACGGAGCAGCCCGGCCGCAAGCAAAAAACAAGAGCCCACGAACCCATTTGTCCCAGGTTTGGATCTCAGCCTTCAGGCTGCCCTGCGCCCGCAGCAGGCTAAAGCCTGAACTCCGAACCTCACCGCAAAGACGCGGAGGCCGCGGAGATCGTCCCTGGGAGCGCACGCTTCCAGCGTGCTCACGGTTTCGCGATTAACAGAGCACGCAAGATGCGTGCGCTCCCAGGGACGAAAACACTTGACTTGTAGTTCTATAATAAACGCGCACGCAATATGCTTGAATCAAGCTAACTTGAGCAAGACGCGTGGTTGCTTTATCATTCACGGTTTGCTCTTTTGATTGGAGACTATGGTCTGGGAAGAACGATGGCACCCGCTGCGTGAAGAATGGGTTATCGTGGCCGCGCACCGTCAGAATCGCCCGTGGAGCGGCGAGAGGGTCGAGCATGAAGAATCGGTGTTGCCTGTGTACCTTCCCGACTGTTACCTCTGCCCCGGAAACACGCGCGTCAGCGGCAAGCGCAACGCCCAGTACACGAGCACGTTCGTATTTGACAACGATCACCCGTGCGTGGGTCTCGACGCGCCCCGGGAATTGACGGCGGTTCAGGGGATTTACCGCAACCGCCCCGCAACCGGCATCGCGCGCGTCGTGTGTTACAGCCCGAAACACAATGTCGCCCTCGCCGAGCTCGACGCTGGCGACATTGCAAACCTGCTCTCCGTCTGGCAGGAGCAATACATCGAACTGGGCGGCCGCGACGAGATCCGCCACGTCCTGATTTTCGAAAACAAAGGCGAGGTGGTTGGCGTATCCAACCCGCACCCGCATTGCCAGATTTACGCTACCAATTTCGTCTTCAAGACAATCGAGACCGAAGCGCGCGTTTCGCAGCGCCATCTGGCAGAGACAGGAAGGATTCTCTTTCAGGATATCCTGAAGGCCGAATGCGAGGACGGGCGGCGCATCATTTCCGAGAACGAATCGGCCATCGCCTTTCTGCCTTATTTCGCGCGTTACGCCTACGAGGTCTTTGTCGCGCCGAAGCGGACGCATGCGAGCCTGGCGACGCTCACCGAGGCGGAGGTACGCAACTTCGCGGAAGCGCTCAAATGCGTGCTGGTGAAATTCGACAATCTGTGGCGCATGCCATTCCCCTATGTCATGCCGCTGCACCAGGCTCCGACCGACGGGGGCGATCACCGCGCATTTCATTTTCACATCGAGTTCCACCCGCCGCTTCGCCAGCCGAATCTGCTGAAATACCTGGCGGGCCCGGAGATCGGCGGCGGCAATTTCCTGAGCGACACGAC
>WNGL01003782.1_pt1 | contig 18234 bp, 17 predicted proteins | sample 5400591 | NCBI WGS metagenome assembly WNGL01 (sample SAMN13153377, study PRJNA577476) | soil metagenome | isolation source: 80 cm soil or saprolite under Garry oak tree replicate 1 | place: USA:California | collected 2016-06-15 | reverse complement strand
ATGTAGGCCACCTCGTCCGGCCCGTTGGTCGCCGCGTGGGTCTGCTGGTACGGCTGGCTGGTCACCCCGTGCAGCACCAGGCCCAGGGTCAAGGTGGTGGTGGCCGCCGTGATTGCCAGCAGCATCAGGACCGCCTGGCCCGGGCGATGACGCAGGTCGCGGGCGACCAGGCGGCCGACCAGCCGGACCCTGCTCATGACCCCTCCAGCCCGGCCAGCGCGCCGAGATCGCCCCGGGTTCCGCCGGTCAGCCGGGTCTCGTCGATGAAGGCGCCGTCCCGCATCGAGATCATCCGGTCCGCCGTGGCCGCGATCCGCGAGTCGTGCGTGACGATGACCAGCGTCTGCCCGGCCACGTGCAGGCTCTCGAACAGCCGGAGCACCTCCAGCGTGGCGGCGCTGTCCAGGTTGCCGGTGGGCTCGTCGGCCAGCACCACCCGCGGCTCGTTAGCCAGCGCACGGGCGATCGCCACCCGCTGCCGCTGGCCCCCGGACAGCGCCGTGGGCAGGAACCTGGCCCGGTCGGCCAGCCCGACCCGCTCCATCAGTTCGGTCGCCCGCCGCCGCGCCGTCCGCGCCGGGCGGCCGGCCAGCAGCGCGGGCAACTCCACGTTCTCCACCGCGGTGAGCTCGTCCATCAGGTGGAAGGCCTGAAAGACGAACCCGACGGAGTCCTGGCGCAGCCGGGCCAGGGCCCGCTCACTCATCTGGTCCACCCGGCTCCCGGCCAGCCGAACCTCCCCACCGGACGGCCGGTCCAGCCCGCCCAGCAGGTGCAGCAGGGTCGACTTCCCGCAGCCGCTCGGCCCCATGATGGCCACGGTCTCCCCGGCGGCGACGTCGAGGTCGACCCCGTCCACCGCGCGGACGAGGCCGGCGTCCTTTCCGTAGGTCTTGCGCAGCCCGCAACAGCTGAGCAGGGCCGCATCCTCAGTCATGATCGGTCCTTTCGGCTCATCCAGTGCCGTTCGCACGCTTCCAGCCAGCGTAGGTCCGCCTGCAGCCGCAGCACCAGGCCCTCCAGCAGCAGCCCCGCCTCGGAACCGTCGGGTTCCGCCATCGCGGCGCGCTGGGCGTCCCGGAGCCGCAGCAGCAGTTCACGGCGCTGCGCGTCCACGATCGTCAGCGGGTCGGCCAGCCGGGCCGCCGCGGCCGCGACCAGCTTGAGGTGAAACTCGGCCGGGGCCGGCCCGGGCCAGCCCACCTCGCCCAGCCAGTCGGCCACCCGCTGCTGGCCGGCCGGCGTCAGCTCGTACACCTTGCGGTCCGGCCGGTCCGGCAGCCCCGCGGACGGCTCGGCCGCCACCAGCCCCGCCTTCTCCAGCCGGGTCAGCGTCACGTAGACCTGCCCGGCGTTCATCCCCTCGCCGAGCGGGCCGAGCGCCTGCCGGAGCCGGGCGCGCAGCTGGTAGCCGTGCGACGGCTCCTTCGCCAGCAGCGCCAGCACCACTTCCTGCTGCACAGGCCCTCCTCAGATAACCGTTATCCATATAGATAGCGGTTATCTGTTAGCCTGTCAAGGCCGCTACCCTTGACCCGTGTCGCCTAGCGCACGGCAAGAGCGGCGGTATCCCAGCCGGCCCGGAGGAGTTGCTCAAGCCGGGCGGCACCGTGGTCATCGACGACCTGACCCCGGCCTCGACCTGGCCGCCGCGCTTCGACGGGGAGATCGACCAGGCCCGGATGCACTGGCTCACCCACCCCGCCCTGGACGCCGCCGAACTCAGGCTGGCCCCCGACCTCGCCGCCCTCGTCGCCACCCGCCGTTTTCCCGCTTAACTCCCGTCGCGCAGGTTCTCCGGCGCCCCCGGCCCGAACGTGATGTGGTCGAACGTCGCCGCACACCCCGCCCCGGTGGGGGACTGGGCCAAGAACCCGACCCGGACCAGGTCTATGCCGAGGGTGAAGTAGCGCAGCAACCGCCACCACGCCCCGTCGGTCGAGGCGTGGAACGCCCAGGCCGCCCCGGACCGCGTGATCCGCAGCCACAGCGCGCTGCCGTCCACCTCAAAGGAGTTGCAGTCGTCCGAGGTCCCCCTGGTCACGACGGTGACCGCGGTGGGCTTGAGCTGCGGCGAATACTCGAAGCAGAGCTTGGCCCAGTCCCGTTCGGCCGCGTGGAGCAGCAGGACCCCCGCGTCGTACATGCTCGCGAACTCCACGCTCACCTGCGCCGCGAGCGTGAAGTCGCCGGCCGGCGGCAGCCCCACGAAGCGCCCGGCGTCCGGCACCTGCCCGGCCCCCGCCGGATCGACGAACAAGTCCGTGTGCGCCGCCGCGGTCAGCGTCAGCACGCCGCTCCTGACCCGGCACCCCGGCGGCGGATTACCCGCGGGCTCGAGCGCGAACGGCAGGCTGGGCAGCTTCAGCGCGGTCACCCGCGTAGTCTCCCACGATCCGCCCCGCCGGTTTTGTCATACCCTCGCGCTAGTGTCAAATGCATGTTCGACAACGTTAGATCAACCTCGGTCTTCGCTGCCCTCTCGCCGCCTGCGGACGCCGCCGCGTCCCCGGACGAGCCGGCTGTGGTGCCGCTGGAGCGGCTGGAGGCGCAGATCTGTGAGCTGGCCGGTCACCTGGCCGCGGCGACGTGCCGGTTCCTGGTCCTGCTGGCCGACTTCGATGCCCGCCGAGGCTGGGCCAGCTGGGAGATGAACTCCTGCGCGCAGTGGCTGTCGTGGAAGTGCCAGCTGTCCTCCGGCACCGCCCGGGAGCACGTCCGGGTGGCCCGCGCCCTGGCCGGCCTGCCCGTCATCCGGGCCCGGTTCGCTGTGGCCGCGCTGTCGTACGCGAAGGTGCGGGCGCTGACCCGGATCGCGACCCCGGCGACGGAGGCGGGCCTGGCCGAGCTGGCCGGGCCGATGACGGCGAACCAGCTGGAGCGGTTCGCCCGCGCCCACCGCCAGGTCAGCGCGGCCGATGACATGAACGCCCGGGTGCGCCGCCGGCTGACCTGGCGGTTCGAGGAGGACGGCTCCCTGTCCGGCACGTTCCGCCTGCCGCCGCTGGCCGGCGCGGTCCTGCTCAAGGCTTTGCGTGTGGCCTGCGCCGAGCAGGCGGGCCAGGCGGCCGGGCCGCTCGCCGGCGTTTCCGCGGAAACGCCGGCCGCCGCAGAGGCACCCGCCACCGCGGGAACGGCGGCCGCCGCGGACATCCCGGACGCGGGCGCGGACTCCGGCCAGGCGGACGGGGACGCCCGGGCCACGGACGCGGGCCAGGCGGATGCGGCCCAGGCGGTGGTCCGGACGTCGTCGGACCTGGCTGACGGGCTGGTCGCGGTGGCGGAATCGTTCCTGGCCGGGAAGGTGGCCGGGGCCGATGACGCGGAGGTGTACCAGGTCGTGGTCCACGCCGGCACCGACGTGCTGACCGGGCAAGCCGCCCAGGCCGCGGCCCCGGCTGGCGTTCCCGCGGAAACGCCAGCGGCCCCGGCGCGGGTGCCCGGTGACCCGGCGGATCCGGCCCGCTGCCATGTCGAGGACGGCCCGGCGATCAGCGTGACCACCGCTCAGATGCTCGCCTGCACCGCCGCGCTGTCCTGGATGACGCACGGCGACGCCGGCGCGGTGCTCGCCCTGGGCCGGCGCCGCCGTCGGCCCAGCTCGGCGATCCGCCGTGCCGCCCGGGAGCGGGATAAATGCCGGTGCCGGTTCCCGGGGTGCGAGTCCCGCCGGGTCGACCTGCACCACATCCAGCACTGGGTTAACGGCGGCCGCACCGACCTGGAGAACCTGATTAGCCTGTGCCCCTGGCACCACAAGGTGGTCCACGATCGCGGCTACCTCATCGCCGCCTCACCGGGCGGGTTCGCGTTCTACCGCCCGGACGGCACCCCGCTGCCCGCCAGCCCCGCCTTGCCCGAACCCGACGGCACCATCAGCACCGCCCACGATGCGGACGTCACCGAGGACACGATCGTTCCGGCCTGGTACGGCGAGCGCCTGGACCTGGACTACGCCATCGCTGTCTGCTTCGCCAACGCCCGCACCGACGAGGAAAAGCGAGCCGACCAGGAGCAGGCTCAGGAGGCCGTGTTCCGGCCGAAGTCATGGGGCGGCGACCTAGCCGACCGGGGCCGCGTCAGGATCTACGAACCCGAAGACTGCGACGAACGCTACCGCCAGTACCTCGAGCGCACCCCCCGGTATACCGGCCCCACCCTGATCCCGATTCAGGTATGACCCGGCCGGCGCGCCCGGCCGGCGCGAAGGGCCGGTCTCCGTTAAGGTGGTGAGCACCGGTTGATAACTAAACGCGCAGGCCTCCCGGGGTCACGCGTGGTGCGCAGCATGCCCGAACCGGGCAGGTACTAGGAGGCGGGACGTCATGGCAGAGTCCGGTGCGCCGTTCGCTCACCTGCACGTGCACACCGAGTACTCCATGCTGGACGGCGCCGCCCGGCTGAAGGACCTGTTCGCGGAGGTCAAGAACCAGGGCATGACGCACGTGGCGATGACCGACCACGGCAACATGTACGGCGCCGCCGAGTTCCACCGGCAGGCCAAGGACGCGGGCATCACCCCGGTAATCGGGATCGAGGCCTACGTCGCGCCCGAGGCCAGAAGCAACCCGAACCGGGTCCTGTGGGGCCAGCCACACCAGAAGAAAGACGACGTCTCCGCGAGCGGCGCCTACCTGCACAAGACGATCTGGGCGCAGAACAAGCAGGGTCTGCATAACCTGTTCAAGCTGTCGTCCCGTTCCTATGCCGAGGGCTGGCTGGTCAAATGGCCGCGGATGGACAAGGAGATCATCGCCGAGCATTCCGCCGGGCTGATGGCCTCCACCGGCTGCCCATCCGGTGAGCTGCAGACCAGGCTCCGACTAGGCCAGTTCGATGAGGCGCTCAAGGCTACGGCGGAGTGGCGGGACATCTTCGGCAAGGAGAACTACTTCCTTGAGCTGATGGAGCATGACCTCGACATCGAGCGCCGGGTCCGCGACGGGCTGCTCGAGATCGGCAGAAAGCTCGGCATCCCGCCGGTCGTCACCAACGACTCGCACTACACCCGCGAGAGCGACGCCGAGAGCCACGACCTGCTGCTGTGCATCCAGACCGGCAAGACACTAGCGGACGCGGACCGGTTCCGCCTCGAGGGCGGCGGCTACTACATCAAGTCGGCGGCGGAGATGTACCGCCTGAACAGCGGCGATATCTGGCAGGAAGGGTGCCGGAACAGCCAGCTGCTGATCGCGGACCGGGTGGACGCGAGCGGCATGTTCGAGTTCATCAACCTCATGCCGCGGTTTCCCATCCCTGAGGGTTACGCGTCCGAGGAGGAGCTGTTCCGTGCCGAGGTGTGGAAGGGCATGGACCGGCGCTACCCGGACGGCTACGACGAGCAGCGCCTTAAGCAGGCCGAATACGAGATCCAGGTCATCTGTCAGATGGGTTTCCCCGCCTATTTCCTCGTGGTGGCGGACTTCATCATGTGGGCGAAGAACAACGGCGTGGCGGTCGGCCCGGGCCGTGGCTCCGCGGCCGGCTCGATCGTCTCCTACGCGATGGGCATCACCGACCTCGACCCGCTCCACCACGGCCTGATCTTCGAGCGCTTCCTCAACCCCGAGCGCGTGTCCATGCCCGACATCGACATCGACTTCGACGAGCGTGGCCGGGCCGACGTGATCAGGTACGTGACCCAGAAATGGGGCTCGGACCGGGTGGCGCAGATCGTCACCTACGGCACGATCAAGGCTAAGGCCGCGATCAAGGACGCCTGCCGGGTGCTCGGCTTCCCGTACGCGCTCGGCGACCGGATCACCAAGACTTACCCGCCCGCCGTGCTGGGCAAGGACATGCCGCTGACCGGGGTGTTCGACGAGGCTCACCCCCGGTACAAGGAAGCCACCGAGATCCGCGCCCTGTACGAAGCTGAGGCCGAGGTCAAGCAGGTCGTCGATAAGGCACGCGGCATCGAGGGGCTGATCCGGCAGCCTGGCGTGCACGCAGCCGGCGTGATCATGTCGGCGGAGCCGCTGACCGACCACATCCCGGTGTGGACCCGGCATGCCGATGGCGCCGTCATCACGCAATTCGACTATCCGACCTGCGAGGGTCTCGGGCTGCTGAAGATGGACTTCCTCGGCCTGCGCAACCTGACGATCATGGCCGACGCGGTCGTCTTGATCAAGAGCAACCGGGGTACTGAGATCGACCTGCTCCGCCTGCCGCTCGATGACAAGCCCACGTACGACCTGCTCGGCCGGGGTGACACGCTCGGCGTCTTCCAGTTCGACGGCGGCCCGATGCGTGCCCTGCTGCGGCTGATGAAGCCGGACAACTTCGAGGACATCTCCGCGGTGGGCGCCCTGTACCGGCCGGGTCCGATGGGGGTGAACTCGCACACCAACTACGCGCTGCGCAAGAACGGGCAACAGGAGATCACGCCGATCCACCCGGAACTCGAGGAACCGCTGCGCGAGGTGCTCGAGCCGACCTACGGGCTGATCGTCTACCAGGAGCAGGTGCAGAAGGCCGCCCAGATCCTGGCCGGCTACACGCTTGGTCAGGCGGACCTGCTCCGCCGGGCCATGGGTAAGAAGAAGAAGGAGATCCTAGACAAGGAGTTCGTCCCGTTCCACCAGGGCTGCCGGGAGCGCGGCTACTCCGACAAGGCCATCCAGGCCGTCTGGGATGTGCTGGTCCCGTTCGCCGGCTACGCCTTCAACAAGGCGCACTCGGCCGCGTACGGCCTGGTTTCGTACTGGACGGCCTACCTCAAGGCGAATTACCCGGCCGAGTACATGGCCGCGCTGCTCACATCGGTTGGCGACGATAAGGACAAGTCGGCGCTCTACCTGAGCGAGTGCCGCCGGATGGGCATCAGGGTGCTGCCGCCTGACGTCAACGAGTCGGTAGCGACGTTCGCCCCAGTAGGTAAGGACATCAGGTTCGGCCTGGCGGCGATCCGCAACGTGGGTGTCAACGTGGTCGAGGCGATCATCTCGGCGCGCAAGTCCAAGGGCGAGTTCACCGGGTTCTCCGACTTCCTGCGCAAGGTGCCCCTCGTCGTGTGCAACAAGCGGGTGATCGAGTCGCTGATCAAGGCGGGTGCCTTCGACTCGTTCCAGGACGCACGCAAGGGCCTGGTGCTCGTGCACGAGCAGGCCGTCGACGCGGTGATCGACATCAAGCGCAACGAGGCGATCGGGCAGGATTCGCTGTTCGGCGGCGACACCGACTCGGAAGCGGTCTTCGATGTGCCCGTCCCGGCGGGGGAGTGGGACAAGAGCACGCTGCTGAACTTCGAGCGCGAGATGCTCGGGCTCTATGTCTCCGACCACCCGCTGTTCGGCATCGAGCACATCATCGCCAGGGAGAGCGACTGCTCGCTGGCCGACCTGATGGCCGACGAGGCCGAGCCGCGGCCGCGGGCTGGCGACCGGTCAGACGCGCAGATCGTGAAGATCGGCGGCATCCTGTCCGGGGTTCAGCGCAAGGTGACCAAGCAGGGCAACCAGTGGGCCGCGGCCACGCTCGAGGACCTGGGCGGCGCCATCGAGGTGCTGTTCTTCCCGCAGACCTACCAGCTGTACGCCACCTCGATTGCCGAGGACGCGGTGGTGGTGGTGAAGGGCAAGGTGGACCGGCGGGACGACGTGCCCAAGCTGATCGCCATGGACCTGACCATCCCGGACCTGTCCGTCGACGACTCCGGCCCGTTCGTGGTGTCGATGCCGGTGGCCAGGTGCGTGCCACCGGTGGTGGAGCGGCTCCGTGAGGTGCTGGTGACCCATCCGGGCCCGACCGAGGTGCACCTCAAGCTGCGCGGCCACGAGCGCACCACACTGGTCCGGCTTGACGACAAGCTCCGAGTAGCCACTTCACCCGCCCTGATCGGCGACCTGAAGCAGCTACTCGGTCCGGCTTGTGTCAGCTAGCCAGCTGAGCTGGTCCGCGAGCCGATGAGCTGGTTGAGGAAGGTCTTGTACATCCGCAGCGTCTCGCGCAGCGCCTCGGTGTCGGCGTTGCTGCCCTCACCCCACCGGCCGCGCAGCGAGCGCTGCTGCTCGGCAATGGCGCGCTGCCGTTCCTCGATGGCCCGCTGCCGCTCCTGGATGGCCGCCTCCATCTTGGCGGTGACCTGGGCGACGACGTCGGCGGCTTCGGTTACAGAGCCCCGCGGGTCGTCGACGAACCTGAACTGGATCTCCTGCCATTGCGCGGTGAACTGCTCGGCGTCGGGGACCAGGTTCCGGTAGGTGAGATCGCTGAAGTCACCGAGCTTCCCGGCCGCCTCACCGGGCCGCAGTTCGCCGTCGCCCGGGACGTCCGCGATGGTCGCGGCGCCGGGCTGACCCTCCGCACGCGCAGCGGGCATCTCGGCGGTTTCCTCGCCCGGGCGCCTGGTCGTGCCGAACATGTCCGGCTCGGTCGCCTGGTGGTCCGCGGAAATGTCGGGGCTGGTCACCGCGACCGCGTCGTCCTCGTGCCCGGCCGCCGCGTCGGGGTCATCCCAGTAGTCGCGCTTCTCCGCCGGCGCGCCCGCCTGGGCCTCCGCGGCCGTCCGGTCCGCGAAGGCCCGCTGCGCAGCGCCCCGGTCGTCAGCGCCCCGGTCATCAGCGTCGAGGTCTCGTTCGTCCCGCTCGGAGCCCCCGCGCAGCGCGGAAGCTACCTTCTGGAAGCGGGTCATCGGCCTGGATTCATCGGTGCGGGCTTCCTCGGTCTCGTCCTCTGGGACGACGTCGCCGCGTACGACGTAGCCGGGTGCCCTCGCCTGGCCGTACTGGTCCTGGGTCATAGCAATCTCTCTCCCGTGAGTGGCTGAAGGTATGTGCGTGCCTACCGGGGCGGGTACGCGGTCCGGCTGGCGTTCTCCGCGGCTCGCTTGTCGTTCCGCGCGATCGCGTCCCGGTCCTCGACCGCGGGGTCCTCGGAAACGGGTTCCCGGATCGCCGCGACGCGGTCCCGGGCCGGCTCGCCGCGGCCTTCGCGCAGGCCGGCCAGGTCCTCGAACAGCGCGCGGTAGCGGATCATGGCTTCCCTGAGCTGCTCGGTGCTCGCCGAATCGATGCGCAGGTTCAGTGTCGTGCGGTAACCCTCCATCGCACGGCCATGGTGGACGGACAGGGCGTCCATGCTGGCGGTCTTGTCGTCCACGGGGTAGCCGCGATCACGCATGACGTTCCCGATCAGCGTGTGCGCGGCGCCCACGGCCTCGGCCGGGGTGTCCACGAACCGTTCCTGGACCGCGGCCCATTCGCCGCTGTAGCTGGCCTGCTGCTCGGGCGAAAGCTCGCGGATATTGAGCATACGCACGCGCCGCTCCCGCTCGGCCAGTTCGGCGTCGGCCTTCCTCTTGCCGCCTAGCTGCTCAACCAGGCGGTCGTATTCCGGGCCGAACTGGCGGCGCAGCCGCGCCCGCCGCATCTCAGCCGAGGCCACGACTACGACCGCCACCACGACGACGACAGCGATGACGATTCCTATAATTGCTCCGGTCGACATAATGACCTCCGTGAGGTGTCGGAACGGCATTCCGACTCCCCCCGGTAAACCGGGCTAAACGGCTGTGGGTGATGTTCAAGGTCCGGTGAGGTTGCGCCGGATGGCGGCGAGTGCCCCGATTACTGCCTCGCGCTCGGCCGGCCCGAAGGTGGCCAGCGCCCGCTCGGTGAGCTTGTCCGTCTCGGCCGCGATGACGTCCTCGAGCGAGCGCCCGCGCTCGGTGAGCACCAGCCGGACCAGCCGCCGGTCGCCCTGATGGGGCTCGCGGCGCAGCAGGCCGGCCGCCTCCATCCGGGTGGCGGCCCTGGTCACGGTGGGGGTGGCCAGCCCGAGCCGCCGGGCGATGTCGCCGGGCGTCTGGCCGTCCTCGGCCCACAGCTGGCGCAGGATGAACTGCTGTCCCTGGTGCACGCCGTGCCGCGAGAAAGCCGCCGCGGTCGCCGCCGCCAGGGCGTGCTTGGTCGCCCAGAACGCCGTCTGGAAGTCGGGCGCCGGCTGATCGTCTGCATGTGCTGGCTGGTCAGCACTCATTTCCTCGGACATGGCAGCTCAAGCGTACGGCCCTGGAGTACGTTAGCCGGCTCATGTAAGCTCATTGTCCGGCTAACGAATCTCGCGGGGAGGGCCGGGAGCCAAGGACGGGAACCCGGCGGGGGACAGGACCGGAACGAGGAGGCATCCATGAAACTCGGCATCAGCATCAGCACGTTCCCCTGGCCGGCCGAGGAGATCGGCCCGGAGGTATCCCGGATCGCCACGGCGGCCGACGAGGCCGGCGTGGACAGCCTGTGGGTGATGGATCACTTCTTCCAGATCCGGCTGACCGGGCTGCCGCCGGAGTCGCCCATGCCCGAGGCGTATGCGACGCTGGCCTTCCTCGGTGGCCTCACGCGCCGGATCAAGCTCGGCACGCTCGTCACCTCGGTGGCTTATCGCCATCCCGGCGTACTGGTCAAGGCGGTAACCACGCTCGACGTGATGACCGGCGGCCGGGCGATCTTCGGGGTCGGGGCCGGCGCGCCGTGGAACATCGCGCCGGCCGGCCCAGGCACCGCCTTCGAGGCCGAGGGCCTCGGCATCCCGTTCCCCTCGCTGGCCGAGCGCTTCGAGCGGCTCGAGGAACTGCTGCAGATCGCTCATCAGATGTGGCGCGGCGACGAGAGCCCCTATCAGGGCCGGCACTATCAGCTGGTCCGCCCGCTCAACTCGCCGAACTCGGTGCAGCGGCCGCACCCGCCGATCCTGATCGGCGGCAGCGGGGAGCGCAAGACCCTGCGGATGGTGGCGCAGTACGCCGACGCCTGCAACCTGTTCGACATCCAGGGCTCGCGGTTCCGCGACGACCTCACCCGCAAGCTCGGCGTGCTCCGCGAGCACTGCGCGCAGGTCGGCCGCGACTTCGCCGAAATCGAAAAGACCGTCGCCACCAGCTTCGATCTGGGCGAGGATCCCAAGGCGGGCGCTGTGGCATTGCTGGCTCACCTGCGCGAGCTGGCCGAAGCCGGCATCAGCCACGCACTGGTCGCGCCCGAGGGCCCCTGGGACGAGGCCCGCTTCGACGCGGTCGCCGCGATCCTTCCCGACGTACACGCCATCGAACCGGGGCGGGGCTGACGGGTACGATCGTGCGGTGAAGGGGCGACTAGCCGCGTTCGCCGCGGCCCTGGCGGGTAGCGCGGTGCTCGGCGTGGCGGCCGGGCTCATCTGGGCCACGGTGGCGCCGCGGGCGCTGCTGCAGGAGGTCGGACACGGCGAGGCCCAGCTCATCAACCCGGAGAGCACCGCGTACATCCTCGCCGACGCCTGGTTCAGCCTGATCGCGGCGATCGGCGGGGCCATCACCGGGATCGCGGGCTACCGCCTGCTGGTTCGCCGGGCCGGCTGGACCGCTGCGGTCGGCCTCGTCCTCGGCGCGGTGGCGGCGTCCCTGCTGATGCTGTGGACCGGCGAGAACATCGGGCTGGGGACCTACCACCACCTGCTCGCCGCCAGCGCGGACGGTGTCTTCTTCCACGCCTCGCTGGCCCTGGGCGCCAAGAGCGCGCTGGCGTTCTGGCCGGGGCTCACCTCCCTGATCGTGCTGCTGGCCGAGTACGGCGGCCGCCGTCCGGCGTCCGAGGAAGCCCTACTCTCCGTAGACTAGGCGGGTGATTTCCCGTATCGATCTGCGCCGTATCGATTTGCGCGGGCGCCCGCCATCGCACCTGAGCAGGACTCAACTAGAAGGCGTCCTGCCCCGGGCCGCGACCGATGTCGAGACGGCCGTCGCCCGCGTCCGCCCGATCTGCGACCACGTCCGGAGCCGCGGCGCCGACGCGGTCCGCGAGTACACGGCCCGTTTCGACGGCGTGGACCTGGCCACCACCCGGGTGCCGCGGCAGGCCCTGGAGGCGGCCCTGGCCGGGCTCGACCCGGAGGTCCGGGCCGCCCTGGAGGAGGCCGCCCGCCGGACCAGGCGGGTGCACGGCGCGCAGATCCCGGCCGAGATCGTCACCCGGGTCACCGGCGGTCTCACCGTCACCGGCCGCTTCGTCCCGGTCGGGCGGGCCGGGGTGTACGTCCCGGGCGGCCTGGTGGCCTACCCCTCCTCCGTCGTGATGAACATCGTCCCGGCCCAGGCCGCGGGCGTGGCCTCGGTCGCGGTAGCGTCCCCGCCGCAGGTCAGCAACGGCGGCCTGCCGCACCCGTCCGTGCTCGCCGCGTGCGCGCTGCTCGGCGTGACCGAGGTGCACGCGGCCGGCGGCGCGCAAGCGCTGGCCATGTTCGCCTACGGCACGAAGGACTGCCCGCCGGCCGACGTCATCACCGGCCCGGGCAACGTCTACGTGGCCGCGGCCAAGCGCGTGCTCCGCGGCGTGGTCGGCACCGACGGCGAAGCCGGCCCGACCGAGGTGGCGATCATCGCCGACGACACCGCCGACCCCCGGCACGTCGCCGCTGACCTGGTCGCCCAGGCCGAGCACGACGAGCTCGCCGCGTGCCTGCTCGTCACCACCGACCCCGCCCTGGCGGACCGCGTCGACGAGGAGCTCGCCAGGCAGGTACCCGCCACCCGCCACCGTGAGCGGGTCCAGGCCGCACTGGCCGGGCAGTCCGCGTGCGTGCTGGTCGACAACGAAGACGCCGCGCTCGCCGTCAGCGACGCCTGGGCGCCCGAGCACCTGGAGATCCAGGCCAGGGACGCGGCCAAGCTGGCGGCCCGGGTGACCAACGCGGGCGCGGTGTTCGCCGGCCCGTACGCGCCGGTCTCGCTCGGGGATTACCTGGCTGGCTCGAACCACGTGCTGCCCACCGGCGGGACCGCGCGGCACACCAGCGGCCTGTCCGTGTTCCCCTTCCTGCGGCTGGTGAACGTGATCGAGTGCGACCGCGAGACGCTGGCCGCCACCGCGCCGCTGATCGACGCGCTCGGCGGCGCCGAAGACCTGGCCGCGCACGTCGAGGCTGTCCGGGTGCGCGTGGAATCATGACGAAGGCTGATACCCCGCCCGTTCGGGACGACCTGAACGACCTAACCCCGTACGGGGCCCCGCAGATCGACGTGCCGGTCCGGCTGAACACCAACGAGAACCCGTACCCGCCCGGCCCCGGCCTGGTCCGGGCGGTCGCGGACGCGGTCGCCGAAGCCGCCGCCACCCTGAACAGGTACCCGGACCGGGACGCGGTCGAGCTGCGCAAGGACCTGGCCGACTACCTCGGGCACGGCTTGACCGGCGCTCACCTGTGGGCGGCCAATGGCTCCAACGAGGTCATTCAGCAGGTGCAGCAGGCGTTCGGCGGACCCGGCCGGCGGGCGCTCGGCTTCGACCCCGGCTACTCCATGCACTCGCTGATCGCCCGGGTGACCTGCACCGGATGGGTCTCGGCGGCCCGCGACGAGGACTTCGGCCTGGACCCGGAGCGGGCGGCCGCCGTGATCATGCGAACCCAGCCGGACATCGTCTTCCTGACCTCGCCGAACAACCCGACCGGGACGGCCGCGCCGATCGAGCTGATCGAGGCGGTATGCGCCGCGGCCCCCGGCCTGGTGGTGATCGACGAGGCCTACGCCGAGTTCGCCCGCGAGGGCACGCCGAGCGCGCTCACCTTGCTGCCGCGCTACCCTCACCTGGTGGTCACCCGCACGATGTCCAAGGCGTTCGCCATGGCCGGGGCCAGGATCGGGTACCTGGCCGGCGCGCCCGAGGTGGTAGAGAAGCTGCTCCTGGTGCGGCTCCCGTACCACCTGTCCGCGGTCACCCAGGCGGTGGCGCGCGCCGCGCTGTCGCTGGCCGCCGAGCCGCTGGCCACCGTCGCGAAGCTACGGACCGAACGGGACGGGCTCGTCGCCTGGCTCCGGCAGCGGGGCCTGTCCGTGGCGGATTCCGACGCGAACTTCGTGCTGTTCGGCGAGTTCGACTCGCGCCGCGCGGTCTGGCAGGCGCTGCTCGACCGGGGCGTGCTCGTCCGCGAGGTCGGCCCGCCGCGCTGGCTGCGGGTCACCGTGGGCACGCCGGAGGAGATGACGGCGTTCAAGTCGGCCCTAGATGAGGTGCTCAGCTGATGAACCGGGTGGCGCGGGTGGAACGGCTCACCCACGAGACGCAGATCATGGTGGAACTCGACCTGGACGGCATCGGGGTGGTGGAGGTCGGCACCGGCGTGCCGTTCTTCGACCACATGCTGGCCCAGCTGGGCAAGCACGGCAGCCTCGACCTGACGGTGCGGGCCAAGGGCGACGTCGAGATCGACGCGCACCACACCGTGGAGGACACGGCGATCACGCTCGGCCAGGCGCTCAGGGAGGCGCTGGGCGACAAGTCCGGCATCGCCAGGTTCGGCAACGCGCTGGTCCCGCTGGACGAGACGCTGGTACAGGCCGCGGTCGACCTGTCCGGCCGCCCCTACGTGGTGCACCGCGAGCCGGACGGCATGGCGCCGTTGATCGGCACCTACGACACCACGCTGACCAAGCACATCTTCGAGTCGCTCGCGTTCGCGGCCGGGATCTGCCTGCACATCCGGGTGATCGAGGGCCGCAACCCGCATCACATCGTGGAGGCCCAGTTCAAGGCCTTCGCCCGGGCGCTGCGTGCGGCCGCCGCGCCGGACCCGCGGGCGGGCGGCATCCCCAGCACTAAGGGGGTGCTCTCGTGAAAAAAATCATCGTGCTCGACTACGGGTCGGGGAACCTGCGCTCGGCGCAGCGCGCGCTGGAACGGGTCGGCGCGCGGGTCGAGGTGACGGCGGACCCTGACGCCGTGCTGGACTGCGACGGGCTGGCCGTGCCCGGCGTGGGCGCGTTCGCAGCGTGCATGGCCGGGCTGCGCGCGGTCGGCGGCGACAAGATGGTCGCCCGGCGGCTCGAGCTCGGCCGCCCGGTGCTCGGCATCTGCGTCGGCATGCAGGTGCTGTTCGCGGCGGGCGCGGAGCACGGGATAAGGTCCGACGGCTGCGGGGCCTGGCCGGGCACGGTGGAGCGGCTCGACGCCGGCGTGCTGCCGCACATGGGCTGGAACACGGTAGCCGCGCCGCCGGGATCGGTGCTGTTCGCCGGGATCGCCCCGGGCACGCGGTTCTACTTCGTGCACTCCTATGCGCTGCGGTCACCCGGCGCCGAACAGCTCGCCGCGGCGGGCGCGCTGATCTCCTGGGCCGAGCACGGCGAGCCGTTCGCCGCCGCCGCCGAGCAGGGAGCGCTGGCCGCGACGCAATTCCACCCGGAGAAGTCGGGCGACGCGGGCGCCGCGCTGCTGGCCAACTGGCTGGGGACGCTCTCGTGACCGGGCTGGCCCTGCTGCCCGCCGTCGACGTCACCGAGGGGCACGCGGTCCAGCTCGTGCAGGGCGTGGCCGGCAGCGGCGGCCAGTACGGCGACCCGATGGAAGCCGCGCTGGCCTGGCAGCGGGCCGGGGCGTCCTGGATCCACCTGGTGGACCTGGACGCGGCGTTCGGCCGCGGGTCGAACGCGGACCTGCTGGCCGTCGTGGTCCGCACGGTCGAGGTCCAGGTGGAGATGTCCGGCGGCATCAGGGACGACGAATCGCTGGACCGCGCGCTCGGCACCGGCTGTGCCCGGGTCAACATCGGCACCGCGGCGCTGGAAAACCCGGTCTGGGTGCGTTCGGCCATCGCCCGGCACGGCGAGCGGATCGCGGTCGGCCTCGATGTCCGGGGTACCCGGCTGGCCGCCCGCGGCTGGACCGCCGAGGGCGGGGAGCTGTACGAGACCCTGGACCGGCTGAACGCCGAGGGCTGCGCCCGGTACGTGGTCACCGACGTGCTCAAGGACGGCACCCTGCACGGCCCGAACCTGGGCCTGCTCCGCGACGTCTGCGCGCGCACCACGGCGCCGGTAGTGGCCAGCGGCGGCGTGTCGAGCCTGGCCGATCTGCGGGCGATCGCCTCCCTGGTCCCGGCGGGCGTCGAGGGCGCGATCGTCGGCACCGCGCTCTACGAGGGCGCGTTCACCCTGGAAGAAGCCCTCGCGGAGGTGGCCGTCCGGTGACCGTGGCCGTGCGGGTCATTCCCTGCCTGGACGTTGACGGCGGCCGGGTGGTCAAGGGGGTCAACTTCCGCGAGCTGCGCGACGCCGGCGACCCGGTGGAGCTGGCCGCGTTCTACGACGCCGAGGGCGCGGACGAGCTCACCTTCCTGGACATCACCGCGTCGAGCGGCGGCCGGGACACCATGTACGACGTGGTGCGGCGCACCGCCGAACAGGTCTTCATCCCGCTCACCGTCGGCGGCGGCGTGCGCAGCGTGGCGGACGTGGACCGGCTGCTGCGGGCCGGGGCGGACAAGGTCTCGCTCAACACCGCCGCCGTCGCCCGCCCGGACCTGCTGGCCGAGACGGCCGGCCGGTTCGGGTCACAATGCATGGTGCTGTCGGTGGACGCCCGCCGGGCCGAGGGCCCGCCCAGCGGTTTCGAGGTGACCACGCACGGCGGCCGGGTTGGCACCGGAATCGACGCGGTGGACTGGGCCCGGCACGCTACCGAGCTCGGGGCGGGGGAGATCCTGCTGAACTCGATGGACGCGGACGGCACCACCATCGGCTTCGACCTGGAGCTGATCCGGGCGGTGCGCGCCGTGGCGACCGTCCCGGTGATCGCCAGCGGCGGCGCGGGCACGCTCGCGCACTTCGCCCCGGCCGTGGACGCGGGCGCGGACGCGGTGCTCGCGGCCAGCGTGTTCCACTTCGGCACGCTGCGCATCGGGCAGGTCAAGACCGCCCTGCGCGGCGCCGGCCACCCCGTCAGGTAGCCCGGTACCGGGCTAGGCGCGGGTTCCGGTCGCGCCGGAGGTGTCCGGCGCGACGCCGCTCGAGGTGGCCATCGCGGCGCCGACGATGCCGGCGTCGTTGAGCAGCACGGCGGGCACGATGCGGGCCCTGATCCCGGTCAGCCGCGGCACCCACTTCTCCGACTGCTTGCTGATCCCGCCACCCACTATGATCAGGTGCGGCGACAGCAGCGCCTCGATGTGCTGCAGGTACTCGTCGACCCGGCCTGCCCACTTGCCCCAGCTCAGGTCGTGCAGTTCCTTGGCGCGCTCGGACGCGCGCGTCTCCGCGTCGTGCCCGCGGATCTCGATGTGCCCGAACTCGGTATTCGGCACCAGCAGGCCGCCGGTGAACAGCGCGCTGCCGATCCCGGTGCCGAACGTCAGCACCAGCACAGTCCCCTTCTGGCCCACCCCCGCGCCGAACCTCATCTCGGCCACCCCGGCCGCGTCGGCGTCGTTCAGCACCCGGACCGGGTTGCCGGTCGCCGTGCCGAACAGCGCCGCCGCGTCAGCCCCGATCCAGGCCGGATCCAGGTTGGCGGCCGTCCTGGTCACGCCGTCGGTGACCACACCGGGGAAGGTGATGCCGGTCGGCCCGGACCAGCTGAAGGAGGTGGTGAGCTGCTTCACCACGTCGGCGACCGCGTCCGGCAGCGCCGGGCGCGGTGTGGCGAACTTCTGCCGGTCGGCGAGGAACTTGCCCGTGGTCACGTCCACGGGCGCTGCCTTGATGCCCGAACCGCCGATGTCGATGCCGAGTGCGTGCATGGCCTCAGCGTAATGGCCGGTTCGGTCCGGCGCCCGCCCAACGCCCGGCCCCCGCTGGGCCGGCGCTCGGCCGGCGCGCGCCAGAGTCGGGTAATATCGCGAGAGAGAACAGTTCCTTGTCGAGAGAGGATGCGGCGGATGCGCTGGTTCAAGGTCGCCGCCATCGGCGTCGGCATACTGATCGCGTTCCTGATCGTCGGATCCGTGATCGGTGCCATCTTGCACCTCGTGATCGACGTGGTCATCGCCGCGGCGGTGGTCGGGGCCATCGTGGTCGCCGTCAAGGTGGCCCGGTCCAGGCGTCAGGTCTCCGGCAAGAAGGCCGAGCGCGAGGTCCGCGAGCGCGACGACACCGAACGCAGCAGGCCGCTGCCGCGGGCCGACGTCGAGCCGGTCACCTCCTACTCCCCGCCCCAGCCGTCACGGCCGGCGGCCGCGGACGTGGACGACGAGCTGGCCCGGCTCAAGCGGGAGATGGGCAGCTTAGCCTTACCAGTTCGCCTCGGCGAGCTTGGTCACCGCCGCCTGGATTCCGTCCATCCGCACCCGGGCCGCGGTCCGGCGGCCCATCACCCACATGGTGAGCTCGGCCGGGCTGCCGACCACGGTCACCGCCGGGGTAGCATTCCGCGCCGTGATCCGGTAAGACGCGCCGTCCGCGCCCGTGTCAATATCGTCCCGGGCCAGTTCCACGCCGACCGGGGCCTTGCGGAGCATGAACCGCGCCATCCGCAGCCGGTGCCAGAGCAT